>FUWD013229731.1_pt1 | contig 21673 bp, 18 predicted proteins | sample 1063281 | NCBI WGS metagenome assembly FUWD01 (sample SAMEA79048168, study PRJEB19326) | metagenome | biome: marine | reverse complement strand
TCATATAGATCAAGGTGAAGGTACAGTATTTTACTCTGCAATGACGCTCAGAAATATCATTGGTATAGTTTCTTTGCTACTCTCCAACAGATCAACTGATCTAAAGAGTCTGAGTCGGAAACATTAGAGCTATGATGTATTATCATCTTCAGAGAGATTTATTTCAAGGTGGTATATTAGATTCTAAAAACGAAGATTGGATTGAAGACATTAAGAAACAATTATGTTGGACCAAGGGAACTCGTCACAGAGTAACCCATAAGAAAATGGCTGAAGCTAAACAGGACATTAAAGATCGCGTTGGTAAGTCTCCTGATATTGCTGATGGTGCTGTACTTTTATTCGCACATGAGATTATTGATCGTCTTCCGCAAAATGAAGTCGGTGCTGATGGAACAGCTTTTAGTGTTGGTGAAGAAACATTTAAAATGCCTGATCATAACATTGAAGATATTTATGGAGACGATGATGACTTATACGATTAGTCGGCAACGTTCAATGGACGATGATTTAGAATACTTCATCTTAGAAAATGCTCCTGACTTGAATGAACAATTTGGAAATCTCTTCGACTTTAGAAATGCTGATTATAAATTAATGATGGAACGAGGTCTATTCTTGGTAGTTAGAAGAGACGGGGAAATTAGAGGATGGATGATAGCTTTTAAAACTCCGAGCATCTTTGACACAAATGTTACGATATTGCAACAACAGTCATTCTTCGTTAAACCTGACTCTGGAAGGGCTGCTTACCACCTATTTAAGAAATTCATTGACATAGGAAAAGCGGAGGCTGATCATATAATTACTATGTTGACAAGTCAAACCAACATAAAACCTCAGACTTTAAATAAGCTAGGTTTTAAAGAGTTTGAAACATTATATCGGATGGAGTCTTAAAATGAGTACAGGTGGTGGAAATAGCTTTTTAGAAAGCGCACTAGATATTGCAGCTCAAGCCTTTACTGGTGGAGCTGTAGGGTTTAAATCTGATGAAGGCGGAGTAGGAGCAGGTGTCACTGGACAAGCAGGTGTTGATGTTCTTAAAGAAGTGACAGGAGCTAAGGCTGCTGAAGAAGCAAATGAAGAATCACGTAAACGCTTTGAAGAATCGAAAGCAAACGCAGAACAAAAGAGAAAAGATAATCAAGCTCTATCAGCTAGAGATGAATTACAGAAATCCCGTTCAGCAGGTAATGCAAGAGGAGGAGTTAAGTCGTCAGCCTCAAAAGGTAACTCTAGGTTTTCTGATCTAGGTACTGACGAACAAGACTTTCTAGGATTATGAAAAGTACAAAACAAAATTGCGAATTTTTAAGACACCAAGCTAAGAACACTTTTAATAATGTTCGTAGAGATTGGTGTGATCTTTTACGTTGGGGTTTACCTCATCGTTCATCATGGATTTTATCTCAGACTCAAGGTGAGAGAAAGAATCAACACATAGTTGATGCTACTCATGTTTTAGCACTTAGGTCTTTCGTTGCAGGTTTCTTAGAAGGTAACACTTCAGCTTCTCGTCCTTGGGCACGTATAGGAACTAGAGACGGTGAGATGGATGAGAACTTTGAAAACAAAGAATGGCTTCAGCATTTTACAAATAGAGTAATGAATTATTTAGGTACTTCAAATTTCTATCATGCTGCAGGTACATTTTATTATGACTATGGAGTTGTCAACACAGGCGCACATTATTTTGAAGTGCTTGAGAATAACTTCCACGTTCATACTCTTATGCCCGGCTCTTACTATGTAATTAATGATTCATACGGTGAAGCTAAAGTTCTTGTAAGAGAATTTTCAATGAACGTTAAGTCTATTGTAGATTCATTCGGACTTCAAAAAGCTACTGGTCAAATTGAATGGAGTAATATTTCTCATGGTGTGAAGAAAGCATATCAAGATGGTAACTACTCAATGTGTATGGACATAGTTCATGTAGTTAAAGAGAATCCTGACTTCGATCCACAAGACCCTGATAATATCGAGAATAGAAAATGGTTAGAGCTTACTTACGAAACAGGTAGTTCTAATAAAGGTTCAGACTCAGGTAATCTTCAGACAGGTGATACAGCTCGTCTTGATGACACTATCTTCTTAAAGAGATTCACTTCCAAGAGAAAACCTTTTGTAATTGGAAAGTCTACTAACTCTTCAGAGTATGGAGAGAAGGGACCAACTATAGATGCTCTTGGTTGTATTAAATCTCTTAACAAGAAAGCTATAGGTAAAGATCAAGCTCTTGAACAAATGCTAAGACCTACATTACAAGGTCCTGCCAGTTTAAGAAAAAGTTATATCAGTAATGCTCCAAACACTTTCATCCCTTTAGATGCAAGGTCAGTAGGTGCAGGACATAAGTTAGAATCAGTCTTCCAAATTAATCCTGCTATCGGTGCTGTGATTCAAGATGTAGAAGACTTAAGAGGTCAAGTAGATAAACTTTATTATGCTGACTTTCTTTTATACCTTTCTAAAAATCCTAAGACTCGTACTGCTACAGAAACTTCAGCCATTGTTGAAGAACAGCAACGAATCATTGGACCTAATTTACAGTCTCTAAATTCAACTTATAACGTTCCTGTTCTTGAGTGGGTAATGGATTATGTTTTATTTGAAGACCCTTTCTTAAGACCGCCACCAGAATCTTTAGCAGGTCAATCTCTGAAGCCTGAGTTCATCTCAGTTTTCGCTCAAGCTCAAAGAGCTGCAGATTTACCTTCTATTGATCGTTACGTTCAAGCTATGAGTAACGTTGCTCAACTTGATCCTAGAGTTTTAGATAAAATTAACTTAGATAAGTTTGCCGATCTTTATGAAGATCGTTTATACTTACCTTCAGGATTAAATAATCCGCAGAGTAAGGTGGACGCTATGAGAGAGCAAGCCCAAGCTCAAGCTGCTAAACAAAGAGAGTTAGAGCAAACGCTACCTGCAGTAGCGAAAGCAGCTAAAGATATGTCAGGATTACAACAACAATAAATATAACTTGGAGGTTATACATGGCTAAAGTAAAGAAAGGGAAAGGAAAAGAAATTGCAAAGAAAATGAATAGTATCCCTAGATATTTAGATGGTGACGGTAATGCTATTTTTACTGAAGGTGGTAAGATAACAAGACTTCAGAACTCTGTAAAATTACATATAAAAATAGCCAAGCAGAAAAAAGCTAGAGCTGCTATTCAAAAGAAAAAATAATAAGTGAAGTAACAGCTAAAGATATGTCAGGATTACAGCAACAATAAATATAACTTGGAGGTTATTATGAAGTTTTTAATGGTTACAATTTTCGCATTATTTTCCCTAAATGCTTCAGCAGGATTTGAAGGTCTAGCTGATGGTACAAGTCTTAAGATTTTTAATCGTATCAACTGTGGAACAGGTCTTAGTTGTACTAAGATTGGAGATAAATTTAATCTCGATGCAGGTGAAGCTTCACAAGTTTCTCAAGATGAAGGTCTTAATTTAGGTCGTATAGCTATTTTTGATTATGACTTTGCTGTTGATGGTGGTGTTATAGGTACTATCGCTACAGGCGTTAGCTTACCTGCTAAAGCTATCATTGAGAAGTGTTGGTTCAGAGTAGAAACTCAAATTGTAGATGCAGGATCAGGTACTCTAGCTGTTCAGTGTGAAGACGCTAACAACATTCTTTCAGCAGCCGATCAATCAGCAGTAACAGATGGTTCATTCTTAGCAAGTGCAGTTACAGGTACAGCAGCAAATATGGTTGATGATATTGCAGCATCTTGTGATATTAGTTTCGTCATCGGTGGTGCAGCTATTAGTGCAGGAAAACTTAGAGGGTACTGTAGATATAGTGTTCATGAATAATGAAAAGTGAAGTAACAGCTACAGATTATTACAATGAAAAAGCTCGCCAAGAAAGTATCGAACATAGAGATGCTCTCTTGGCTATTGCTTCTATTCTTCAAACCAAGGAAGGAGAGAAACTTTTTAGATTCTTATTTAAGAACTTTGAAGTTAACAATCTTCCTGAAAGAAATTTAAAAGGTGATGATTTATTTGAGTGCTTAGGTTTTCTAAGAGCAGGTAATTCAATTTATAAACTCGTATGCGAAGCTGATGCAGAAAAAGCAGCAAGCATATTATCTAAACTAGAGAGAGAAAGATATGACAACAAACTCGAAGAGTACCGAATCGAAAGAGATGCCAACACCACCAGTAACGACTGAAAATGAAGTTGATGATTTAGGTTACACAACTCCTGAAGAGAAGACACCTATTGATCTTGAAGAAGAAACTCCAGAGGATAAGTCTGATGAAAAACCTGCACCTACTGACGAACTTCCTGTCGAGAAAAAAGCTACTGGTTATGGAGAAGAAGACGAACCTGAAGAAAAACCTGCAGAGAAAACTGCCGAAGAACTTGCTAAAGAAAAGGAAGACGAAGAAAACAAAACGGACGAAGAGAAAGCTGCAGATAAAGCTGCTAAAGAAGTAAAAGAAAATATCAAAAAACATATTGACGAATTACCCGACTCTGTTAATAAAGAAACAGTAGCTAAATTTGCTGAAGAGAATGGTCTAAATGACAAGCAAGTAGAAGCCTATGTCAAGCTTGCCAAGAGTGACAATGATTCCTTGGTAGCTGAAAGAGAAAATGCTGTTAAAGAGCAGAGAAAGGCTTGGAAGAGTGAATTAGAGGCTGATGCTGATTTCGGAGGAGAAAACTTCGTTAAAAATGTTGACCGAGTTGAAAAGGTATTAGACAAATATATGCCTGATACTAAAAAAGTCTTGACAGAGCGAGGTACAATGCTGCCTCCTTATATTATGAGGGATTTTTTGAAGTTGGATAAGATATTAAACCCAACAACGAAACTAACCACAGGTGAACCTCCTACTGTAAAAAAGGAAGAGGTAAATTTGTTAGATGAATTATATAGTTAATTAAATTCGGAGGAATACTATGGCAGCAAAAGGCGCACAATTTTTAACTTTAGCAGATGTAGCTAAAGGCAAGAACAAAGTTATCGGTGGAGTTGCCGAGGTTCTAATGAATCAAAATGCTATGCTAGAAGACATGATGTACACAGAAATGAATGAAGGAACTATCCATAAAGAAGATATTCGTTCAGCACTTCCTGAAGTATATTACAGAAAAGCTAACCAAGCTATTCCTTCAAGTAAAAGTACAATCGAAGAAAGAAGCTTTACAGCTACTCACTTTGAATCTAAGTCTCAAGTTGATCGTGCCGTTGCAGAACGTGGTGGGATGGACAGAGTAGCTTACAACAGATGGAACCAAGCTCAAGGTCATCTTCAAGCTCATGCGAATGAACTTGCTGATCTTATGATTTACGGTTCTCCTGCTCTTGCTAATCGTAAAACTGCAGGACTTTTCGATATTTATTCAACTCTTTCAGCTTCAGAAGAAACATCTAATCAAATCATTGATGCAGGTGGAACTGATTCTGATAACTGTTCAATTCTTAAAGTTCATCATGGTGAACGTTCGATCTTTGGAGTTTACCCAAAAGGTACAACTGCAGGTCTTACAAGAAATGATCACTCAAAAGGTGGAAAGGTTATTAAGATTGAAGCTCTTGATACAAACGGAGCTGCAGGTTCACTATGGGGTTATGAAGAAGAATTTCTAACTGACCATGGTTTAGTTGTTAAAGATTATAGGCAAGCTGCTCGTATCTGTAATATTGACGTATCGAACTTAGTTTCTGGTACTGGTGCTGCTGATCTTATTGATCTTATGATTTCTGCTAACTACAAAATTGAAAACGTACAAAACGGAAAAGGTGTTTGGTATGTTAACAGAACTGTAGAAGCTCATCTTCATAAGCAAGCTCTAACGAAAGTTGGTGCAGGTGGTGGTCTTAACTTTCAAAATGTTGAAGGTAAACAGATTCTTCATTTCCTTGGTGATCCTATCAAGAGAATGGATGCCTTAGTTAACAGTGAAGCTAGAATCGTTTAAGTTTTAAGGGAGTTGAAAGGCTCCTTTATTTATTTGCTTTATTTTTTATTTAATTTTTCGGAGGTTACTATAATGAGATTTGATATTGAAAACCAGTTGTCAGTCGCGCAAGCCTTTACAGGTTCAGCTACTGTTTCAACTCACTCTTATAAGAAACAATCTGCAGCCCAAGATATTAGTATTGGACGTAGAATGGCTCTTTTAGTTTTACCGACTGTTGCTCAGGGAGCAGGATCGACTATGACTGTTGAAGTAATTCAATCAGCCGCAGCAGCTCTTACTTCTCCTGATGTATTGTCTACAGTTACTGTTCTTGCAGCAGCTATGACTCTAGGTGATCAGTTAGAAGTTCCAATCCCACAAGGGACAATGAGTAAACAGTACCTAGGTGCTAGAGTTACTCTTAGTGGTGGAACAACTACTATTACTACTGATATTTACTTAGTACCTCAAGATGAGATTGCTCAGTATAAGTCATTTGTAAAAGTAAATGACGCTACAGTTTAATAGTTAAATATTAATTAACAAGCCCTTCTTCGGAGGGGCTTCTTTTCGTTTAAGGATAAATTATGAGTGAAATGCCAGTACAAGCTGTCATCACCCCTTCAGATTCTGAAGAGAAAATTGGTGAGAGTTCGTCAGAAGGTTTAATACCTCCTGCACATGAAGAAAAAGTCAAAATAGAGTCTCCTGAAGATGACAACGACAGTATTGTTCCTGTACAATTAAACAAGCAAGGGATTGAAGTTATCGCTGACAGGAAAGGATTCTTTGGACAACAGAGAATTTCTAAAGGTGAAAAGTTTAACATCAAATCAGAAGAGCAATTTGGTGAATGGATGATTTGCACTGATCCAGAAATGGAAAAAAGAGAAAGCAATACTTTAAAGAAAAAAGGCGAAGAAGTAACTCTCGCCTTTTAAGCGAGGGTGAAAATGAGTTCTACAAAAGTACAGATTTATAATTTAGCATTATCCGCATTACTACTCGCCAGTGAGATTTCAGATACTGAAACAGATGAAAGTCTTGAAGTAACTATCTTGAATACTCACTGGGATGTAGCATTAGAAACTACCCTTAAAGATTTAGATTTAGATTCAACATCGGAAGAAGTCACCTTAGAATTAATCGAAACTTTACCTACAAATCACTTGTGGACTTATGCTTATAAATATCCTACTAACGCAGCTTTCTTCAGAAGATTGAAGTCATGTGTTGCTAGAGATACCAAGAGAACTCACATTGCAAAGGCCGTAAAGATTTACAATGGTGTTAAAGTTATCTTCACTGATGAAGCTAGTGCAGTAGCAGAAATTATTCCTAAAGATGTTTTAATTGAATCACTATGTTCAAATGCAATCATGGCTTTATCTTACAAACTAGCTTATTTATCAGCTCCACTCTTGGTAGGTAAGGGAGCTAAGACTTTAAGAAAAGAAATTAAAGAAGATTATATCATTGAGAAGATCGAAGCTCAAGAGACTGACACTAGAGAGAACTTTGTTTACGAAGCAGATTATGAAAGTTCAGAATGGGTACAGGAGAGAATGTCGTGAGTTTAAAACCTTTAAATAGTTTCTCATCAGGAGAGCTTGATCCTATTCTTCACGATCATGTAACTTTAGATAAGTTCAAGAAAGGTTTAGCTACTTGTAGAAATACTTTAGTCTCTAAGACAGGTGGTTTACTTTCTCGTTTCTCAAGAGGTTATTTTAAAAACGGTAAGAACTCAGGCGAACAGATTAAATTATTCTCACCGCCTAACTCTTCAGCTCTCTTGGTATGGGGAAATCTTTATGTTAGAACTTATGCCTTTGATGGAACTTTAGTCAATGAAGTAGCTCATGCTTATAATGAAGCTCAAGTTCAAACTATGCACTTCACAGCAAGTGGAAAATATGTTTATGCTTTCGTTGCAGGTCAGGAGATGCTTAAGTTTCTTTACGATGATGCGACTCCTGCTTTCGTAACTTCAGCAGATGTATTTGCAATAACTGAAGCCCCTACATCAATGTCTATTACTGCTAACGGTACTCCTACAGGTTACTCGGTAGATTATCTAGTCACTAAAGTTAAAAATGGTGAAGAGTCTTTACCTGTAGCTATAACTGGTACTACATATAAAAAACCACTGGCGGCAGGTGAATCTAATACAATTACTGTAAATATAAATACAACGTTTGCAGGTGATATAGATGAATACTCAGGTATTAGAGTATATAGAAGACCTAACAACGGTGGTTCTTATGGTTTCATAGGTTCAAGTTCAATCACTCGTAGTGTTAGTACTAATTTATTTTCAGACTTTGAAGACTTAGGAGGTAATGCCGACTTTACAAATAATCCTCAAGAGTTAATTACTAAATCTAATTTTAGTGGAGTTGATTTAGATACTCTAAACCCTAAGACAGGTGTTGTTTATCAACAGAGATTATTAATCGGTAATATAACTGACGATGAAGAAGCGATCTTAGCTTCACGTCCTGCTTTCCAAAATAACTTCTATCGTGATCGTCCTTATGATGCTGACTCAGCTTTAAAATTTAAGTCAGGTACTTCAGGTAAAGCTTCAGTATTAAGAATGGTTGAGAATGATGGACTAATAGTTTTTACTAACGTTGGTGTTTTCGTTTCTGTAGGTTCACTCTCAATTGATAACATTGCTCTTGAGAAAAAAGGCAACTGGATCATTGATGAAAATGTAGAACCTCTAGCAGTTCCTGGGGGTGTATTCTTCGTTGATAAATCTACCAACAGTGTTAGGCAATTAATTTATTCTCAAGACATTTTAACTTATCAAAGTTTAGATCAATCTATATTCAGTGATCATTTATTTAAAGAGAGTACTATCACTTCTTGGGCTTATCAAAGTGGTGTTGTACCAATGATCATCGTTACTTTTAATGATGGAACTTTCGCTTCATTTACTTATCATTATGAACATCAAATGAGAGCGTGGACAAGACATGACTCAGTTTATCCTGTTGAGTCTGTAATTGGTACTGGTGTTGCGGATTCTACTTTCTTTGTAACTAACAAATCAGGAGTCAGACAAATAGAAGTCACGTTACCAAGACATACACCTGCAGCAACGATCTTAAGTAACCCTGATTATAAGATGTTTTCTTCTCATGCTTTCATGGATGCTATTAAAACTTATTCTTATTTGTTAAATGATAGTCTAGTAGGAACTGATGTATTCACTTTAACTCCTGTAGTGGCTAACACATGGGATGGAGATTTAACTTTAGATTGTGGAACTTCAGCATTATTAACTACAGGTGGAGCCACAGCTTACCTAGATGATGCAGGAGATGTAGGAGCAGTACATAGAGTATTCGCTTCCGATGGTACTGCTATTGATTTAACAATTACAGCAAGAGCTAGTAATAATTCAGTAACAGTTACTCCTGACTTTGAATATCCTTCAACTGAAGCTTCAAGTTTTAGACTCTATCAGACCTTCTCTAGTATTAATAATCTTGATCATCTTGAAGGTGAGCAGATAAGCTTACTAACAGATGGCGCAGTAGCTAAGTCTCCTAATAATGATATTGAAAATTATGGAACTACTACCATTTCATTAGGGGTATTAATATTACCTAAACCTTCTGAAGCAGAAGTAGCAGAAGTTGGACGACATGCTATAGTAATAGCAGGTCGTCCAATTACTGCAGATATTAAAACTTTAAATATTAGTACAGTATCTCAACAGCCTACTTTAATTGAGTCTATAAATATTAATAAACTTTATATTAGAGTCCATAAGACTAGAGGACTTTATGTTTCAAATGAGTTCCCTGAAGAAGCTGAAAATGGAGTTGACGGTTCTAGTGTCCTTGGTATGGAGAACTTAGATATTTACCAAGTACCAAGAGGAAATGATATTCTAGGGAACCGATTCCTTGCAGCTCAGTCAAAAAGAATTGAACAAGTTTTAAAAGGATCATGGAAATCACAAGGGCAAATTGCTCTTAGGCAAGTTGATCCAGTACACTTTGAAATACTATCAATCATCCCTGATGTTGAAGTACTTAACAGGAGTAATAGATAATGGCAGCAGCAATGTTAGGTCTAGCAGGACTTCAATTAGCAGGTGGTTACTTCGCAGCTCAGAACATCAGAGATACCGCAGAGTTAAATCAAGAGATAGCAGACATGAACGCAGAGTTCGCAGAGCTTGATGCTCACGATGCTATTTTAGACGGTGAGACAGCAGCAGCGAATTATCAAAAAACTGTAGATGCTACTCAGTCACAACAGAGATTAAATGCTGCAGTAGCTGACGTTGATATTAATTATGGAAGTGTTGGAGAATTAGTTAAAGAGACTAACTTCATTGCTGAAATAAATAAAATGGAAATTGAGAAGCAAGCACAAGAGAAAGCTCTAGGGTATGTTCGTCAAGCTAGAGACTTTAGATTGGGTGGTGACGTTGATAGAGCAGCAGCAGAAGGTAGAGCTTCAGCGACTGAGTTCGGAGCTATCACAGGAGCTGCAGGTACGGCTCTCAAGTCAGGTTACAGAGGTCCATCAAGATCAACAGATAGTTACAATGAGACAACTACTTTAACAGGTTACAGAGGTAATGGTGGAAGCTCATCATTATCAGGAGATTTTTAAAATGGTTTCAATACCTAGACTTAAACAGATACAACCTTCAAGTGGTCTTCCTAGTAATGATAGGATCAATCTTAATGTTCGTGATCAGTCAGCTAATATTCAAAACAGAACTAATCAATTAGTTAATCTTGGTGATACAGCACTTAAAGTAGATAAGGCTTACGAGGATGACAAGATTGATACTTTATCTTCTGAAGCTAATCAAGCTTACAACGAGTGGAGTGTTCAAAAACTTCAAGAGTTAAAGAATCATAAAGGTGATCCGACTGATGCTTACGCTCAATATGATTTAGATGAGAAAGAGTTCTTCGATGGTCTAAGAGATTCAAGACCTAATCTAAATGAGAGAGTTCGTAACGGTGTTGAATCTAAACTAGCCAAGAGTCAAGGTTCACAAAGAATTAGAGTTCTTAAGCAGCGTGGTTATCAAAAGGAAGTTTATGAGAATAATCTTTTCGAGTCTGATATTAAATTAGATAAGAAGCATCTCTCTGTGGACATAAGTAACTTCAAACTTGAAAACGCTACAACTACATTTCCTTTTGATAGAGGATTAATCGATCTCAAAGAAAAGATTGTCAAGAGAGGAATCAAACAGGGTACTGCTGAGATTGTAGATGACCCTGACTCACCTGCTAACTATACTTACACTAATGAAGACGGTGAGGAAATAAGAGTTAAAGTTAGTGATACGGTCACAAACAGAGTCAATAAGGAAACTAGCGAAGGTGTCTATGAAGCATTAAATACTATGATAACTTCAGGTGAACTTGATAAAGCTAAAGCATTAAATGTTAAATACGCACCTCATTTAACGTCAACTCAACGTACTAGGATCAATACCAAGTTAGGTAAAGAAGATATTAAGAAGCAAGCTAGTGAGAAATTAGCTAAGTTATCTAAATTGACCGAAGAGAAAAAGATTCAAGCTATTGAAAATGAAAAAGACCCTGTAATGAAGAAGGAAATGGCATCGTTGAAACTACATGGTGATAATGCAATTAAAAGTCTTAGGAATAATCTGTATGATAATAATACTAAGAAAGCTCTTACCATCATTGCTGAAATGGATAAACAAGGTAAGGTAATTAGCGAACGATCAATCACTGAAGATAAAAAACTTAAAGCTTTAATGTCTGAAGGTAGAATGAGTTCTACACAAAGAGAAATGATACTAGAGAGATTTAATACTCCTAAGATAAGTAGAGATAGTTCAGTAGCCAAACTGAGTAAATTAAAAAGAGGTAAGATTGAAGGTATGGATATTAGTACTATGCCAGTTGAGAAGTTTCAAGAGTTCTTGGTAGGATTAGATGAAACAGACAAACGTAGAGAGATGAATAGTTTTAATAAAATGAATGACGTAATGAAGACCTCGAAAACTAAAGGTCAATCTTATCTAAGTACTCAATCTAACGGATTAAAACTTCTAAAGATTAAACTTAATAGTAGAGTATTTAAAGTTAAGAGTAACGCAAACTTGAGCAAGAGAGATAAGAAAGTTATGAACGGACTACAGGATGAATTCTCAGAATTCATGTTACCTGAAGATGGTAAAACACCTACAATGATTGAAGCTAATGAGTGGTTAGATGGAAAGGTTGATAAACTCGCTAGGAATAAGACCTTTAGTATAGGTGAGTTTTTAGGAAACAAGATACGTGGTGGTGAAGAGAAGAAGAGTTTCGATGACTTGACCTACTTTGAAAAGTTTCAAATGAGCAAGAAGCTCAAGTTAATCAATAAAAGTAAAAAGTCCTCAGTAAAAAATGGACAATCCGGAATTTAAGAAATTCGTAGAAGGTGAACTAAATGGATAATTTCTCAAGCGAAAATACAGATCAAGAAGTAGCAGACATTTTAAGAATGACTCCTACTCACTCTCCTGAAGATTCAGTTAAGAATATTGAAAGAGCTACTAGAGCAGGTGTTCATCCTGATGAGTATGTTAAAATGAAAGAAGACTACGATCCTGAGTTTGACATTCAGGATAGAGTTCCTGCTTCAGTTGACCCTGTGATAACTAGAAAAATGTCTGAGTCTTCTGAAGATGCTAACTTAATTAAAGAAGATTTAGGATTATGGGGTGAAATTAAAAAGCGTGTTGATTATATCGGGTACAATCTCCTTGGTAAGAGAGAACTAGAAACAGAAATTACAGAATTACAAATTGAAAACTGGAGGTCAGAAACTCCTCTATCTGAAGATAAGCAAGAGTATCTTCAATTCCTAAAAGAACAACGTCAATCAGAACTTGAACCTTTTGAAGACTTAGGAACTACTGCTGAAGTAGTAGGTCAAGGTGTAGGTGTTGTAGGGGATATGGTTCAAACAATCTTCGACAACAAACTCGAAATTGCTTCTATAACTGCAGCAGGGTCTGTCATTCCTGGGGTTGGTACAGGTGTTGCATTCAGTGCAGCTACTACAGCAGCTTTCATGGCTGATGCGTATAAGAAAACTTCAGCAGCTACATTTGATGAAATTAGTAATATGACTGATGAAGAAGGTAAACCTTTAAACTTACCAAGGAATCAAGTTAACAATATATCCACAGGTGTTGGAGCTGCTGCAGGGGCTTTAGAAGCTATTACAGGTAAGTTCTTAACTAAAGGGTTAGGGAAGTTAATCAAACCTAAAGACCTTGTTAAAATGGTTGTGAAGAGTCCTGCCAAAGTAGCAATGATGAACGCTTTTGGTGAAGTCAGTAAGACAGCTATCGCCAGTGGTGGTGAAGAAGTATCGGCTGAGATAGCTTCCATACTAGGTGAAAATTACGCTAGAGGAGCTTTAACTGAAGAAGGATTATTTAATGCTATTGTAGAAACTACTAAACAGATTGGAACAGATAAAGAAACCCAGAAACGTCTAGGTATGACTTTACTTGTAGGAGCTGTAGCGAGTGGTGGTATTACTGGAGTAACTGGCGCAGCTACATTTAAAAGAAATGTTAAAGCTATTGAAAATAATAATCAATTCATCGAAGAACGTACAATCTTTGAAGAAAAGAATAAAACTAAATTAAAGAAAGTAAACGAAACTATTAAAGTAATAGAAGCTCAGAACGATTTTCTAAATACTGCTCACAGCTTATCTCAAGCTAAGATCAATGAATTATCTCCTGAGAAAAGAGGGGAATTATTAAAAGACATGTTCGACTCAAATGAGTTTGAAGGTAAGGTTCATTTCAATCAATCTGATTTAGATATGCTTGCTAAAACTGATCCTGAGTTATTAGCTAAGATGAGAGAGTTAGACATTACTGAATCTACAGAGAGTGAAACAGAATCAGGATTAGCTCTTGATCCTCATAGGTTTTTAGAATTAGTTACTGAAGCTCCTAGCTTAACAGAGTTTATGAGAATGAACCCTACAGCTCCGAATCCCTTGGAGTCTAAAGTCCTTCTTAAGAAATTAAAAGAAACTGAAGCTAAGAAGCAAGCTATATTTGAAGCCAAGGGTGTTGAGGGAGAACTTACTCCTGAGCAAATTAAAACTTTAGATGAATTAGATGCTGAAGTTGAAGCTACTTTAAACGATGGTCTAGATGGTTACATTGATGACTTTAAACCTTCTCCTGTCCTTAACTTAACTCTTAATAAGGAGAAGGGTGGTACTAACTTCCTAAGTGATCAGGGTGACATTAGACTTGAAGTGGCTAACATAATGGTTGATAAGTTTAATAGAGATGAGCGTTTAATTGAAAATAGAATTATCAAAGCAAATGATAAAATATTATTAGAACAACAGTTAAGAGATAATAAAGAAGCTAATGAGGTACTTACTAAATTTAAACCAGTAGGTGATCAGACTCATTCTGATTTAGCTATCGACCTTAAGAAGTTATCACCAGAACTTAGAGAGAAGTACGGTAAAGATAAAAAGCTAAGATCAAGGAAAGTATTCAAGAAAGATGGTATGTCACTTGAGGAATCAGCAGCATTAGCAGGTTTTAAAAGTGGTGAGGAACTACTTCAGGTTCTCTCTGAGACTCCTAATAAGAATGATCTATTCATAGCTAGACAGGACACTCTTAGAAAGATTAGAAAGCAAGTTAAAGAGGTCAGGGAGAAGTCGTATGAAGATAGACTCAATAAGGTATTTGATCAGGTAGTTAAACTCCACGCTGAGGAGATGAAGGTTATCAAGAAGAATAAATGGGGTGTCTTCAAAAGTGGTCTTAGAGATACGCAAAAGATTCCTAACTTCAGAGATGTAGATTTCAAGAATAGTAAGAGAGTTATTAATTTACCTGACCCTATCTTGGCAGAGTTAAACAATAAGGCTCGTTCTATTGTTAAGAAGACTAAGGTCGGTAACATATCTCCTAAACAGTTCAATGCTGCAGAAAGAGTTCTTCAGAAGAGATACTTGGATCACATGATGAACAATGAGGTTGAGCAAGGTTACGCTACTAAAGAGAAAGTTATTCTTAATGCTGAATTAACTAGAGAATCTCTCAAAGCCAAGAAAAGAATAGGTGACGCTAAGACCTTTGTTAAAAGATTAACTAATAAACGTACACAGAAAATGCTCAAAAAGTCAGGACTTGATGTGCAGGTTAATGAACTGTTAGATATTTTTGACATTGATCCTTCAAAGAGAAAAAGAAACGATAGACAAGCAAATTACTTTGAACACTTAGCAAGACTTGAAGCTAATGGTGAAAGTATAATAGTACCTGATACTCTAACTGATGTTAGACAACGTGGTGCTGATATGACAGTCGATCAATACTTAATGGTGATTGATAAACTTAGACACTTAGAACATCAGGCTAAGTTGGTAAACAAACTAACTGTGATAAATGATAAAAGAGAGAAGGCTAATAAACTTAATACTCTCGAAGCTGTCAGCAATGATCTATCTGAAGACTTAGTTTTAAATCATCCTAAGCACGACTCCAGTAAGACGGCTGAAGATGTTGATAATCCTAACTCTAAAGGTTTAAGACAGTGGGTAGGAGAAAAGTTGTCTCTTGGCGGTGCTGCATTTACTAACTTTAAAAACGTATTCACTGAATTAGATCAAGAAGCTTTAAATGGAGTTCACTATGACACTGTAGTAAACAGAATGGTTGAGCGTGAAACATTTAAAAGAGAAAGATTAAGTGGCATAGTAGATCAGATAAAAGCTATCGGTGAACAATATGGTGATAAAGATTTCAAAGCGGCTTTCAATGAGTTCGTAACTATCGAAGAGTTTAAAGGGTACAAGGCACTAGGTAATGGTAAGATGGCTAAGTCTGATTTATGGACACTCTTAGCTTACATGGGTGATCCTGATGCACTTAACAGGATGGAGAATTTCAAACACTCTATTACTGGTGACACATTATCTAGTGCAACTATCATGCAAGCCTTAGAATCAAGCCTAAATGATAAAGATGCTTTATTAGTTCAGAACTTCGCTAACATATTTAAAAGCTTTGAGAGCGAAGCTAAGGACTTACATCTTAGAAGTACAGGTGTTGAGCCTACAATGATTGTAGGTGTACCATTTACTTTCAAAGGTAAAGTTTATGAAGGTGGGTATATACCTAACAATTATTTAAACAATACTACTGAGCAAAGGATTAAACAATTCCAAGAAATAATGGGTGAGAAGTCTGCTGCATTTTTCGGAGAGACTGACGGTAGAATAATCGCTCAAATGAGAGCGGCTGAACAAACTGATCAAGGTAGATTAATTCAACGTAAGGGGTCGAATAGTCAACTAGACACAGACTTCAGAAAGATTCTCCAATCCTTTGAAGAACATGTTCACGATGTTGCGTATCGTGAAGCAGGATTAGATACTCTTAAAATATTAAAAGATAAGACTTATAAAATGGCAATAATAGATACAGTAGGTGAAGCAAAATATAACACTGCTGTAAGTGCTGTTATTGAAACTGTAGGGAAGGCTGATAATACTGATAATAATGGTGTATTCGGAGCAGAGACTAAATTTATTAATGATATGTTTAAAGCTTTTGAGCAGAACTTCGCAGTAAACGCACTAGGTGGAAACTTAAAATCTGTAGCTATGCAACCCCTTTCCCTTGGTACTGCAGCACTTAGAATGGGTCCTAAAGGTAAAAGATATTTAGCTAAGGCTGTAGGTGTAGCAATACAACAATTATTAACTGGTAAATATAATAGTGAATATTTCAATAGAGCTATCGAAGTTAATAACGATCTAAAAACTAACAGAGATGGAATAGATGATACTCTTACCTCATCTACTTTCGATCATCTTGACGTTACTACTAACTTACCTCCTAAATTGAGAGGACTTAAGAATCTTAGAAAGAAGTATGTTGAGAAGATGATGATTGGATTAAGTACCTTCGATCTACATTTAAAAGCTGCTACTTCTCTTGCGGCTCATGCTCAATTTATTAATGGAGATGTTAAAAATTTCGATAACGCTACGTTAGCTTCAATGTCTCAAGCCGACATTGATGTAGCTGCTAAAAAATATGTTAAACAGTTATCAGATTTAGCATTAACTACAAGTGCCACTATTGATAAGTCTGCTGTAGAAAAGATTACACAAATGAGAATGTTCACTAGGTTCTACACCGATGTTAGATCACAATTAAATACTGGGTTATCTCAAGGTAGAAAGATTAGAAACGCAACATCTCAAGGAGATTATAAATCAGCTATGAGAGATGCAGGTAATCTATATTTAGTTTATACTCTTAATAAATTGTATGTTGATCTTCTATATCAGGAAGAAGAAAACATCGTTACAGAGTTTTTAGACATTAGAGACTTTGATGATGTTAAAAGTTTCGCACTCTCTGCAGCTTTAGGTCCTGCTAGTGTCTTCACAGGTTCAATACCTGTAGTAAGAGATATTCAATTCGCAGCTCAAAGTTATTCAAGTAGAAAAGATGTTAACACTTGGTTAGGTAGAGCATTGACTGATGTTACTATGGGAGGTCTTGCGGTTTACGATTATGTAACTGAAGGTGAGACTTCTGATAGTAGAGAGAAAGGTTTCTACAATACAGGAAGTGCTGTAACAGGTATACCTACTAAAAAGATTAGAGACTATTATGAGTTCATCTCTGATGAGACAGGTGTTGATCCTGTTGAACTTATATCTGATCAAATGAGTAGAACTTCTGAAGCTATTATAGAATATATTTTAAAGAACGAAGGTGATCCTTCAAAGGCTGAAGAAATTGAAGCGTTGAAAGAATACCAAGGGCAAATAGCTCCGCAAGATGTTCAAGGTTTAGTTCCTGAGAATACTATTGAAAGTTTAAAGCTTAACTCTTGGCAAGATGTAAACCCTGATACAGGTGCTGCAGGAGTATTTCAATTTACTGAAGCAAGGTGGGAAGAGATTTCTGAAGAAGCTGAAGACTTAGAATTAAGTGAAGAAGGTAGAATTTCTAAAGATGATTCTGAGCAAGTTAAAGCAATGGAATGGAGTCTTGAGCAAAACGCTAGGACTCTTAACGCTTTCGGTATGGAGACTACTACAGACAATTTATACGGTACTCACAGGTTCGGAGCTGATGATTTTACTGCTATACTATTTGCGAAGGACTCTGACAAGTTAGAAGGTATAGTGTCAGATATGGGTCTATTTAAAGGTTTTAAGACAGTTAAGCAAGTTAAAGATTTCATTGCTAAACAGGTTAAAAATGTCAATAATTAATTAAACAAGGATATACAACATGTCACGTTCTACTTACGCACCTAAAGAAAGCTACACTGGTAACGGTACAGTTTCAGCATACACTTTTGATTTCAAGATTGAAGCTACGTCTCAATTACTAATTGTTATCTTAGATAATGCAGGTCTTGAGATTCAGCGAGGTTATGGAACTGCAGCAGCTTTAGTTTCATCTATTGCATTTAATGCAAATGGTGGCGGTACTGTAACACTAACAGGAAACTTAACTGCATTATATAAAATACATTTACTCTTAGCTAACGATGCTCCTACTCAACCTTTTGAGTTTCGTAACAAGACTAGCTTTACTTTAAAGCGTTTTGAAAATGCTCTTGATTGGATTCTTGGTACTGTACAGAGATTAAGTTTCTTATCACTGTCGTCAATTAGACTTCATGATGCTGACAATGAAACAGCTTTCAATGCTCAACTTCCAATAGATGCTGCAGTTACAGGTGCTGATAAAGTTATCGCTATAAACGCAGCAGGTACAGGACTTCAATTCGGTCCTACCATTGCTTCGATTAGTACTCTTGTCGCTGATGCTGCTGCTGCTGCAACGGCTGCTGTGATAACTGCTCAAAATGCTGCTTACGCTCCTACAGCACTTCAAACTTTATCTTCAGGTGAACCAATTGTGATTACTCTTTTAAACAGACAGCACGTTAGAGTTCAATCTGATGGTGGTAACGTTGCAATTTCAAGTACACCTTTTGGAAGTAACGCTGCACTTTTTCAAGACGGTATGGAGATTGTAGTTGAAGCGGATAGCGCAACAGACTTTTTAACTCTGTTAGAAAATAATGCTAACTACGGTATGCAAGGTAACGGTGGAATAGAAGTTAAATTTCCTAACGTTATCACTTTTGTCTACAATGCAACTAAACTTAGATTTCTTGTTAAATCTACAGGAGCTTTTTAATATGAAAACATTATTTAATTTACTACTCTTAGTAGTAATAACCTTTTGTACTCTTGGTAACGCTAGAGTCATTAAGTCCCTTGAAGATTTATATTTAGAACCTGCTAGTGGTAATAGTGTCATAATCACTAGTCCTTCGATAACTGCTAATCAACCTTTAAAGTTCGGAGCTTCCAAGGAAATAACCTCTGGACTCATTGACCTTACTAGTGATGTTACATTGGTTTTACCAGTACTTAATGGTGGTACAGGAACTTCAGCTACAGCTCATACTAACTTAACTACAAACGTTAATGGTATCTTACCAGTAGCTAACGGTGGTACAGGTAGTACGACTCAGAACTTTGTAGACTTAACAAGTAATCAAGCTGTCTCAGGTACTAAAACTTTTAACAATAAGTTCTCAGTAGTAAGTACGACTGAACCTTCAATTCCTTGCCCTACTCAAACAACTACTCAAAGAGATGCAGTAGGTTCTCCTGTAAGTGGAGACTGTGTTTATAACTCTACAACTAATGCTCTTAATATTTACAACGGATCATCATGGACTGCAGTAGGTTCAGGTGGTGGTGGAGGTGGCATAGCTGAGTGGGTAACTTCTACAGGTTACTCTATTGATGATGTTATCTTTACCGATGATAAAATATATGTAGCTCTTACAAATCATACAGCAGGAACTTTCGCTACTGACCTTACTAATAATGAATGGTCAGAGTTAAGCCCTTTCTTAACTGATGCTCAGGTGAAAACAGCTTATGAAAATAATGCCGATACAAATGCTCTTACTGATGCTTTCGTCACAACACTTAATGCTACATCAGGAACTAATACAGGTGATCTATCTAACGCTCAAATTAAAACAAACTACGAAGCTAATGCTGACACTAATGCTTTAACCGATGCAGCTCTTGTTATTCTTGGGAATACATCAGGAACTAATACAGGTGATCAAGATTTAAGTAGTTTGATGACTAACCCTTTAACTACTACTGGTGATATTTTATATGCTACGAGTGGAAGTACTACAGACGATTAGCGATAGTACTGATGCTCAGGTATTAACTCTAGCGAGTGGAGTACCTACGTGGGCATCTCCTGCAGGTGCAGGAGTAGGATCAGGAGGATCGTCTACAGACAACACATTACCAAGATGGAATGGAACAGCAGGTGATACTCTTCAAGACAGCTCAGTACTTCTTAGTGACCTTGATGCACTTACAGGGATAACTTCTGTTTATGTTTCAGGAAGTGATGCTTCAGTAATTCCTTTTACAATTAGAGGAGCTAATCAAACTGCTAACTTTTTAGAAGTTGAAACGCACGATGGAACTAACGTACTTGAAGTGGACAGTAATGGACATTTAAGAGGTAAAGTTTTCGCTACTAATGCTGACGGATTTAATCTTGCTCCGATAGGTGGAGATAGTAACATAGGAATAGTTTTCGCAGGTACAGGTAACAACTCTACAGTTACTATTAGAGCAGGTGCTGATAATGTATGGACATTTGGAACTAGTGGTTTAACTTCTTCAGGTTCAGGAATTTATGGCTTTAGATCAGGAGTGGATGGTCTTTCAACTTCGCCTGGCTATACATTTGACAACGATAGAAATACAGGAATGTATAGGAATGGTAGTGACACTTTAGCTTTCTCAGCAGGTGGTACAGGTAACATAATACTTACCACTACAGAGGTTCAATTTGGTTTACCTTTAGAATTATCGGATGAAGAAACTGCAGCAACTCCTCCGAGTGGAGAGATTTCGATACATAATGATAGTGAAGTTTTAAAAGTTACTAATGATGCAGGAATAAAAAGAAGAGTAAGTCACTTCGAGCCAAGAGATGTATTCACTAATCCTAGCTTTGAAGATTCAGATATTGATAATGGATGGACTATTACAAGTGGTACTGCATCAGCAGAGCTTACTACGATAGTTCCTTCAGAAGGTGAGCAAGCTTTAGAATTAGCTGTTAGTGCTTCAGCTTTTGAAATGTATCAGACTTTTGATTGCTCTGATTACGATGGTATTCCTTTAGGTTTCTCAGCTTATGTAAGTGCTACTCCTTCATCAGAGTTAGAAATATGTGGGTTCGATGGAACAACTGATTTAAATTGTACTTCACTTTACACCTCTTCAACATCAACAGCTATTCTTGGTTATCAGAAAGTTCTTGCCGAGAATACAGGTGGAGGTACTTGTGGAATCAAGTTTAAATCTGATGCTACAATAACTGAAACAATTCATATTGATGGTGTTCAGTTTACTGATACTCCTTACTTGTACGTTAACCTCGCTACAAGTAATGATTTCAGAGCTAGATTAACAAGTGGTGGTGTAGTCTCTGATGAGAATGAAGATTTTATAAACGGTAATTGTACTAATGCCCACCCTTCTGTATGTACTTTTGTAACTGGTAAATTTACTGAACCTCCTCACTGTACTGCTGAACATACTCAAGATGCTTCAGCTTTCTGTTAGCTTATGATGTAAC
>FUWD013430144.1_pt4 | contig 21694 bp, 19 predicted proteins | sample 1063281 | NCBI WGS metagenome assembly FUWD01 (sample SAMEA79048168, study PRJEB19326) | metagenome | biome: marine | reverse complement strand
TTCAAAAAGTAGAATTTACCATGCCAAAGGTTTTGACATTGTGAGTACCAACGGCATTAAAAAACTTCAAATAAAAGCAGCCTATCAAAATGCTAACACCGTTTTCGAATATGAAGTTCTTGAAGAGAAGGATGTTTTAGACAACACGGCCACTCCTAATAATGCAGTACTTGCGGTGCCTATTAAAAGCATTGTAGTTACTTCCACTACACACATTCCCATGGTAGAACTGCTGCAGGAAGAAACTGCTATTGTTGGTTTCCCATATGCTCAATACATTTCATCAGAAAAAACAAGTGCTTTGGTTGCAAGTGGAAAAATTAAAGAAATCGGAAAAGAGGGATCTTTAAATACCGAAATTTTATTGGATTTACAACCCGAATTGGTTGTAGGTTACAGTGTTTCTTCCGTAGACAAATCGTTAACTATGATTCAAAAAGCTGGCATTCCTGTTGTCTATAATGGAGATTGGTTGGAAGCAACCCCTTTGGGAAGAGCCGAATGGATAAAATTTTTCGGACTCCTGTTTGATAAAGAAAAACAAGCGGATAGTATTTTTAATGCCATTGAAACCAATTATTTAAAAGCCAAAAAAATTGCTTTAAAAGCAACTATAAAGCCAACTATTTTATCGGGAGCTATTATGAGCAAAGATATTTGGAATCTGCCTGCTGGAGAGAGCTTCGTTGCGCAATTTTTAAAAGATGCAAACCTTGACTATCTTTGGGGAAACACCCCAGGAAAAGGTAGCTTGTCTTTAAGTTTTGAGAGTGTTTTTGAAAAGGGGAAAAACGCAGATTTTTGGATTGCTCCTGGTTACTTTTCATCAAAAGAACAATTACTAAAAAGCAATCAAATCTATGCGGAATTTGAGGCTTTTAAAAACGACAGAATTTATACGCCTTCCACCAAAAAAGGAAAAACTGGTGGCGTAATTTACTACGAATTGGCCCCTACAAGACCAGACTTGGTTTTAAAAGACATTATTAAAATTACACACCCTAATTTATTGCCAAATTACGCGTTGACGTTCTTTGAGAAAATGGAATAAACCACTCGGTAGCACTGCGTTTTACTTGAATGCTATAGAACCAAGCCAAAATTTCAACAAACTTTTTAAAAATTGCGGAGACATGAGGTAAAGTATCTATTTTTAACTCAGCACAATCAATTTTAAAACCCTGCTTAAAGATCTTATTTGCATTAATTTCCAACATCTAAATTTACTTTTCAATAAAAAAAATAGTTTATATATATATTTGCTTCAAATACTACTCAATAAATATGAAAAATTTATTTCTTTTTTTATGTGCTGTTTTTATTTTCATTTCATGCAGCAAAGCTGATGCTATTGATGAAAATGGGCGAACTCTTTTGGAAGTTGCTAATAATCATCCAAACAAAGCAAGCTGGATCGAAAATAGTGAAATGAAATCTCGCAATGGAGACGCTATGGGCTATGGTGTTTATTTAAACCCTAACTCTAAAAAATTAGCCATATTTCTTGACGGCGGTGGTGCTTGCTTTAATGGATTCACTTGCAGCAACAATAGAGACCGCTATTCAGAAGAGGATTTTCTGACCAGAGTTGCTTCAGAAAATGCCCTTATTATTAACAGAAATTCGGATAAAAATCAATTCAAAGACTGGAACTTTGTATTTGTTCCTTATGCTACTGGAGATGTACACTCAGGCAGCAATACAGCTGCAAATGTGCCTAATGGAGGACCAAAAAATCAAACCATGGTTGGCTTCAATAATTTTACGCTTGTTCTTAAAGATTTAAAAAATTATTTCGAAGATACTGGAGGCATTACTGAAATTGTTTTTATGGGCTCGAGTGCAGGGGGCTTTGGAGTGATCTCAAATACACTACAACTTGCAGACATATTAGGGAAAAACATACCCACAACTGTTATTGTAGATGCTGGTCAGATTTTGATGGACGAAACATTACTTACATCTTGCCTGGCTAGTGCATGGGACACATTATGGAACTTTAGTGCATTCTTACCTGAAGATTTAGACCAAACTGTTCAAAAAACCTATGAGCATGATATTCAAAAGGTCTACGAATATGTAGCTGTAAAACTACCTGCTTTTAACTTTGGTTTTTTAAGCTATTATGAAGACAATACAAATCGTGGATTTTATAGTTTTGGTCAAGAGGAGTGTGCGTACTTCCCTACAAGCTTAGTAAGCGGTGCAGCATTTAAAAGAGGGCTTCTTAATTTAAAAACTACTGTTTTAGATGATCTTGAAAATTGGAAAGTTTTTTATGCGAATGGAGAACTTCATACTTTTTTGAATGATGATAATCTCGATCAAACTGTAAATAATACAAACCTAAATGATTGGATAGCACAATTGCGTGCAGGAACTGCTTTAAATGTAGCGGAATAAGAAAATTTATCTTTTAGTATTCATATGCAGTACTCAAACTATATTCCTAAAGACACAACTCAAAACCAACAGTTAGGTGCATCTTTTTACTATCAGCAGCCTATTTGCGTTTTTTTAATGCATTTTCTCGCAAATACAAAACAGCCGAAAGGTAATACCATAGCATCCCTCTCAAAAAAAATTGGGTATATTTCCGATAACACCTTTTTTGTTGCAGACAAAAAACACTGTGGTATTTCACCTCATAAAAACAGATAGTCTTTGGAAGTTATTCTTAAGATAGTGGATTAAAAAATTTGTCTTAAGAATTTATAGCTGCTCATTAGAACTTTATCTCTAATTATTCGGATGCAAACTTAAAAGCAGCCGCTGCATGAATTCTGGCGGTGTCAAAAATTGGCAATGAAACATCGTTTTGATTGATTAATAATGGAATTTCTGTACATCCTAAAACAATACCTTCTGCTCCATTTAAAATTAAACGATCTATAATTTTTAAATAGCTTTCTTTTGAAGATTTTTTAAATTCACCTTGCGCTAGTTCCTCATAAATAATACGATGAATTACATCTCTTTCCTCAGCATCTGGAAGTATAGTTTCTATCGAATGCGCACTTAAAATATCCTTGAAAAAATCTTTTTCCATTGTATATTTTGTTCCCAATAATGCTACTTTTTGTATTCCTTTCTTTTGAATTTCTTTAGCGGTAGTCTCTGCAATATGAATAACAGGAATGCGCACCACTTTTCTAACTGCATCCACACATAAATGCATCGTATTTGCACAAATAAGAATACAACTGGCTCCTGCACCCTCTAGACTAGTAGCAGTGTCTGCCATCTTTTTATCTAATAAATCCCAGCTGCCTTCTGTTAGTAGTTGAGAAATTTGTCCGAAATCAAATGAATTAATAATTAATTCTGCAGAATGTGTTTTTCCTAACTGATTGGCACTTAACGTATTTAAAATCTGATAGTATAATATCGTCGACTCTGGTGTTATTCCTCCAATTAATCCTATCTTTTTCATTTAGATACTTTAAGTTTTTCTAATGCATTTTCTCGCAAATACAAAAACAGCGGAAAGGTAAATGCTACGGCAACTAAAAAAGTAAATGGGATTAGTAACCACCAATACCTAATTTTTAATCGCATTGATTCTGGAATCATAAAAGCGAAAAAAGTAAGGACCACAACCGTTAAATCAGCACCAAAAGATTTGCCTGCAAAATTTGCTTGCGCGTCGTTAAAGAAGCCAACCATAGAAGGATTTTCTACCGTTTGAAAATATTGAATATTATAATACCAGGTATAGGTAATGCCCAAAACCGTTAATGCTAAATATAGATGTTTTCGTTTCATTTTTTTTAAATTAGTAGTAGCTGTATTTTTTTATATTGGACTTTTTTGCCTTTATAATTAGGATGCAGTGGTCTCCATTAAAATAATTTCGTTTGACTTTCATCGTCCCTTCTTTTCTCCTCGGCCTTCTTTTTAGCAATAGCTCTTTCCAAAGCAATAGTCGCTTTATCTTCGGCAGAAGGCGCTTCTAAAATTGCTGCATCGGTATCACTTTTAGAAATTGAAACGGAGCGCTTTTCTTCCACAACCTCTTCATAAATGACCGGCACCGTTTCCAAAGAAGTTTCTGCTATTTCTTCAAAAGGCAGGGGTTCTAGCAAGTTTACCTGCTTTATTTTCTCTGTTGTTAATTGATTTCCTTGTGCCTTAATACCTTTTACCGAAATAAATTTTTCAAAATCAACTTTCTCATTCGCTAAACTGCGTTTCGAATAGAACACCTCTGCCAATGGTCTGTAGTCTGTAGCCACAATCTCTAACTGCGATTTCGGATGCTCGGATATAAAAATTTCTTCTTTTTCTGGAACTTCTATTACAAACCGTTTTACATAGTATCGTTCTTTCTCTCCATCAAAATAAATTACAGAAATTGGCTTGTTTGCTTTCCACTTTTCTAAAACAATTAAATCATTCTCAAAATGCATGGCTAGATTTGGCTTTACCGCCTTTGCTTTTCCACTTTGTGTCACGATTAACAACTTATCTTCTGCTCTAAACTCACCTAACAACTCACCTCTTTCGTCAACATTTAAACGCTGGACGGCGTCATCAAACCAAATTTTTCGTGGTTTTAATGTAGAGACCCCCTCTGATTTAAAATCGACTGTTTTTATTGTATACTTTGTAATCGTATTTCCTCTTACCGCTCTACCTTTTACCGCTAAATCTGTAAAATCAATGTCCCATTTCAGTTTTTTCAAACCAGCAACAGCGCGCAAATTAATAGTAACTGCTTCTGCTTCGCCATTTAAGTTTGCGGTAAAATAGTGCACTAGAGAGCCTTTATTTCCATTGGTAAGGTCATACTCTTTATCTCGGGTTACGGAGGTGACATTAAAACGTTTCATATAGGAAGCGCCTTTTGCACCGTCACGATACATGAAATTATAAACGGTTCTCTTATCTTTCTTTTTGAAGACCGCAACATGTATGATGTCTTTTCCTACAAAGGTTTTAGCATCTGCCTTGGTCACAGTCATTTTACCATCCTTTCTAAAGATAATAATATCATCGATATCGGAACAATCTGTTACAAACTCGTCTCTTTTCAAAGAGGTTCCAATAAATCCTTCTATGCGGTTCACGTAGAGTTTGACATTGTTCATGGCTACTTTTGAAGCAACAATGTCATCAAAGATCCTGATTTCTGTTTTCCGCTCTTTTCCTTTGCCGTAGGTATCTTTTAAACGTTTAAAATATGCAATTGCAAATTCAATTAAACGCGATAAATGTTCTTTAACAACGGCTATTTTATCTTCTAAACCCTCGATAAATTGCTTGGCTTTATCAATGTCAAATTTTGATATTTTCTTAATCCTAATTTCTGTCAATCGTGCGATATCTTCCTCCGTAATTGCACGTTTTAGATGCTTAATATGTGGCTGTAACCCCAAGTCAATCGCTTTGATTACGCCTTCCCACGTTTCTTCTTCTTCAATATCGCGATAAATCCTGTTTTCTATAAAAATTCGTTCTAATGAAGAAAAGTGCCATTGCTCTTCCAATTCATTTAATTGAATTTCTAATTCTTTTTTCAGCAGCTCAACAGTCAGGTCTGTAGAATGTTTTAACATTTCAGAAACCCCAACAAAAACAGGCTTGTTGTCTTCAATGGTACATGACAGCGGAGAAATAGAATTCTCACAACTGGTAAAAGCATACAAGGCATCAATGGTTTTATCTGGAGAAACATTTGGGGGTAAATGCACTAATATTTCTACTTCTGCTGCAGTATTGTCCTCAATTTTTTTAATCTTAATTTTTCCTTTTTCGTTGGCTTTGATAATGCTATCAATTAAGCTAGTCGTTGTCGTTCCAAAAGGAATTTCATTGATTACCAAGGTCTTTTTATCTAACTGGGAAATCCGAGCACGAACCCTTATTTTTCCTCCTCGAACCCCATCATTATAATTGGTGAAATCTGCAATTCCACCTGTAATAAAGTCCGGTAAAATTTTAAAACTACGTCCTTTTAAATATTTCATAGACGCATCAATCAGCTCTATAAAGTTATGGGGCACTATTTTGGTGGACAGTCCAACTGCAATTCCTTCTGCTCCTTGCGCTAATAAAAGGGGAAACTTTACAGGCAAGTCAATCGGTTCCTTTCTCCTTCCATCATAAGATTGTTTCCATGCGGTTGTTTTTGGGTTGAATACTACGTCTAGTGCAAACTTAGACAAACGGGCTTCAATATATCGCGAAGCTGCCGCACGATCCCCTGTTAAGATATTCCCCCAGTTCCCTTGCATGTCGATCAGCAACTCCTTCTGTCCAATTTGAACCATAGCATCTGCAATAGAAGCATCTCCATGTGGATGGTATTGCATCGTGTGTCCTACAATATTAGCAACTTTATTATAACGGCCGTCGTCCAAATCTTTCATAGAATGCATAATTCTACGCTGTACTGGCTTTAACCCATCTTCTAGAGAAGGAACCGCTCTTTCTAAAATCACATAAGAAGCATAGTCTAAAAACCACTCCTTGTACATTCCTGTAACTTTAGTGATGGTCTCTACGGGATCCGTCTGCTCGTGTAGCATGTCTGATTGCTCCTCTTGACCGCGCAACTCTTCTTCGTGTTCGTTTTCGTTTATTTCTTCACTCATAGTTTAAACTTCGTCTTCAATAGTATCCAACTCTACCTTTAAATTTTCAATGATAAACTTCTGCCTATCAGGGGTGTTTTTTCCCATATAAAATTCTAACATCTGCTCTATGGACATTTCTTTGTCTAACATCACTGGATCTAATCGAATATCATCTCCAATAAAATGAACAAATTCGTTTGGAGAGATCTCTCCCAAACCTTTAAATCGAGTGATCTCTGGTTTGCCTTTTAATTTTGCAATTGCCGCATGCTTTTCTTCCTGAGAATAGCAGTAAAATGTTTGCTTTTTATTTCGGACTCTAAACAAAGGTGTTTCTAAAATATACAAATGCCCTTCTTTGATCAATTCTGGAAAAAATTGCAAGAAAAAAGTGATTAGCAGCAAGCGAATGTGCATTCCATCCACATCGGCATCCGTTGCAATTACAATATTGTTATACCGCAAGTCTCCAATACCCTCTTCTATATTCAAAGCTGCTTGTAGCAGATTAAATTCCTCATTTTCATACACAATTTTCTTAGTCAATCCATAGGAATTTAGCGGTTTCCCTTTCAGACTAAAAACAGCTTGCGTATTTACATTTCTTGATTTTGTGATCGACCCAGAAGCAGAGTCTCCCTCTGTAATAAATAAGGTAGTTTCTAGGTAATTCTGTTTCTTAACATCTCCTAAGTGTATCCTACAATCTCTTAACTTCTTGTTGTGTAAACTTGATTTTTTTGCGCGGTCTTTTGCTAACTTTCGAATTCCCGAAAGCTCCTTGCGTTCTTTCTCTGCTTGCATTATTTTCCGTTGCAGCATGTCTGCTACTGCTGGATTTTTATGCAGGTAATTATCCAATTTAGTCTTTAAAAAATCATTGATGTAGGTTCTAACCGTTGGTAGTTTCCCACCCATATCCGTAGACCCTAACTTTGTTTTTGTCTGACTTTCAAAAATTGGCTCCATGACCTTTATAGCAATGGCAGAAATTATAGATTTACGAATATCTGATGCCTCAAAATTCTTTCCGTAAAATTCTCGAATCGTTTTTACAATTGCTTCTCTAAAGGCCGTTTGATGCGTTCCTCCTTGGGTTGTATGCTGCCCATTCACAAAAGAATGATATTCTTCTGAGTACTGCGTTTTACTATGGGTAATCGCCACCTCAATATCATCTCCTTTTAGATGAATTATAGGGTACAACATGTCCTCTTGATTGTTATTATCTTCCAGTAAGTCTTTCAATCCATTTTCTGAAAAAAACTTTTCTCCATTAAAAATTATGGTCAAGCCTGGATTTAAATAGACGTAATACTTCAACATTTTTGCTACATATTCATTTCTGAATTTGTATTTCTTGAAAATTTCTTCGTCCGGGATAAAGGATACTTTCGTCCCTTTCCTGCGAGAACTTTCCTCTAAAAAATCTTGCTGTTCTAAGTTTCCTCGACTGAATTCTGCCGAAGCAGATTTGCCATCCCTGGAAGACTCCACTCTAAAGAAAGAAGAGAGTGCATTCACAGCCTTAGTTCCTACACCATTTAAACCTACGGACTTCTTAAAAGCTTTGGAATCGTATTTTCCTCCAGTGTTCATTTTTGAAACTACATCTACAACTTTTCCTAAGGGAATTCCACGACCAAAATCACGAATGGTTACTTTACTCCCTTGTATCGAAATTTCAATGTTTTTACCTGCGCCCATGACATACTCATCAATAGAGTTGTCTAAGACCTCTTTGACTAAAATATAAATTCCGTCATCTGCAGAAGAACCATCTCCTAATTTACCAATATACATTCCCGGACGCATTCTAATATGCTCTTTCCAGTCTAATGACCTGATATTATCTTCTGTATATTTTGTTTCTTGACTCATGAAATATGGGACTGTTGTTAGGTTTGAAGCCTTGCTAAAGTACCATTAAACATACAAAAATAAAATACCTCCTTCAATTAGTTATTAACAGGATTTCAACTATTTTTTTGTGTTATTTTAGTATAAAAATCACAAAATAAAACAATATGTTATATTTTTAAACAAATAAGAGAAAAGAAGACATTTAAAGTACTTTTGATAAAAATAAATCAGCATACCCTTGGAAAGAACACAACTTTTAGAAATCGCAAACAAATACGGAAGCCCCGTATATGTGTATGATACAGACAAGATTGAAGCACAGTACAACCGATTGACAAATGCATTTAGCACGGTTAAAAATTTAAAATTAAATTATGCCGTAAAAGCACTGTCGAATATTAATATTTTAAAGTTTTTACAGCAAATTGGCGCAGGGTTAGATACCGTATCTATTCAAGAAGTGCAATTAGGACTTACCACGGGCATCGATCCTAAAAAAATAATATTTACGCCAAACGGAGTGTCTTTAATAGAAATTGAAGCAGTTGCCAAATTAGGCGTACAAATTAATATTGACAACCTTTCTATTTTAGAATTATTCGGACAAAAGCATCCAGAAATTCCTGTTTGTGTGCGTATAAATCCGCATATTATGGCCGGTGGCAATTCAAAAATTTCTGTAGGACACATCGATTCTAAATTTGGAATTTCCATTCATCAGGTACCACACATAAAAAGAGTCGTTGAAAATACAGGAATGAATATCAACGGAATTCACATGCATACAGGATCTGACATTTTAGATATTGACACTTTTTTACGTGCGACAGAAATCTTATTCGACGTAGCAAAACAGTTTGAAAACATCGATTTCATCGACTTTGGAAGTGGTTTTAAAGTACCTTACAAAGAGGGGGATATTTCTACAGACATTGAGCAGTTAGGATTGCAATTGTCAGAGAGATTCAATGATTTTTGTGTTGAATATGGGAAAGAAATTACCTTAATGTTTGAGCCTGGGAAATTTCTAGTTTCTGAAGCAGGTGTTTTTCTAGCCAAAGTAAATGTAGTAAAGCAGACCACCTCAACAGTTTTTGCCCATGTAGATTCTGGTTTTAACCATTTGGTAAGACCCATGATGTATGATTCCTATCACCACATCACAAATATTTCTAATACCAAAGGAAGAGATCGCTATTACTCTGTGGTTGGATATATTTGTGAAACAGACACCTTTGGTTCGAATCGAAGAATTTCTGAAATTTCTGAAGAAGACGTTTTATGCTTCCACAATGCCGGGGCTTATTGTTTTTCTATGGCATCAAACTACAATTCTAGATACCTACCAGCAGAGGTAATGCTGCACCAAGGAAAGGACTACTTAATACGAAAGCGACAAACAATTGAAGATATTTTACACAATCAAGAAATTGTTGATTTTTCAATAGTGAAAAAAAACAGCGAAGAAGCAATTCCTGCGTAAAAAGAATAAACTAAATTTAGCCACGCGTTCACAAGTATTAATTTTGTGAGTTCGTGGCTTTTTTTATTTAAAATTTTTCAATGCAAATTAGACGTTCCACTTTTAAAGACATTCCAGAGATCATGGTGATCATTGCAGACGCCAAGATTCATTTAGCAGCTCAAAAAATTGAACAATGGCAAAATGGATACCCAAATGCAGCACAAGTTGAAAATGATATCAAAATTGAAGAAAGTTATGTTCTTGTAAGTGAAGAAAGTAAGGTCGTCGCTACGGCTATGTTTACCACGCGAAAAGAACCCACCTATAAAGTAATCGAAGGAAAATGGAAGGTGGATGAAAATCAAGTGTATGGCGTTATTCATAGGATGGCTATCAAGGCAAGCTTCCGAAAGCTAGGACTAGCAGCCCAGTTATTTAAAGAATTTCACCAACAATTAAACCAAAAAAAGATCCAGAGCTTAAAAATTGATACGCACGAGGAGAATGTGGGCATGCAGTCCCTTATCAAAAAACTAGGCTATCAATACTGTGGCATTATTTATACCAATTACGGCGATAAAAGAATGGCTTTTGAAAAAGTGCTTTAGCACATCTAAAGTGACGGCCTTTAATCTAAGAATCAATAGTAACTATGAAAGCAATTGTTTGTGAGGAATTCGGACTTCCATCGACGCTACAATATAAAGAAGTAGCATCCCTGAAGCCTAAAAAAGATGAAGTTTTAGTTCGCGTAAGCGCCTGTAGTGTAAACTTCCCAGATACTTTAATTATTCAAGGTTTGTATCAATTCAAACCCACATTACCCTTTATCCCTGGTAGTGATATTGCTGGGGTTGTAAAAGAAGTAGGAGAAAATGTAACTGCACTTAAAGTTGGAGATGCTGTCTTTGGTTTTGCGATGAATGGCGGTTTTGCAGAGGAAGTTATCGTGCAATCAAATGCCATATTTCCAAAGCCTGAAAATATGGACTTTCCAATTGCTGCTTCCTTTTTAATGGCCTATGGCACATCATACCATGCACTTAAAGACCGCGCCAAATTACAAAAAGGAGAAACCTTAGTTGTTTTAGGAGCCTCTGGAGGCGTTGGTTTAGCAGCGGTTCAGTTGGGTAAGTTGATGGGGGCAAAAGTAATTGCTGCGGCATCTACAGACGAAAAACTAGCACTTTGCAAACACTATGGCGCAGATCTAACAATCAATTATGAAAAAGAAGATTTAAAAAAAAGAATTAAAGAACTCACAGACGGAAAAGGTGCGGATGTCATTTATGATCCTGTTGGTGGCCACAATACAGAGCAAGCTTTAAGAGCAACTGCCTGGGAAGGAAGATTGCTTGTAGTAGGTTTTGCAGCTGGTACAATTCCTAAAATTCCCCTGAACTTAACCTTATTGAAAGGCTGTCAAATTATGGGTATTTTCTGGGGGAGTTTTGCCATGCAGTTTCCGAAAAAGAACTATCAGAATACCATGGAGCTTATGCAGTGGTTCTCTCAAGGAAAATTAAAGCCACACATCCATCAGATATTTCCTCTAAAAGAAACAGCCAAAGCATTAGAAGAAATGATGCAGCGAAAAGTAAAAGGTAAGATTGTAATTCAAAATAAGTAGCATACGCTTCGTTTTAAAGAAGCGCGCCTTCTTTTCAAAAAAAAAGAGCACAGCAACTCGTTTCATTCTTTTTTCAATACCACATAAAAACACCAATGCTCCAATATATAATTCAACAAACACAGCTTTCTTCCCGTTCCATAGAAAATACCCTCTCCCTCTTAAATGAAGATGCTACCATTCCTTTCATCTCCCGGTATAGAAAAGAAAGAACTGGAAATTTAGATGAAGTTCAAATCGGTGAAATTGTAAAGTTTAAAGAAGTTTTTGAAACCTTAGAAAAACGTAAAAAAACGATTCTAAAAGCCTTAGACGCGCAACAGGTTTTAACCGCTGAATTGACACAAAAAGTAAACCTATCTCGAGACTTAATTTCGCTAGAAGACCTGTATCTGCCATTTAAGAAAAAGCGAAAAACAAAAGCAGAAACTGCTCGTTTACAAGGATTAGAACCCTTGGCTAAATTGATCATGAGTCAGCGTGTAAATGATTTAGAATACACCACATCAAAATATACTTCTAAAGAAGTTGAAACCACTGATAATGCTTTGGAAGGTGCTCGTTTTATAATTGCAGAATGGATCAATGAGCGCACAGATATTCGGAATAATATTCGCCATCAAATAGAACGCTTTGCAAGCATTTCATCTAAAGTTATTAAAAGTAAAGTTGCAGAGGAAAAAGCACAGAAATTTAAGGATTATTTTGATTGGCAAGAATCTTTAAAAAGAATTCCATCACATCGTTTTTTAGCCATTTTAAGAGCAGAAAAGGAAGGCTTTATCCGTGTAAAAATAGAAATCGATACCGAGAGCGCCCTTCAAAAAATGGAAGCTCGAATTATTCGTTCTCAAAATGCATGTGCCACTCAAATTCAATTAGCAATTGGAGACGCTTATAAGCGACTTTTATTTCCGTCTTTATCAAATGAAGCGTTATCAATCGCAAAAGAAAAAGCAGATGAAGCTGCAATTATTGTATTCACAAAAAATCTAAAACAACTACTTTTAGGAGCTCCTTTAGGTGAAAAAAGAATGCTTGCAATCGATCCTGGATTTAAATCTGGATGTAAAATTGTATGTTTAAATAAACAAGGAGATTTAATACACAATGAAACTATTTTTCCGCATGCACCTCAAAATCAAACTATAGCGGCTATAAAAAAAATCAGCGCACTCGCAGAAGTTCATAAAATTGAAGCCATCGCTATTGGTAACGGAACTGCATCAAGAGAAACAGAGCGCCTGATTAAAAAAATTCAGTTTAAAAATAGTTTGGATGTTTTTGTGGTAAGTGAAGCAGGCGCTTCTATTTATTCTGCATCAAAAATTGCGAGAGACGAATTCCCCGATTACGATGTTACTGTCCGTGGAGCTATTTCTATTGGAAGAAGGTTACAAGACCCTCTGGCTGAATTGGTAAAGATTGATGCAAAATCGATTGGCGTTGGACAATATCAGCACGATGTAGATCAAATCAAACTAAAAAAATCTTTAGATACTGTTGTAGCAAGCTGTGTAAATACCATTGGTGTAAATATCAATACTGCCAGTGAGTCTTTATTAAGTTACGTTTCTGGAATTGGTCCAAAAATTGCAGAAAATATTGTAAATTATAGAAATGAAAATGGTTCATATACCTCTAGGGTGGCCATGAAAAAAGTCCCTCGTTTAGGAGGAAAAGCTTTTGAGCAAGCTGCTGGTTTTTTAAGAATTAAAAATGGAAAGAATCCTTTAGACAATTCTGCAGTGCATCCAGAAAGTTATGGATTGGTTGATAAAATGGCGAAAGATTTAAAGAAAAGTATTTCTGAGTTCATTGGAAATAAAGAAATTTTACAAAAAATCCCTTTAGACAAACACACTACCGAAACCATTGGTTTGCCAACGCTTCAAGACATTCTTAGAGAATTAGAAAAGCCAGGTGTAGATCCAAGAGCAAAAGCAAAAGTATTTTCTTTTGATGCTGGGATTAAAACAATTTCGGATATAAGAATTGGTCAAATGCTGCCTGGAATTGTAAATAATATCACCAATTTTGGCTGTTTTGTTGATATTGGAACCAAAGAAAGTGGATTAATTCATGTTTCTAACTTGTCCGATACCTTTGTCAAAGATGTAAGTGCTATCGTTCGTTTGCAACAACAAATAATAGTAAAAGTTTTGGAAGTAGATGTCGTGAGAAAACGAATTCAATTGGCTTTAGTGAAATAGTTATTCAACTTATTAACTTTACAGTAAAAATCTTAAATATTTTCTTATTTTCGACCATCAAAAATAACCAATGAAAGTCTGTATTGCAGAAAAGCCAAGTGTCGCTAGAGAAATTGCTTCCATACTAGGAGCCAACACAAAACGTGACGGCTACTATGAAGGCAATGGCTATGCGGTTACCTACACATTTGGTCATTTATGCACACTTTTAGAACCAAAAGATTACAAAGCACATTGGAAGAGTTGGGATCTAAATAATCTGCCAATGCTCCCAGAACGCTTTGATACCAAAGTTACTGGAGACGCAGGAATTAAAAAACAATTTAATATTGTAAAATCGTTATTCGATACTGCTTCGGTGGTGATCAATTGTGGAGATGCGGGAACCGAAGGAGAACTCATTCAACGTTGGGTTATCAACCAATGCAATTATAAAGGAGAGGTGCAACGTTTGTGGATTTCTTCACTGACAGAAGAGGCTATTAAAGAAGGTTTTAAAAACTTAAAACCTTCTTCCAATTATGATAATTTATATTATGCTGGCTATTCTAGGGCTATTGGAGATTGGTTGCTAGGTTTAAATGCTACGCGCTTGTACACCGTAAAATTTGGCGGTTACAAACAAGTTTTATCGGTGGGAAGAGTACAGACACCTACCTTAGCAATGATTGTTAATCGACATTTAGAAATTAACAATTTTAAACCACAAGCTTATTGGGAACTGCAAACAACCTATAGAGACACCCTCTTCAATTACGAAGAAGGGCGCTTTCTCAAACAGGAAGATGGACAGGTTTTAGCTTCAAAAGTAAAAGAATCTGATTTTGAAATTGTCACCGTTACGAAAAAGAAAGGAAAGGAATACGCTCCTAAGCTTTTTGATTTAACAGGCTTGCAAGTGTACTGTAATAATAAATTTGGTTTCTCAGCAGATGAAACCTTAAAAATGGTACAGAAATTATACGAGATGAAAGTGGTTACCTATCCGAGAGTGGATACTACTTTTTTACCAAACGATGTGTATCCAAAAATTGCAGGTATTTTGTCAAAATTAACAAATTACAGTCAACTTACACAACCGCTTTTAACTGGTAAAATTAAAAAATCAAAGCGTGTTTTTGATGATAAAAAAGTAACCGATCACCATGCTATAATTCCCACAGGAATTCAGGGAAACCTACAATACAACCAACAACAGGTGTATGATATCATTACGCGACGGTTTATCGGTGTTTTTTATCCAGATTCTGATGTTTCTAATACGGCCGTTATTGGCAAGGCTGCAGAAGTTCCTTTTAAAACTACTGGGAAAGAAATTATTACCAAAGGTTGGCGGGTTGCTTTTGAAACAGAAGAAAGTAAAGTTAAAAAGGAGTTAAACGAACAACTTACATTGCCTTCTTTTAGTAAAGGTGAACGCGGAATACATGCGCCATCCTTTTTAGAAAAGGAAACAAAACCCCCACGAAATTTTACGGAGGCAAGTTTACTGCGCGCCATGGAAACTGCTGGAAAGCAAGTAGACGATGATGAAATGCGCGAACTTATGAAGGAAAATGGTATTGGAAGACCCTCTACCAGAGCAAGTATTATAGAAACGCTATTTAGAAGAAAATATATTGAGCGTAAGAAAAAATTAGTCGTTCCTACACAAACGGGAATTGATTTAATTCTGATCATTGACAATGAATTATTAAAGTCTGCAGAATTGACAGGGCGTTGGGAAAAGCGTCTTAAGGAAATCGAAAGAGGCGCCTTTAATGCAGGGACCTTTATTAATAATATGAAGAAAATGGTGGACGAACTCGTTGTAGAAGTTCGCTCTAATACCTCGAAAAAAAGGATTTCTGCCCTTGCTCCAAAAGTGCAAGCATCCGTAAAATCTACGGTGCAAAAAGTAAAATCGTCTGCAAGCTCCAAAAAGAAGGTCTTTGGAAAAACCTGTCCAAAATGTAAGAAAGGAACACTGTTAAAAGGTTCTACTGCATTCGGTTGTTCAGAATATAAAAATAACTGTACCCTTAAAATTCCTTTTGAAATTTTCGGGAAGAAAATTTCTGAAAATCAACTCATTCGATTATTAGATAAGGGATGTACAACCAATTTAAAAGGATTTAAAATAGCTACAGGTACTGCAGAAGGGTTGCTGCGTTTTGATGCAGATTTCAGCTTAAAATTAGAAGAAAAACAACAGGTTCCTTTAAAAAAAGAAACCAATACTGCCCCACAGCGGCACCCAGAAAAAATTGCTTGTCCAAAATGTAAAAAAGGAACTGTGCTGAAAGGGAAAACCGGCTATGGTTGTTCACAATACACTACAGGTTGTGATTTTGTCTTCACTTTTGATGCTATCAAAAAAACAGCAAATGGTGCGCCATTGACAAAGGAATTGGTATTGAAAATTATCAGTAAATAATTTATTTACAGTCACTTACCTTTTAATTTCCAACAAACTAGTTTCAAAGACCTGCGTGTTTTTAGAATTATTATCTTACATTGGATGCTATTAACACAGTGATTCATGGATTTTACAAACCCGCTTATATATGGTGTCCCCTGTTTTCTTGGTCTTATTTTAGTAGAATTAGCCTATAGCAAGCATCATAAAAAATCCGAAAAAAAAGCACTTTACAAATGGAAAGATTTCGCGGCTAGCATGACCATGGGCATTGGTTCTGCAATTTTAGCACCGCTGACAAAAACCATTGCTGCTATCGTTCTTTTTAATTTTGTTTATGAGTTATTCAACCCACTAGTAGGCGGAATTCGAATGAATATCATGGGCTATGAGTCTTTTGAATATGCGTGGTACATCTGGCTTTCATGTCAGTTTTTAGACGACTTTAGTTATTATTGGTTTCATCGCCAAAACCATAACATCCGATTTCTTTGGGCAGCGCACGTAGTGCACCATTCTTCTAATAACTTTAATTTGGGAACCGCCGTTAGAAACGGTTGGTTTACCGTATTGTACAAGCCTTTTTTTTATATGTGGATTCCTGCCCTTGGTTTTCCTCCAGAAATGTTAGTTGTTTGTCTCGGAATGAGGCTTTGTGGCAATTTCAATTGCATTCCGTATATGTTCCAAAACTAGGTTTTATAGAAAAAATAATGAATACACATACCATGCACCAGGTACACCACGCGCAAAACTCGGCATATATGGATAAAAATCATGGCGGTTTTTTAAATATTTTTGATCGAATATTTGGAACTTGGAAGGAACTTGATGAAAAAATTGAAATAAAGTATGGCGTTACCCATGCTCCGGATTCCTATCATCCAATCACTATTTTAACCCATGAATATAAAGATATTTGGAGGGATGTGAAAAAATCTAAAAACTGGTATCACAAATTCATGTATGTTTTTGCTGCTCCGGGATGGAGTCATGATGGAAGCACACAAACCATTAAGCAACAAAGAAAAAACAAGTACTAATCAATCATGTTTTTTAAGTAAAAATTCTCCACCTTTTCTCTGGCCCAAGGGGTTGTTCTTAAAAACTTTAAACTCGACTTGTAGGTAGGGTTATTTTTAAATGCATTGATGTTTAATGTATCTCCCAATTCTTCCCAGCCATATTCACGAAATAATTGTTCTAACATCGTTGCTAGTTTTATGCCGTGTAAAGGATTGTTAACTTGTTCTCCACTCATGATACTGTCGAATTTGCAATTATTAAAATTTTATCTGAATCTAGAAAGACTTCTTGTGTTTTACTTCTTGCTACTATTTGCATGCATTTTGCAATTTTTTCTGGATGGATGATGCGGAATTTTTTAAAATCACCAATAAGAATGGGATTTAACAGCCTCATAGCGACTTTCGCAATTTTTTCACCTAACCGATACTCATTGCGATGCCCTCCAATCAAAGAAGGCCTTAAAATAAAAGTATGGGGCACATTTTGCAAGAGCACATCGCACTCCATCTCTCCTTTTGTTTTGCTATAGAAGACGCTACTCTTGCTATCTGCCCCCATCGAGGACAGGACTATAAAAGTAGCAATACCATTGCGCTTTGCAAGGGTTGCTGCGCTTACGGGAATCCCATAATCAATCGCTTTGTATTTTTTTTTATTTGGTGTTTTTAATGCTGTGGTGCCAATACAACAAAAAACCTCGTCTCCCGTAAATTGTTCTTGATACAATTCGAGCTCCAATGTATCTGCGAGATACTCTTCCACTTTTTCAGAAGCAGATGCTACCGAGCTTCGCGAAAATAATTTAATTTTATCATAGGTACTATCGACAATTAACTGGTCTAAAAGGAGTCCTCCTGTCAAACCTGTTGCCCCTAATATAATTGCTGTTTTACCCATTATTAATCTAAATCTGGTAAAATAAATGCATCTAAAACTGACTCCTTAGCCATCATAGCTTCAATTGCTTGTACCGTTCTTGGTGCCTCCCCAGACAGGTTAATTGGGGTCGTTTTAGTCACTAAAATATCATCTTCAATACGGATTCCGATGCTCCACCATTTTTCATCACAGGGACTTCCGTTTGGAATGTAAATTCCAGGTTCCATGGTGACCACCATATTCTCCTCAAAATTACCATAATTTCCCGGATCATGCACATCTAAACCAATGTGATGCGAAGTACCATGTGGAAAATATGGATGCTTTTCATCCAATGTTTCTATAATTCCTAAGGCGTACAACCCTGCATTGATAACTTTTCTGGCTGCTTTATTTGGCGCTGCCATACTTTCTCCAATAGTATACAAAGCAATTCCTGCCTCTTGGGCATCATACACTAAGTTATAAATCTCTTTTTGTTCCGTTGTAAACTTTCCATTCGCAGGAATAGTTCGGGTAACATCAGCAGTATAGCCTCTGTACTCTGCGCCTAAATCCATTAAAACGAGTTCATTTCCTACCTTGGTTTTATTATTCTCGATATAATGTAGAATACACCCGTTATTTCCTGCACCCACAATAGAAGGATACCCTTCATATTCCGCACCGTATTTTTTATAAACAAATTCGTGTATTCCTTGCAATTCCGTTTCTGATAGATGTGGCTTCATGGCCTTCATAACTTCTATCTGTCCTACAGCGGATATGCGCACCGCTTTGGTTAACAAAACCATCTCCTCTGCAGTTTTTACTTCTCTTAAAGTTGCCATGTTTTTGGATAAAAAACTAATATCAATATTTGTTTTCGCTTCCAATTTTAAAATTATTTTTTGCTGCAGCTCTTTTTTTAGTTTGTCGTCTGTAGCTTCTTTGAATTGCATCAAATCGTCATCAGCACTTAACGAAGGATCATATGCAACTGCTCTGCCTATTATTTGTGCAACATTTGCAGTGTTTTCTATGGATGTAGACTTCACCAATTCATAAATTTGTTTTTTCATCGGTGATAAAAAGTTTTTTTTATCGTAACCCGAATTTTGCTTGAAAGCACGTACTAAATCATATACCTCTGCGCTGTTCTTCGAAGAATTCCTATAATCATCCTCAAATTTTTCAATAAAAATTCTATCGAACTTTTTAAAATCAATATTTGTAGCTAAAAATTCTTCTGCATTGCGTGCCATCGCAAAACCTAAAGTTGCCTTTGCTCCTGCGATACCTAAGCGCTTACCATTCCACTGCTCTGCTCTTGCATCCCGCTTTTGAACATATAAAATCTCGTTATAAGTGGTTTCCGCATCGCCTATTTGAAACTCTGAAAATAAAACTAAGACTGCATTTGGCTCCCGATACCCTGTGAGGTAATAGAAGTTAGGATCTTGATGAAAAACATAATCTACATCATTTGCTCTATTTCGAACTGAATTTGAAAATACAATAGCCATTGAATTTGGCGGCATTTTTTCACGCAATGCAGCGCGTCTCGCTTTATGAAACTCTTTTGATAAGAAATCCGTTGGTGCCTGTCCAAAAATAGCAGTAGAAAGAAGTAAAATTGAGACAAAAATAAATTTAAAACATTGCATAATAACGAGTTTATGTATTCCTGTCCCAAATGTAGTATTAATTCTTTTTAACTTAAAAATATTAACAGAATATTAGTGCTTGGTAATTGCGAATTTTTCAATAATTTAGCCTAAATTCTAAGAAATCTATCCATGAAAAATATTGCTTTACATTCAATTCACGAAAAATTAGGTGCAAAAATGGTTCCATTTGCAGGTTACAATATGCCCGTGCAGTACGAAGGTGTTACTGCAGAGCATTTAACCGTGCGAGCGGCTGTTGGTGTTTTTGACGTAAGTCATATGGGAGAGTTCTTAGTTCGTGGAGAAAATGCACTTGCGCTCATTCAAAAAGTAACTTCTAATGATGCTTCTAAACTTGAAATTGGGGATGCACAGTATAGCTGTTTTCCGAACGAGGACAATGGTATTGTAGATGATTTACTATGCTACAGACTGCAAGAAAATGAATATTTACTGGTAGTAAATGCTTCGAATATTGAAAAGGATTGGAACTGGATTTCCACATACAATAAAGACTTTAATGCAATACTAAAAGATGTCTCTGACACCTACTCGTTATTAGCAATACAAGGACCAAAAGCAGTAGCAGCCATGCAATCTTTATCCTCTTTAGATCTAGCAGCTATTTCTTTTTACAAATTTAAAATCGGAGATTTTGCAGGCAAGGAAAATGTAATTATTTCGGCAACCGGCTATACTGGCGCTGGTGGCTTTGAAATCTACTGCAAAAATGAGGATGCAATGCATATTTGGAGTAAAGTATTTGAAGCGGGAGCTGCATTTGGTATCAAGCCCATTGGTTTGGCAGCAAGAGATACCCTGCGTTTAGAAATGGGCTATTGTTTGTATGGAAATGATATCGATGACAAAACTTCTCCAATAGAAGCAGGCTTGGGATGGATTACCAAATTCACCAAAGACTTTGTAAATGCACGGGCATTGGCAGCGGAAAAAGAGCAGAAACCTTCTCGGAAACTCGTGGCTTTTGAATTGGATGAAAGAGGGATTCCAAGACAAGGGTATGCGATTGTCGATGAAAATAAAAATCCAATTGGAACGGTAACTTCTGGAACCATGAGTCCATGTTTACAAAAAGGAATTGGAATGGGCTATGTACCCAGAATTCTAGCAAAAGTTGGCACTAAGATTTACATTCAAGTTCGCAAGAAAGCAATTCCAGCAACCCTTATAAAACTGCCCTTTTACAAAGGATAATGCAACGGTATTTTGAAAATAATAGCAATTAGGATTGAGAATAATGAATGCCATTGCAACCTAAGATGGTTTTGTCAATTTATGGTTGCATGCAAAACAAACCTTCCTTTTTATGGTTTTGCAAGTGCAGCTCATTATTTTAAAATAACACATTATACACGACCAAAAAGTAAATTATGAATTGTCTATTAACCGGTGGCGCAGGAATTGTTGGAAGTCATATTATATTTGAATGGTTGCACAAATCTCTTATTGAGAAGACAGTAGCACATCTTTATGTTGTGATTAGAAAAAATGAAAAATCTGCACAGCAACGTTTGATTGACATTCTGCAAGATTCTTCCCGCCCTGGATATTTAGATGCCTTTACATTATCCACTTGCTTAGAAAAGATTACTGTAATTTCTAGTGATTTACATACACTTACTAAAGAGCAGCTAGAAATACACCACTTTGACACGGTGATCCACTGTGCAGGATCTACCAGCTTATTACATACAGTAGACTCCAAAGACAAAGTGCATACCCAAAATTACTTGGTAACAAAACGACTCTTAGAAAATTTACCGCAGCGGGTCACTCGTTTTATCTATATCAGTACCGCATATTCTTTTGGTATCCAAAAAGAAAAAGTAGGCGATATCATTGAAAATTATGAAGTTGATAATTTTAGAAATCCTTATGAGCAATCTAAGTATGAAAGTGAGTTGTATGTTAAAGAGATGTGCAAACAAAAAAATATTACATCTCAAATTTTAGACCGAGTATCATTGTG
>FUWD012855578.1_pt1 | contig 21700 bp, 33 predicted proteins | sample 1063281 | NCBI WGS metagenome assembly FUWD01 (sample SAMEA79048168, study PRJEB19326) | metagenome | biome: marine | reverse complement strand
CTACAAGAAAGAACTAAACTTAGGAACATGAGAATAGCCGAGGCTAAATCAAAAGCTCAGACAAAAGCAGCAATGATAGACATTGCAGTAATTAGCGCTATACTATTAACGTCTATGGGGTTAATTTTATCTGTTACTAACTTAGCAGTAGGATAATTAAGGAACACTATGACTTACTTACAACTTATAAACAATGTGTTAAAAAGGCTTCGAGAGTCTGAAGTCAGCACTGTTAATGAAACTGAATACTCTGCTTTGATTGGTGCGTTTGTTAATGATGCTAAACAGATTGTAGAGGCTTCTCACAGCTGGTCTGCTCTACGTACTAGCATAGAGTTTGATACAGTTAACGGGACATCTGAGTACAGCCTGACAGGAGCTGGTCAAGAGACTGAGATTAGAGACGCTCTAAATAAGACCTCTGTCAAGAGATTTATATCACGTAACAGGACATACATGAACAATGTCTATCATTTACGTACCCCTACGTCTGGGCCTCCTACAGAGTTTGCCTTCAGCGGTGCTGACAGCAATGGAGACATTCAAGTCAAAGTCTATCCACAACCTGACGGTATCTACTCTTTGCTATTTGATGCCTTTGTGCCTCAAGCAGAGCTGTCTAGCGACAGTGATTCTCTAAAGGTTCCATCAAACCCTGTAGTTCAAATGGCCTTTGCTATGGCTTTGAGAGAGCGTGGAGAAACGGGTGGACAGTCAGCAACAGAGCAGTTCGCTATAGCTGACTCTATACTGTCTGATGCTATAGCCTTCGATGCTAACAAGTATCAAGAAGATACTACTTTTATGGCGGTCTAATATGGCTCAAAAGCTACAAAGCATTACAATCACAGCTCCAAGCTATGCTGGGATTAACACACAGGACGCTCCGTTGTCTCAAGACCCCACGTTTGCCGCTGTAGCAGATAACTGCATTATTGACAAAGAAGGACGCATAGCGTCTCGTAAAGGCTATGATATGGTGTCTAGTAACGGCTCTTCTGTACTAGGCAGCTCTATCGGCATTGAGGCAGTACATCAGTACAGGGATTCTGGCGGCAATACTAAGATATTTTCTGCTGGCAACAACAAAGTATTTCATGGCACGTCTACGCTAACTGACGATACCCCAGCTAGTTACACGATTAGTGCTAACAACTGGAAGATAGTTAATTTTGTAGACCATGCTTATTTTTTTCAAAGAGCACATGAGCCTCTTATATATGCAAATTCTGTAGGTGACATAGAAAAAATGTCATCTCATGCTCATGCGACAGGAACGCCACCTCAAGCTAATGAGGTTTTAGCGGCATTTGGTAGGTTGTGGGTAGCAGACTTTGCTAGTGATAAGTCTACTATCTACTGGAGTGACTTATTAAACGGTCATGCGTGGACGGGCGGTTCTACGGGTTCTATTGATATATCTAAGGTATGGCCTAACGGCTATGATGAGATAGTAGCCTTAGCTGCCCATAATGGCTTTCTAGTGATCTTTGGTAAGGACTCTATTGTTATTTATCAAGGCGCAGACGACCCTGCAACCATGAGCTTAGCAGACACCATAGTTAATATAGGTTGTGTATCTCGTGACGCTGTAGTATCTACGGGTAAAGACTTAATATTCTTAGATCGCTCTGGTGTTCGTAGCCTAGCTCGTACAATACAAGAAAAGTCATCTCCTATTGGAGACATATCTAAGAACGTAAACAACGATATAAAGAACCTTGTAGCTGCTGAGACAGGAAACATATCAATACACTACTCGCCTAAAGAGGCGTTTCTGCTTGTTAATTTCCCTGCATTGGCTACCGTATATGTATTCGACACTAGATTTCCTTTACAAGATGGTTCATACAGAGCTACTACGTGGTCTCACATGGCTCCGTTGTGCTTTACTAATCTAGAAGACGATACTATTTATATAGGAAACTCAAGCGGTATTGCTGAGTATAAAGGGTACGATGACAACGATACGTCTTATCAGCTAAGTTACTTTTCGCATCCTTTGAGTTTTGGTGATAGCTCGATCTTAAAGTTTCTTAAAAAGATTAACTTGACAACCTTTGACGGCGCTGAGGCTGTAGTTGTCTTAAACTGGGCCTACGACTACTCAGGAGCTTACAAGAAGCAAGCATACACACTTCCAAAGAGTAGTGTAGGACAGTACAACATATCAGAATTTAACACAGATGCAGAATACAGTTCTTCTATTTCGTTAATCAACAGACAAAAAATCAATACTAACGGTCATGGAACTGTAGTGTCGGTAGGCGTAGAGACTGCTGTAGATGGTAATTCTATAGCCATACAAGAACTTAATATTCATGCTCTATTAGGTAGGATCATATAATGTCAAATTACACGCGAATCACGAACTACGCCAGTAAAGACGCTTTAGTCTCAGGCAACCCTGCAAAGGTAATTAAAGGAACAGAGATAGGCGCTGACCTCGATGCTATAGTTGTTGCCGTAGCTACTAAGTCTGACTTGGCTTCTCCTACTTTTACAGGCACTGTTACAGTAGACAACCTCACAGCTACTGGTTCTATTAACTTGGGTACGGTAGATGGTGGTACGTACTGATGCAGGTAAATACCACTCAAATACTTTCTACAGTTATGGCCGGTCTAATAGTTACTGGTATGGTAGCTATAATGACTCAGATCAGTAACTTGACTGTAAAAGTAGAAGTAAATACCTCTCAAGTCAGAGAGCACTATGAGACTGAACGGGCGCGTATGGACAGCTTTGAAAAAGAATTGATAGTTCAAGGCACAAGAATAGGCGCTCTAGAAACAATGACAGCTGTCTTGCAGGACAGAATAACACGGGAGCACGGTGGATAAATGATTACTTGGTTGAGCGCAATGTTAGAAAAATGTCAGGATTCTCTAGCTAATGCTAAAGAGTGGCTGGATACTGAAGTGCCTGTAAAGAAAAGATGGATAGTACTGGCTGGAGTGCTTTTTGTATGCACTGCTAGTTTGATATTTGTAATTTAAGGACTAAACTATGCTTTCACTATTATCTAGTTTAGTCGGCCCAGTATCAGAAATACTTGACAAGGTAGTACAAGACAAAGATGAAAAAGAACGCCTTGCCCACGACATCGCCACTATGGCAGAGCGACACGCGCATGAAGTGGTAAAGGCTCAGATTGAAGTAAACAAGACAGAAGCTCAGCATCACAGTATGTTCGTTGCTGGCTGGAGACCCGCTATAGGCTGGGTGTGCTGTCTTGGCATGGCTGGTAACTTTTTAGTGATACCTTTTGCAAACATGACTCTAGAGCTTCTAGAAACTAATGTAATCATTCCTATGATAGAGCTGGACTTGATGATGCCGGTATTAATGGGAATGCTAGGATTAGGAGCTATGAGGACAGTAGAGAAGGTCAAACAAGTAGAAAGGAAGTCATAATGCCTCCAAAGAAGAAAGACCCTAGACTAGCTAGAGCTGGCGTATCTGGCTATAACAAGCCTAAGAGAACGCCTAGTCACCCTACCAAGTCTCACGTAGTAGTGGCTAAAGAGGGAGATCAGATCAAGACTATTCGATTTGGTCAGCAAGGAACGTCAGGGTCGCCAAAGAAGAAGGGAGAGTCTCAAGCGTACAGGAATAGACGCAAGAGTTTCAAAGCCAGACACGCTAAGAACATTGCTAAAGGCAAGATGAGCGCAGCGTACTGGGCCAACAAAGAAAAGTGGTAGGAGGAACTATGTGGACTAAACCAACATACAAGAAGATTCGATTAGGTTTTGAAGTCACTATGTACTTTAAGAATAGTTAATATCCACAAGGAGAAGTGGTAATGGCTAAAGCAGTTCCAAAGGATTCAGCTCTGTGGTCTAGAGCTAAAGCAGCAGCTAAACGTAAGTTTGACGTATATCCATCAGCCTACGCTAATGCTTGGGCAGCTAAGTGGTACAAAGAGAAGGGTGGTACTTGGAAGGGCGGCAACAATAAGGTGGCTAAACGTGGCAGCAAGAAAAAAAAGTAGTACTAAGAAGGGCGGTCTAGGCAAGTGGTTCAGCGAAGAATGGGTCGATGTCAAGACAGGCAAGGCTTGTGGCAGAAAGTCTGCTAAAGGCTCTAAGCGTCCCTACCCAGCCTGCCGACCTAAGAAGGTAGCAAAGAAAATAACTAAGAAAGAAGCCGGTAAGAAAACTGGCTCTAAACGAGTAAAATGGTCTACAACCGCTAGCGGTAAAAGGAGAAAGTAATATGCCAATGGTCAACGGCAAGAAGTACGCATACACTAAAAAAGGCAAAGCTGCTGCTAAGAAAGCCAAGAAGAAGATGGCCACACGCACCAGCAGACGCACCACAGGCTCACGACGCCGAGTGTCTGGAACAGGACGGTAGAGGTATAGTTAATGGGTACTTCAGCATCTAGCAGCAGTCCGTGGCTTATTACCGTAACGGGTAAACAAGGGGGTGGTCAAGGAACTAGTTTAGGTGGCTTCGCTGATGTCTACGCTCCTCCAGCGGGTGGCATGGGTACAGGTCTTCTTAGCGGAGGCATGATGGGCTTCGACCAAGATTCAGGTATTCCAAGCGATGCTGTAGACCCTTCTAAGGCTCCTAAAGCCGACATGACTCAATCAGAGTATGATGAGCTTATAGCTAAGACAGATGCTATACGTAACGGTACTTTGTCTGATGAAGCAAAAAGAGCGGCTATAAGCAAAAAGCTAACAGAAGCTGGGATAGCGCACGATCCTAATACTCTAGACCTTAAAAGTAATTCAGATCAAAGTGGTCTGATTAACAAAAGGATTAACATTATTGATCCTACTGCCGGAGGCGGTGCAGAGCCGTCATCAGGACAGTCTCCGTTGTTTCAAGGGGCAGTACAAGCGATTGAGGACGCACTTGGAGGAGACTCTTCAGCAGCGGCGGTATCTCAAGCAGTAGCAGCTGACGCAGCAGCAATGGCAGGGGACGCTGATCTAGAGGGTTCTGTAGATACTATTGCAGCCAACATAGAAGGCGCTACAGCCGCTGGAGGTTTGCAAGTAGGTGATATTGTTACAGATGACAGAATATCTGGAGACTACTCATTTGTGTATGACGCTGAACAGAACGTATTCCACTATACTCCATTTGATGAGGCCGGTAATAGAATATACACAGGAGAGACCATAGACGCCTCCACAGTAACTGGATGGTCAGGAACAACCACGGGGGAGACTGCTTCGATCTTATTTGATGGAGATACTCCTTACATAGAAACTCAAGCAACAACGGACAATGGTGACACAGATGGCACGATTGACATTACGGTCAATACTACTGGGGCTACTGGCGCTGACGTTGCCAATGTCATCCTCGACACAACCACAGGAACCTCAGACCTTACAACTGGAACTTCTATCACTACAGACTCAGCAACTACAGATTCAGCAGCTACGACAGCAGACAGCACTGATGCGGTTGTTACTGGAGGAGATGGAGACACAGTTGACAGCTCTGGAAGTACAACTACGACTACAACTGGAACTGTTGACGACACCACTACAACTACAACCGACGACACCACTGGAACTGTTGACGACACCACTACAACTACAACCGACGACACCACTACAACTACAACCGACGACACCACTACAACTACAACCGACGGTACTACTGTAGTAACAGGAGACAAAGGTGATAAAGGTGACAAGGGCGACACAGGGCTAACCGGAGCTACAGGAGCTACAGGAGCTACTGGAGCTACTGGGGCTACTGGCGATACAGGAGCTACAGGAGCTAAGGGCGATAAGGGCGATAAGGGAGATAAAGGTGACACAGGAGCTACTGGCGCTACTGGAGCTACTGGGGCTACTGGCGCTACAGGAGCTACTGGCGCTACAGGAGAAAAAGGAGAAAAAGGTGAGAGAGGAGAGCGAGGAGTCGCTGGAGTAGCGGGTCTTACAGCTCCTTTTGCACAAGCCTTGTTCGGTGATGAGTTTCAAATTAGAGATGTATTAGACCCTAAGTTTATAGGGCTACTCAATTTAAGAGGGAGAAGATAGCAAATGAGTTTACTAACTGATGCTTTGTCTGGAGCAGCAGCTATCTACGGTTTTGACAAAGGTATTAGCGATGTCCAAAAAGTAGGTACACAAGCCCTAGAAAGAGCAAAAACGGAAGGACAAGCTCTGGCTCCTGTTACGGAGTTTAGACCTTTTGCCGTAACGTCTGCTCTAGGAGGCGCTCAAGCTACTCCCACAGGCGGTATGGGATTTACTTTAACGCCTGAACAGGAAGCAATACGGCAGCAGCTTACACAGGCCGGTACAGGGCTTATATCAGACCGTGAATCATTGGCTGATGTCTATCGACAGGCAGCGGGTGAGTTTGGGGTCGGCGGTGCTCCAGAAATGGGCAGAGACGTTCTGCTGGGCTTGGAAGCAGAGCTAGGAGGGCTTGGATTAGGTTCTTCTAGAAGGCGAGAAGAAGAATTGATAAGTATGCTATCTAGTCAACCAGACATGAATAGACAGCAACAGATTTATCAAGAACTTGAAGCCATGCAAGCTCCGGCACGAGAGCGAGAGAGACTAGCTCTAGAGCAAAGGCTATTTAGTCAGGGACGCGGCGGTGTCCAGACAGCTATGTTTGGAGGAACTCCAGAGGAACTTGCTAGAGCTAAAGCCGTAGAGGAAGCTCGATTAGGAAGCGCCGTACAGTCTCGTCAGCTAGCAGAACAAGAGGCTGCGCGTAGGTCAGCACAGACGCTACAGGCTATACGTCAAGGTACAGCAGAGACGGGTATGTTTGGTGAACTTGGTCTACAAGGTCGTCAACTAGGTCTGACACAGGCCGATCTAGAGTCTAGAGCGCGTCAGGAGGCCTCACGACAGGCTCTAGCGTATCAAGCTCAGCAGTTGGGTCTAGGTACGTCCTTGCTTGGCGAGGCTTACAGGCCTCAGCAGGAGCTTCTAGCGACGGTTCAGCCTTCTCTAGACCTTGCTAACATAGGAGCTGCTGGTCAGCGACAACTAGCACATCTGCAAGCTGCATTAACTGAGGCGGGTCTACAATCTAAACTGGGAGCTGAAGTAGCAGGCGCTAACTTGAGACAGCAGCAGATTCAAGCAATCAGTAACATTATTACTGGAAACAGAGCTGCTCAGGCTCAGGAACGAGCAGCAGGGTCTACAGCGGCTGGTGCTTCTGGAGGAGGGGCTGGTTTCTTCCAAGAGCTATTTAATTTAGGCGCTTTTGACAAGTTTGGTTCAGCGGGGTAGAGAACAGTATGGCACAGATAGACATTCAAGGGCTTTTCAAAGATGTTCTGCCCAACGAAGTAATAGAGGACAAGTCAGAAGGAGTACGTGCTGCTGAGCTAGTAGGGACTATGGGCGGCATGGCTGCTTACTACGGCCCTCAGAGGGAGCGTCAGCTACGTAGAGCCGCAGGGGGTCTGTTGGGTATAGATATGCGTACCGAGGCTGAGGCGGCTCGTGAGGAGCTACAGAAGCTAGGTAGGCCTCAGACTCCTCAGGAACATCAACAATATGCCAATATTCTAGATAAAGTACAGGCTGGCGCTGGTATTCAGTACATGATAGGTATAGCTCAAGAAGCCAGAGCACAGCAAGAAGTAGACGCTAGGACTAAGCAGGCTGAGGCTAGCATGATTTCAGCTCAAAGCCAGAGTGGTCTAGGCCCATACAGAGCACAGGACGGACGCACTTATAACACCCAGACAGGTATGTGGTCTGATCTTGGAGAAGGAGATGTTCTATCTACCTTTGAGATTGAGAAACTAGACCCAGATAATCACGATTTACGTTCTTGGGCTAGGTTTGAAGAGCGGAAAAGGAATGCGACAACTCCACAAGAAATGTCCGACGCAGCTAAGGTGCTTTTGCCAAGAGCTGAGACTGGTTATGAGTTCGTTCCTGCTGAAGATCAGCTCAATGAATACGGAGACCAGAAGTATGTTCTGAAACCTATACAGGGTTCAGCAGATTATCGTACTGTTATGCGTGAAGTTGACGCCGCCAACGCTGCCGGCTCTAGACAGGAGGCATTATCTAGTAACGTTATAGAGGTAACTGACCAACTGCTAGGAAAACTAGATGATGAGGATATTACTACAGGATTTTTTGGTCTTCTTAAATCGAAGATTGTAGGAACTGACGAGTATGTATTTGTCAGCGACATAGAAACCCTTAGAGCCAACATGGGCTACGAAGGTTTGATGGAGGCTAAGAAGGCTTCAGAAAACGGAGCATCTGGCTTTGGACAACTGACTCAGATGGAATTACAGCTTTTAGAGGACTTGCTAACTCAAATTGAAATTGGTCTTCCTAAAGATGTGTTGAGAGAAAGGATTGCTAAGATTCAAGAAGCCTTCACAAAGTCTAGAGACAGCGCTCAGACGGGCTGGACTATAGATAAATGGCTAGGAATTGAAGCCCCTCCAGAACAGGAAGAGCAAGAAGAGCAGCAGCAGAGAGACGTTCCAGAGGGAGTACCGGCAAATGCTAACTTTGTCCGAACTGCTGAAGATTATAACAGTCTGCCAGACGGTGCTGAGTTTTATCAATTAGACGGCGATGGTAACGTTGTACGGCGAACAAAGGGATAGGGGATAATAATGGCTCAAGAATTATTCGGTAAGGAGTATCAAGAAGATACAAGCTCCTCAGCTAACACAGACTCTGGCCTCTTTGGTCAGCCTTTTCAGTCAGTAGTAGAGGCTGCTCCTGCTCGTCAGACTCCTCCAGACTTGGTAGGCATGACCTTGCCCGGCGACCCTCTGCCTGTCAGAACGCCCTCTCAGGCTCCTACAGGGACTCCTAGCCCCGTTAACTATGCAATGGAAGGCGTGTCTGCGGCTAACAGAGCAGCTCTACAGATGGCTGACGTAATCACATCACCTCTTCAGTTAGTCCTGAATATGGGTCTCGAAGCGACAGGAAGAGAAGGACTGCCTACTTTAAGACAGGCTACGTCAAGCACAATAGGCGAGAAAGGGGCGTTTGCTGGTCAAGGTCTTATGACTGACGTAATGGCAACAACTGGAGAGATGGCGTCTTTAGGCGTAGGCTACGGTATTGGTACTCGCTTCATAGCCAGAACCTTCGATGATTTAGTAGGTACGGTTGGGACAGGAAGCCTGAGCCAGACAATTAACAACGTTCTTCAGACTATAGGAAGGACAGGCTCTGGACAAGACTTGGCCTATGGCGCTCTTAGCGGAGGTGGTATAGAAATAGGCGGCGAAGCAGCTGCTAGAATGCTTGGGGAGGACGCCAGACTAGTTGGTGAGTTTGCTGGTGGTTTTGCCTTACCTGCTGTATCGGCTGCGGCGTTGTCTGTGCTTCAGAACACAGGGAAGAGATTTTTAGATGCCGCTACTCCATCCATTGACCGGATATATGGAGCGTCTAAGGCTATGTACGCTTACTTAGACCAAGCAGGGGTTACGGCTAGTATGCCGTCTGTAGCTCGTTTAAAGGGTTCTGTAACTAGGTTTATGGATGATCGAAACATAGACCCTGCTACAGGAGCTGGTATTGTCAACACCAGACTTAATCAACTCCTAAAGGCTGCTGATGAAGGTAAGGTATCTTTTGGGTTTTTGGATGAAGTACATTCTGAGTTTGGTAAGATAGCAACAAGACAGAAAGGCACGGATCAGGGAGAGCTTGCTAGAGACGCTGCTGAAGTTATTGATGACTTCATTCTTAATATGCAAGTTAACAATTCTGATACGCTGCTCGGTGAAGGAATGACCGTAGGAGCTATAGTAAAAGATGCTAGAAGCCTTTGGCGAAGGTATAAGCAATCTAAAACAATGGAAAACATTGTTGACGACGCTGCTCTAGATGCTGCCGGTAAGGGTAAGGATTACGTACAAGTCCTAAGAGGTAAACTTACCAACCTTCTAAAAAGCGACAGCAAGCTCAGCAATCAGTTTGATAAAGAGCAGAAGGATTTGATAAGAAAGACAGTAGAAGGAGGTCGTGTTCAGAATTTCCTTGATCTCGGTAAGGCTATTGGATTTAGCTCTAATGACTTGATTAGAAATATCCTAGTAGGCGGTCTTGTAGGAACAGGAGGGGCCTACTCTTACGGCGCCTCTGCTGTAGGTAAGACTATTTTAGGCGCTACAGCCTTAGGCGTATCAATGCAGAAAATAGCCAACCATATATTCAAAAGAAACGTCAGTCTAATGAGAGGTGTTATACAGGGTGGAGGTAACTCCGAAGCTATAGTTCAATCATATCTAAAGCACACTCCTATTCGAGACAGGAATCCCAGAGACCTTTCTATACTGTTAATGACCAACACTAGAAACCCAAGCTCCTTAATAAACACCCAGCTACATAAGATGCCTTTGGTCAGTGACGCACTGGCATTGACTATAGCTGGTAATAAGATTAAAGATTTGGAGGAAAGCGGTTTGCCGCCCGTAGGTCACAACCTCAACGACACTGTAGAACGTTAAGAATCCTTTGTGCTACCTTAGGATCGTGCTGTTGCAGGCACAAAAAAAGCCCACTAGAGACTTCCATATCTCTAGTGGGCTTTACTATTGCTACACTTCGCAAGCCCCAGCCACACAGGCTAGGTTCTGAGCACCCTCAGTCATGTCTTCGTACTCATTGATGTCCCAGTTAATAGTCTTAGGCATCGTCTTCAGCAGTTCCTTGTACGCTTTCTCATCTATCTCCTCGTAAGGAGCCTGTACATAGGAATGATCGCTGTAAGGCAGAAAGCTAATTCCACTCACTGTATCAAAGTTATTGTACACCCACTGTCCTATTTCCAAGAACTCAGAGTCCTTGTAGTACACAGTGATTGACGGCTTGTGCTCGCACCAGTGCTCCTGTAACACACTCCAGACACGGAGCTGTTCCATAGCCCCCATCTCTGAGGTCGTCACAGAGCGTGCAGGAGCCTTCATAGGGAAGCTGAATACCCAAGTAGCTGGGTTGAATTTATCTTCCTCATACGGGACTCCAGCGTCGATCAGAGCAGTGCTCATAGGGTCACGCTTGTCAGCTCGTACACGTCGGACGTAATACTTGCTGAATCGTGGGTGACACCCTGAGGCGCTGTTGACCAACTGACTCACTGTACCGCTTGGCTTAACGCACGTGATAGCAGTGGACTGATTGATGCCTAACTTAGCCGCCCATGTCTCGTTGACGGCTACAGACAGCTCTCGTGCCTCTGCTAGCAGCTCAGCGTCTCCGCTGATCTTGGTGTTGTCCATAACACCCGTGATACTAACACCCAACAACGCCTCGTCCTGTGTGTTGTCAGCCCAGCACTTACGCAAGTACCGGAAGTTAGTAAGTGTAGCCTGTAGAGTGCCTAAGATTGTCGCTATCTCCACCTTCTGTAAGAAGCTCTCTCTGGTGTCGTTACTACGTAGCACGATCTCAGACAGGTTACAGAACTGGTTCGGTCTTAGAATGATCTCTGAACACGGGTTAGTGCCAAAGTCATAGTCGGGGTCTCGTCGTCCGTTCCTTGCCGCTATCGCTTTTGCAGCTGGACGAGAGAACAACCCACGCTCTCCACTCTTACTCTCAAACAGACTAGTCCATTCAGCTAAGAAGCTCTCAAAGTCAGGCTTCTCAGTGTAGCACACGCTGTTGTTAGCCAAGCCTCGATGCGGCGATTCCATCCACCACTCTCCAGACTTAGCCCTCCTCATCCTGTCATCAGTTAAGTTAGACAGGCTTATCAACGCACTGCGCCTCACGCCACCGACTACCACTATATCGGCAACCTTACAGCACAGGTCGTGACACTCGATAGAAGACAGCTTACGCCCTGCTGCCTTCTTGAACACTTCTACGGTGAACTTGAACAGGTCTACCAATGGGTCAGGGCCAGAGGAACGTCCTCCAAACGTCTTCAGAGGCTCTCCAGCAGGCCGTACCTTCGATACGTCCCACTTGGGTACTTGGCCGCTGTACAGCAGCGACACAAGCTCTCTGAAGCTCTTAGCCCACCCTATCTTGCTATCTGCTACCTGTATGACTGTCTCTGTGTCAAAGAACTCCTCAGCCACCTCAGGCATCTTGTTGACGTACTGACGCTCCACACTGAAGCCTACGCCCGTACCACACAGCAGTATGAACATAAGCTCGTCGAAGGCTCGTGGGTTATCTATCGGGAGATATGAGCAGTTGAACCCTGCCACGTTGTCTCTCTCCAGAGCCTCTCCAGCTGTCATCAGCGCCCTCATACTGGGCATGACGTCTAGGTTTAATATTGCAGCTTCTAGCTTTGCAGCTGTCTGGCTGTCTAGTTTGTCACGGAAGAACTCGATGTACCGAGCTACCGTTTCAGGCCACGTTTCACGGCGCTGTTTCTCAGGCAGATACCGTGCGTATCGTGACTTGTGTATGTATTGCTCGTATGGCCCCATGCTATCTGTCATTTACTCATCCTATTCTTGCAAGTGGTCTAGATTGATTTCTTCTTTATCTAGATTTTTGGTTAATTTGTCAAGATACCAGTTTGCCTTTTTCAGGTCTTCTACACCGTTCTTGTATTTATGTCTGTGAGTGTACTTGATTATATTACCAAGCAAGTAGCCTCTGTACTCGTCTTCGGTAAGCTGCTGCTCGATATAATCTATACACTCTATATTACCATTGTTGTAGTGTGCAGGCTTGTTCACTACGTCACTTTCTCTACTAGCCATTACAGACTCATAGAACTCCTTTCTGTGCTGTTCAATAGGCTTAGTCGGTAAGTACCCCTCGCTGCCTTTGTTGCTGGCTACTTTACCTCCTAGTGTCTTGACCTCAGCAGGGTCTTTGTCCCACTTCTTACCCAAAACATTCTCCCCTATCTTTTTAATCCTATTCGCATTGTAAGCGTCCCACTCGGATGGAGTGACGTCGTCAATACTCTCTCTATTCGCCTTCACAGGATTTACCTCCTCAAAGTCTTTTTTGATACGTTCTCTAATAGGAACCCACTTGCCTTTAGTAGCCACCGTACACACCTCCGATGTCCTCAGCCAACTCGTCAGCCTTGTCCTCAATCTTGTCTACGAAACGCTCGACGAGGTCTCTGCTGTCGATCTCTAGAATCTCCATCAGGCTGATCTCGTCGATTGTGGCTAGTTTTTCCTTCAGCTCCTCAATAGTTAGTTCCATACTTCCTCTCCAAGTAGTTGAGGCTCACCGGCATCTCGTCGAACGAGCCGTCCTCTACTTCGTTAAGCATCCACACGCCTCTCCACGATGCGTTAGTTTGTGGGTTAAGGTATCCTTGATCTTCCCTGTAAAAGATACCACCGAATAGTCCAGTAACAGACTTGCCATCAGCTCTCCTAGCGTAGGCGATGTCACGGTCTTGTACGTGTCCCATGACGCAGCTTACCATCTTCTTTGTCACCAAAGCTCTGGCGCTGCTGACAGGGCGTCCCATCACGCCACTGGTAAAGTAGTGACTGTAGCAGACCCCATCAATTATAGCGACTTCCAAGAAAGGGACTACCTCCCATCCATGTCTCTCCAGCTGGAAGTCGTCGTAGCTCATCAGACCGTCAAGCTCTGGCTGCTTCTCGATGGCACGTTGTATACGCTCCTCGTGGTTGCCCATCAGGAACACCATACGAGGCTTCCATATCTGACGATGTCCACGTCGCTGCTTTGCCTGAGCCTTTCTGATAGGCTTCATAAACACATCCATAGCCTTTTTGCCAGCTTCGATGTCAGCCATGTAGCGGCGTCCCTCGAATGACTTACTACCCTTGTCGTAGCTCGACAGAGAAGGCATATCCCAGTGATCTCCTAAGTGTACGATCACGTCAGGTTTGTGTTTGACTGCGTACTCAGCCGCCCACTTGAGATGGCGAGTATCGCTACCCTGTTTGACTTGGGTATCGGGAATAATAAAGTGCTTTGTCATTTACGCTTACTCCGTTCTGATTTGGTCTTGGCTTTGTGGCATTCACTACAGAGGACTTGCAGGCCTTCTTCTTCACAGAAGAGACGCTCACAGAACCCAGCGAGATCGTCATAGTTCTTCAACGAACCTGCTGGCTCTATGTGGTCTACCTGAGTCTCCTTACCCATAAACCATCCTTCACACTCTGCACACTGATACTCGTACTTGTGACGCTTACCAGTGACTCTTCTCTCCACCTTTTTCTTTGCTTGAAACTTCACAGGATAACGTGAATAGGCTTGTCTCAGTGCTGACCTGATAAACTGCCAGTAGCGAGACTCTGTCCACGTCCCTCCTGCCCTAGTGCGCGGTACACGAGATCGGGGCATACCACACCTCCTCATCATCTCTCTCATCGGGAGGAGACCATAACTGTCCTGCAAACCTCCTGAGCCAGACTAGCCTAGCGTTCTCTAGCGCCCTGTCACGGCCCAGTTGGTCTACGCAAATGTCCCACATATCCGATTCCTTACGACAGCCTCCTATCAGCTCCTCAGCGCCTGCTGAGCCAATACCGTCAACTCCAATAACGTTGTCGATAGCGTCGCCTGTCAGGATTTGCTTGTAGAAATTCTTCAAGCCTTCCTCCTCGGTTATGTAGTATTCCTCGTTCCTTACAAAGTTATAGTGAGTTCCTTCCACCTGATCGAAATCTTTGTCTATGCTAATGATGATGGGCAGTAGTCCCTCTATGCTTGAGGCCTCGGAAGCCGCGATAGCTATTGCATCGTCAGCCTCCTCACCCTCGGTCACCAAAGCACCCCAAGTGTCTATCAGATATTGTCTAACGTCTGGTAGATACTTGGGTTTAGGTTTAGTTCGATTGCCCTTGTAAGGAGCAGTGACAGCTACGTCATTCCTGAAGTTACCTTTGCCTGTTAGGTAGATTTGATAATCAAAACCAAACCCCTCGTAGTTGAGCAACAGCCCTGCAACAAAAGTGCTACAGGACTGAAGCGCAAAAGAGATGTCTGTCTCTTCCTCACAGGCGGCGGCGATACGGTAAGCAATGATGTCGCCGTCGATCAGCAGCATCAGAGAGCTGCCTCCATGTCGTACTCAGCTCCTCCTGAGCTTGGCTCGTACACGTTCAGGTCAGTTACGACCATCTTGAGTAGTGATGGGCTACGACCCTTACGAGTCTGGAACGACCAGTCGTAGTGTCCTACAACAGCCTTAGCCTTCGAGTCATTGCCGACTAAGGCTCCGATCTCTTCGCCATGAGTGTCGTAGGCCTTGATTGGGTTATTGGACTTCACAGTGATGAAGTCACCACGCTCGTCCTGCTTGTTCTTAACAGTCAGCCCACGCTCTTCAAGAGCCTGTACTGCTGCTGAGGACAACCCACCAAGATCGACTTGGTACTTGTTAGACAACTCATTCTTTGTCTGCAAGTTAGCCCAGTAGATAGTAGCGTTAACAGCAATAGGTTTAACGTTAGTAGTCATATAACAATCTCCTTATAGACTATAGTTAATATAAAAAAGTAAATAACTTTACCCCTTTATAAGTATATTATACCACACTTTCAAATATTGTCAAGCACTAGTGAGTTTCGCTCCAGTTGTCACCAATCTTGTACTCACCGTCCATAGGGCATCTCAGGTCTAGTTCCTCACCAGCCGCCTTGATGGCGTTTCTGAAGTGCATACCGACAGCTTTGGCGAAGTGTTGTGGTGTTTCCACTTGCACCTCGTCGTGTACGTTAGCGACAATCTTGAATGGGATGTCGTTGCTCCGTAGTGTCTTGACTCCAATTAGCAGCGCCTTCTTCATCAGAACAGCACCACCGCCTTGCAGTAGGAAGTTAAGAGCAGAGTATGCTTTCCTGATACGTATCCTACGACCGTCCAGACTAGGCAGAGAGCCGCTCTTGTCGGCAATGTTCTCGACCAAGTCCTTGAGAGTCTTGAGTGAGGGTACGTTGTTCAGGAAGTCACGCTTCAACTTCTTACCATGTGTTGCTCCCTTGCCTGCGATAGAGCCTATCTTAGCGTCTCCAGCACCATACAAGAAAGCGTAGATGAAGGTCTTAGCTTGGTCTCTGGTGTCTAGTCCAGCAGCCTTCTGGTTCTCGCTGTGGATGTCGCCATCAAGGATCGTGCTGACGTAGTCACTGTCCTTCATGTAATGAGCGAGCATCCTAAGCTCCAGACCGCTAGCGTCCACACCGACCAGCTTGTTACCTTCCTCGACAGTCCAGCACGCTCGGCACGCTGCACCATACTCAGCCTTGACTCTGTCAATGTGTGACATACCGTCGTAGACCTTTCTGACTGAAGGTATCTGAGCCATATTAGGAGCAATGTGCGTCATACGCCCTGTAGCGGCTCCTGAGCTGATTACTCGCCCATGCACCCTACCATCCTCACCGACTGCTTCCAGCCAGCTAGAGACCTGTGAGGCTCTCTTCTGGACGATCAGGTACTCAGCGACTAACTGAGCGTCTGGATGATCTATAGCACCCAGCACTGTCTCATCTACCTTGTACTGTCCTGCCTCAGTCTTCTCAGTGAAGCGTACACCAGCACCCGACAGTCGTCTGACTATCTGCTGACGTGAGCCTACGTTGAACACCTCGACAGAGTCCTTCAACTGCTTGCCTGTCTTCTCAGACCACCTCTCAGTCACGATAGGAGGAAACTTGGCCTGTAGCTCGTCCTCGATCTGACGCATCCTGTGAGTCAGAGTAGAGTAGAGCTGGTTAGCGTGTGCTAGGTCTATCTTGAAGCCGTTACGCTCCTGTAGAGACAGCTCAGTAGTCACAGCGTGTTCCAAGTCCACACTGTCCTGACTGAAGCCGTCCTCCTCCAGCAGCTTCTTGACTTCGTAGTAGACCTTCGTAGTCAACTCGACGTCACGCTGACAGTACAAAGCCATCTCCTCACAGTAACCACCGTCGTAGTCCGTGAAGTCACCCTTCGGCCAGTCAAGTCTGTCACCCCAAGCACGTAGGCTATGACCGCCCTCCAAGCTCGGATTGTACAGCCTTGACATAACCATAGCGTCGATGATCCCGATACCGTCGAACGAGATGCCCCAGAGAGCCTGTAGTAGCGGGATGTCGAACGATATGCCGTTATAGGTCACAACCGTATCAACACCTTCCATAGCTGCGGTAAAAGCCTCAGGGGTCGTTGCAATAATACTACCTCCATCGTGATAATGAATCCCACAGCACCAGATGGTGTCCAGTGTCGTGGTTGTCTCGATGTCAATAGTCGCTATCTTCATAGGCACTCCCTTCCGACACATAATCATCGTCGGTTTGATCGTCGTCCAGCATAGCTTCCTCGCTAATAAAAAAGCAGTAGCCACACAGTTCTACAAAATCCCCAGTGAGCCTGTCACGGGTAGTCATTTCTTTGTCGCTCAGCTGAGCATTACACGCCTTACATCTCATTACAGCGTCTCCTCATTTGGTAGGATGCACTCAGTCATGCGTCCAGTGTCTTTAGTGAATAGTAGGTCAGAACACCAGCCGGTCTCTCCAGAAAATCGGTTCTTCAGTATCCTCACCTTCGTAGTGTTACGTTCGGTAACGTCGTCAGCCTGTCCATTACGCTCCAGACCTATGACGATGTCAGACAGCTGTGCGATGCTGCCAGAGCCTCTGAGCTGAGCCAGAGACGTAGCAGCGCCCTCCTCGTGACCCTTCTTCTCAGGACGCTTCAGATGCGACACAACAAACAGAGCGATGCCTGTCTCCTGTACCACCATCCTCAGCTTGGTCATTATCTCGTCAAGCGCCTTACGCTCGTCCAGATGCGACTGAGCCGACACAACTATCGAGACGTGATCTAGGAATACGTAGCGGCAGTCCAGAGCCTTAGCCATGTACCGGACACGTGAGACGATATTGTCCACGTCTGTGCTGCCGAAGTGGTCGAACATGAACATACGGTCACCACCAAGCACAGCGTCGAACGCAGCCTTACGCTCCTCCTCAGTCGATGCTGTAGTAGGTAAGTGTAGGGGCTTGTTGGCGTATAGCGACATCAACGACAGAGCAGTCTTACGCACAGACTCCTCCAAGAACAGTAAGCCGATGTTGCTGTCCGTGTTGTTGAGCACGTGGTACACGACCTCACGCATGAACTGACTCTTGCCTAGACCAGACCCAGCAGTCACAGTGACAAGCTCAGCCTGCCTGATGCCGTAGGTCAGTGAATTGACACCAGCAAACGGATAGACCACCTCGGCCCTCTCCATAGGCTTGTTGACGTCATCCCACAGAGCCTTGCCTGAGATGATGCCGTCAGGTACGAACTTCTCAGCCTGCCAGAAAGCCTTCTTGAATCCCTCGTAGTCATTAGCTGCGAGATAGTCACAGGCGTCCTTGTAGTCGCCGCGGTGCTTCATAATCTTAGACTTGCCAGAGAACAGGTTAGCAACCTCGACAGCTGCTTTCTGTCCGACCTCGTCAGCGTCGAAGCAGATCACGATAGTCTCGAAGCTATCCAGCCACTCGTAGGACGCCTTACAGTCCTTCAGAGCGCCGCTAGCGCCGTTCCTGATACTGACCACTGGGTACTGACTACCGCTCAACTGGAAGGCCGCTAGGGCGTCATACTCGCCCTCGACCACAGTGACAAACTTGCCGCCTGTGTTGAACAGATGCTGACCGAATAGCCCTGTACTGGCCCACTCGCCTGAAGTCTGAAAGCGCTTGTCAGGGTATCTGATCTTCGCAGCCTTCAGCTCCTTGTCGTCGTTGTAGTAAGGGTAGATTACCTTACCGTCCTCGATCACGACTCCGAAGTGTCGTAACGAGGCAGCACTCAGGCCTCTCTCAGGGACGCTCTGAGCGACGCCAGACCGAAGGCTAGCTAGGATACTCTCGAAGCTAGCAACGCTCTTAGAGGGCTTCTGAGTGGCTACAGGAGCTATCTGAGCCTCCTGTGGGGGTGTGTATTGGTTACAGCTGTGACAAAACGTGCTCCCGTTCCTGTTGATCGAGAGAGCATCGCTGCTGCCACAGTCAGAGCAAGCCTGATGCGACTGCACAATATTACTCATAACTCACCATCCAATGCCTTCCAAATTAAATAATGTAGGGTGCTGTCAACAACGATCAGCACCGCGAAAAACAACCAACCAGAAATTTCTATCAATCGTCAATCTCCTCCACGATATACATAGAACCCATTTTTATACCAAGAAACGGCAACAGCAGCTGAAACACACTGATCTCAGCTAGCACCATCTCGTCGTCAGGGGTTTCACAGACTCCAGTTTCGTTGACAAGTGACAAGTCAACGCCGAATCCGTTTCTGAATGAAATATCCCATATAAACATTATATCACCTTTTGTCAAGTTTGTAAATCAGGACAGTCTCTCAAGAACTGCCCGCTGTAGTCTTCTGTCGATGCACTCACAGCGCAGGGCGTCGATTGCCTTGCCCTCGCAATAGGCGAACTCACCCACAGGACAATAGAACACCTCAGGGTCGTCGATCAGGTTAGTGGGAATGCCGCTGAACCCTCGACAAGACGCGAGAGTCAGCAGCAGTGCGATAGTTAGTAATCTCATGCGGCCTCCAGCTTCCACCATTCAGGGACTTTTCTGCTAGTCCACTTGGCGAAGTCTTTGGTGTGGTAATAGTCCCGATAACAGTCTATAGCACAGTCAGAGACTTCTTTGTGCTCGTCAGGCATAGCCAGCGTCGGAGGTGTGAAGAAGCCCATCTGGATGTTGTTGGGCGGCTCCCATAGGTGCTGCTTCAGCTCGGCGCACTTGTGCGTCTTGCCGTACCTGTGAGTGTACTCGTCTAGCAGACAGTCGAACAGATCATAGAGCCAAAAGTAATTAGCAGCACACTCCCTTGCCCACACTGCTGACGGGTGGTTGATGTGAGTCGCCTGATACAGATTCTCGTTTCTGTCGTCGTCGAGATAGTAGCGTTTGACCATGCGACCAGAGCGTCGCGCTGGCTCATAGTACACAGAGCCGTCACAGACCCTGTGAGCCGTCGAAAGCAGTTGGGCATACTCCAGTATCATCTTGACCACGTGCTTGTCACAGTGCTGCTGAGCGCATCTAGCGGGGTCGCTGTGTAGATAAAATATATTCATAGCAATACCTCAATCCACGGTGAAAGGAAAAGCAGGCTGATAAGAATCAGCCCAGCGATAGCTTGTTTTCTATCCTCGCTCATAAAAGCCGTACTCCTCTAGGTTCTCGCCAATGTGCGTCTCAGCAGCGTCCTCGTAGCAACTGCGAACGTACTGCGACACCAGCTTGCCGATCTTCTCGTATTGATTATGGGCGATAGCGGCCTTTAGCTCGGACTCATAGCGGCCCACGTAGTGACCATAGGCCTGATGGAAGCCGTCGAAGCCCATCGTCTCCCAGAAGCTCGTGGAGTTGTCGTCGAGTATCATGTCGGTGGCGACCTCCTCCCGCTTGCTCTCGATAAAGTCCAGCTCAGCGTCACCTGAGTCCCAGTAATCGCGCTCGCTCATGTTGTACATATCAATATTATCCATTGTCGTTATCCTCTACGTTATCAGCCCACTCGATGCCGCCCTCGTCGATCTCCACGACGATGGGGCCATTCTCAGTCTGCACCACGATGTACTCGGTGCGTCCAAACTCATTACCCTGATACATTGTCCAACTCCTGTAAAATGTTAGTGATCTGAGCCTTCATGCTCTCCAGCACGTCTATGGTTCGCTGTCTGCGGGCGTCGTCATTGCGGCCGATGAACAGCGTAGTCTCGAACTCTGCGCTGTCCTCACCCAATGCGACGATGTCAATCCAGCCGTCACCGTCTTCGTGCTTGATGTCGATGCCTGTGACGCCGTGGATGTTTGTACTACTTCTCAGTCTCATGATGTCTTTCTCCTATCTGATTCAGTGTATGATTTATATGTAACGAACCCACCCGAAGGGAAGGCCTTGATGATGTCCCACTCGTCAAGCTCGTAATCGTAGCTGCGCTCGAAGTCCTCAGGCGCGTCCCACTCGTCGTATTCCTCCAATATACGCTCTGGCGTGAACTCGTAGTGAAAGCCCTCCACGTCCCTCTCACGGTCTCTGATGTCATCGAAGATAGCATTCAACCCGTCGATGCTGTAGCCCGTGCCTGCCATCAGTCCAACGAAGTCATCTCGTCGAATCACTAGACTCATCTTCATATCTCAACTCCTCTCTCGTCCAACTCTGTTAATACTGCAACGTGCAGCAGCTCTCTCACTATAGCACAAGCGTGCTCGGCAATGCTATCGAACGGCTTACCACCTGTCTGACACGCGACCGACTCCTCAGCGTCCACTGTGTCATTCTCAGCGACCACACGCAACGCCCTGTAGTAGCTGATAGCCCACTCGTGATTACTGCACACCTCGAAGGCAGCATTCCAGACGTCACCGTCCTCTAAGTCATACTCCTGCTGGAGCATATTGGCTAGGTATTGGGCTTCCTTGTACAGCGCCCAATCGTCGAATCTCTCATTCTCAACTGTCATTGTTATCGCCTCCAAACTTCTTAGCCGTGTATGTGACGCCCTCAGGACGCCCGTATTCAATTTTCATCGTTTCGATGGCTGACTCCTCAGACCATGCAATGAGTATCTCTAACGAGCCGTCAGAGCCTTCTACAGCGTACAGCTCAATTCCCTTCAATTTATTCATTAGTTTCTCTCCCAGCGATAGCCGTCGTGATACTCGAGAGTTGCTCGAGCTGTCTTCCCTACCTTGTAGGCTTCGTAATCCAGATCGTCTTTCCAATATCCGGCCAGTCTGGAATCTTTGCCGACGTGTTCGACCTTG
>FUWD013230977.1_pt1 | contig 21703 bp, 23 predicted proteins | sample 1063281 | NCBI WGS metagenome assembly FUWD01 (sample SAMEA79048168, study PRJEB19326) | metagenome | biome: marine | reverse complement strand
TTCTAAGCCCGACTTTCAATTGGCTAAATGAAAACTTGGGCTGGATACCGATATTTGCTGGGCAAGTTTCGGCCACTGGAAGAACGATGCTGACGGTGGGTATCGTCTTGGCAATCATGGTCCTTCCGATTATGGCTGCGCTTATTCGCGAAATTTTCTTGCAGACTCCTAGGCTCCACGAGGAAGCCGCCCTTGCTCTTGGGGCTACTAGGTGGGAAATGATCAAGATGGCAGTGCTGCCGTTTGGTCGACCCAGGAATTATTTCGGCCGCCATGCTTGGACTTGGGCGAGCACTTGGTGAAACCATGGCAGTGGCAATGGTGCTGTCGCCTGCGGCCGTGGTGTCCTTCGCAGTTTTGACTTCAACAAACTCCAACACAATCGCTGCCAACATCGCCCTACAGTTTCCAGAGGCCGGCGGGAATTACACGAACCTTTTGATTGCAACTGGGCTGGTTCTGTTCGCGATCACCATGGTTGTCAACATGGTTGCCCGCTGGGTCATAAGCCGGCGAGCCGAATTCTCGGGGGCCAACTAATGACGACACAGCTAAATTCAAGCTTCCGAGGAACGCAAGACTTGCCAAAGTGGCTGTCCCCAACATTGCTAGTCAGCTTTTTCTTGGCTTCTTTTGGACTGCAGGTTCTGCTTGCATCGGACAGTGACAGTGTGGAGATCAACTTTATTCCGGTCGCAATTTTTGGACTCCTTGGCTTCACGGTTGCTCTCTACGTAATTTCAAGGGTTATCGAAGGCGTCAGAAAAGCGACCGATCGTCTAGTGACGATTATGGTTTCCACTGCCTTTTCGCTTGCACTGATCCCACTTTTGTCGCTTGCCTACACGGTTGTGACCAAAGGAGTGGCAAGGTTCGACGCTGAATTCTTTACTTTCTCAATGCGAAATGTTGTTGGCGAGGGTGGCGGAGCACTGCACGCAATCATCGGGACAATCGAGATCACCGGAATAGCAACCCTTATTTCGGTCCCCATCGGAATCATGGCCGCTATTTACCTGGTGGAATATGGCCGCGGAACAGTCGCTCGTTTGGTCACCTTTTTCGTTGATGTCATGACCGGAGTTCCTTCGATTGTGGCTGGACTTTTTGCCTATGCACTTTTTGTAATCTTCTTTGGACCCGGAGTCAGGATGGGTCTTGGCGGAGCCATTGCCCTGAGCTTGTTGATGATTCCCGTGGTCATCAGAGCGACCGAGGAGATGCTGAAGATCGTTCCCAACGAGCTTCGTGAGGCGGCCTATGCGCTTGGGGTTCCGAAGTGGCTAACGGTGCTTAAAGTTGTGCTACCAACATCGCTAGCCGGTATTGCAACCGGCATCATGATTGCTATTGCAAGAGTGATTGGTGAAACCGCACCGCTGTTGCTCATCGCAGGCTTCACTGCCTCGATGAACTACAACCTCTTCGATGAGCGCATGATGACGCTTCCTGTTTTTGTTTACACCTCCTATGCGAATCAAGGCGTGGACATGCAGGCATATCTGGACCGAGCTTGGGCTGGGGCGCTGACCCTGATGCTCATTGTCATGGTTCTAAATCTCGTTGCCCGTCTAATAAGCAAGTACTTTTCTCCGAAGGGATAAAGAATGTCAAAACGCATTGAACTGAAGTCGCTGGATGTCTATTACAAGGCCTTCTTGGCCGTTCAGGACGTGAGCATGGTGATCGAGCCCAAAGCCATCACCGCCTTTATTGGTCCTTCCGGTTGCGGGAAATCAACGCTTATTAGAACCCTGAACCGCATGCACGAGGTCATCCCCGGCGCAAGGGTTGAAGGCCAGCTACTAATGGACGGCGAAGATGTCTACGGACCAGATGTTGATCCAGTTCGAGTGCGCAGGCAAGTCGGAATGGTGTTCCAACGACCAAACCCATTCCCAACAATGTCCATCAAAGACAACGTTCTTTCCGGATACAAGCTGAATAACTCCAGGATGTCAAAAGCTGAGGCAGAGGAAATTACCGAAAAAGCGCTGGTGGGTGCGAACCTTTGGAATGAGGTCAAGGACCGCTTAGAAAAGCCAGGTTCTGGACTCTCAGGTGGTCAGCAGCAGCGACTTTGTATCGCAAGAGCAATTGCGGTGGAGCCGGACGTTATTTTGATGGACGAGCCAACTTCAGCACTTGACCCAATTTCAACAGCGGCGATTGAAGACCTTGCGGTAGAACTAAAAGAACAGTTCACCGTTGTGATTGTGACTCACAATATGCAGCAGGCCTCAAGAATTTCTGATATGACTGCCTTTTTCAATATTGCCGGCACCGGACTGCCCGGCAAGCTAATCGAATACGACAAAACCGAAAAGGTTTTCTCAAACCCAACCGAGCAACAGACCGAAGATTACGTTTCTGGTCGCTTCGGTTAGAAACAAAACTGGTCGGTAGTAGGTTGTTGTTTTAATGATAAAAACCGTAACTGCAGATCTTTCAACCCTCAAGAACAAAAGTGGGAAGCCGGCCAAGGTACTTGTTACCGGAGCTACAGGATATATTGGCGGCCGCTTGATTCGCGAGCTATTGGCTCACGATTACAAAGTTCGGGTGTTAGTCCGCGACCCCAAACGCATTACTGATTACCCATGGCAGAAAAATGTCGAGGTCGTAGTAGGAGATGCCACCGACCCGGCCGCGCTGGCTCAGGCTCTAGAGGGCATAGATCTTGCTTACTATTTGCTGCACGCCCTGATGGTAGATAAAAACTTTGAACTTATGGAGCGCGAGCTAGCCGAGGTTTTTGGCAAGGTAGCCAAAGAAAAAAAGGTATCCAGAATTATTTACCTGGGTGGCATGATTTCGAATGACTTAGAGCTTTCACCTCACATGTCCGCTAGAGAAGAAACCGGGGAAATTCTTCGAGGGTCTGGGGTTCCCACAATTGAACTTCGAGCCGGAGTAGTTATAGGATCTGGATCTGCATCGTTTGAAATGCTTCGGCACCTGACCGAGCGCCTGCCGTTCATGGTGACTCCAAAGTGGCTACTGAATAAAATTCAGCCGATTGCGATCCGAGATGTTCTTAGATATTTGGTGGGAGCTGCAACCTTAGATAAGAAATTGAACAAAGACTTCGACATCGGTGGTCCAGAAGTTTTCACATACTTGGAGATGATGCAGCTTTACGCCCAAGTGGCCGGATTGCGCAAGCGGATAATCATTCCACTTCCAGTTCTAACCCCGAGGCTTGCATCAGGTTGGGTTGGACTAGTCACTCCCGTGCCAGTGACACTTGCCAAGCGCCTGGTGGCATCTCTGAAGCACGATGTGGTCGCAAGGGATAACAGCATTCGAGATTTGATCCCCGAGGCCGTCGGAGGCATGACTGACTTCAAGAGCGCCGTTGGCCTAGCCCTGACTCGGGTAAAGGATTTAGAGGTGGAAACCAGATGGAGCAATGCTTCTTTTCCAGGTACCCCCTCAGAACCGCTTTCAACTGACCCGAGCTGGGCTGGAGGGTCGCTATATGTTGATCATCGAGAATTCATAACCGATGATTCGATAAGTAAAGTTTGGGGTCGAGTAGAGGCGATCGGCGGAAAAAACGGATATTCAACTGCCACCTGGGCCTGGGAGCTACGTGGCCTCATGGATTTGGTGGTTGGCGGAGTGGGTCTTCGACGGGGCCGTCGCGACCCAAAAACTCTTATGGAGGGTGAAGCTCTTGATTTCTGGAGAGTTGAAAAGATTGAAAGACAACACCTGCTTCGGCTTCGAGCCGAAATGAAGATGCCTGGACTTGCGTGGTTGGAATTTGAAGTCTCCGAACTAGAAGATGGCAAAACCTTGCTGGTTCAAAAGGCTTACTATCACCCGCACGGGCTTGCAGGACACGCCTACTGGTGGCTAGTTTCGTTTATGCACGGAATTGTGTTCCCCTCTATGGCTAAGAAGCTAAGTGGTGGCAAGAGCAGAAAGCTTGTCACCAGCTAGGCTCTCCTAGTGCCCAAAATTCGCCTAGCGGTTTTTGCCCTGTTGGGCGTTGGTTTCGTCTGGGGTGCGGCCTTTGTTCTAATGAAGGACGCCATCGAACAACAGCCATACATGGACTTTCTCGCAACAAGATTTTCGATTGCCGCGATAGCCATGATCGTGCTAAGACCAAGAGTCTCGCTCGGTATGAAGCCGGGCGACCTGAAGTTCGGCTCGCTAATTGGGATTGTCCTTGCCTTTGGATACATAACCCAGACCGTTGGCCTAAGCCTCACAACTGCCGCAACAAGTGGTTTTCTTACCGGGCTGTATGTTGTATTCACGCCTATCATTGCCTGGGCATTCACGCGCAAGCGCTTCTCGGTCCGAGTAATAGTAGGGGTCCTCCTTGCATTAGTGGGGCTCGCCGTCTTCTCAGGTGCGGCCACCAACATCGAATTTCAGCTTGGGCAAATCTGGCTGGTGATTTGCGCAGTATTTTTCGCCATTCACATTTTGCTACTTGGCAAATTTGGTCGTGGAAGAAACTCATACCGAATCGCCATGATTCAAATCAGCTTCGCAGCAATTGTCTGTTGGGGCTTTGCGCTTGTCGATGGCTACCAGCCACCACCGAATTGGGAAGTTTGGTTCGCGGTCCTTTTCACAGCTCTCCTGTCCACTGTGATCGCGTTTTGGGTTCAGACCTGGGCCCAGACCCTGATTGATCCTGCTCGAGTGGCATTGCTGATTACCAGCGAAGTCATTTTCACGGCCATATTGGCGGTTGGGCTTGGTCAAGAACCACTGACAGCTGCGATGGTCATCGGTGGGTCGGTGATGCTAACCGCAATGCTTATTGTTGAGTGGCCAACAAAGACTGAACCGGTCATACCCTTAGAGCCCAAGCTTCACGAGTAGATTTTCCAGCTCGTTGTTTGCGGGCGACACTCTTTTATTGCAGCTGAAGTTGAACTTCATAGAAAAATTGTGACTCGGTGAAGCCACCAGGTGCGACCGAATGGTTCCACAAAAACTAAGCTTTAGGAATGTATCAACCAGAGTCGAAGCTAGCCGCGCAGGCACTAAGCGCTGGTTACTCCGCCGACCAGGTTATCCAGAACCTTGACCTAGAAATTTGTGAAGGTTCCGTGACGGCAATTATTGGACCGAATGGTGCCGGCAAGACTTCGCTACTGAAGGCTTTAGCCCGGAAAATCCCGGCGGCAAGCGGGGCGGTGTTGCTGGACGGCATCTCAATCACTGCACTCACAAAGGCTGAGATAAACCAAAGCATTGGGTTTCTTGCCGCAATCCCAGCAGCCAGAAACCAGGAATCTGTTTTTGATCTGGTTGCGAGATCAGCAATGGCAGCGCGCCAAATCTCCAGAGTGTCTCCGAGGCTCAAAGATGAAATCGAAACCCTTCTGGAGCGAACCTCACTTAGTGGAGTCAGGGATAAAAAAGTAGGAGAGCTCTCATCGGGTTACCGACAATGTGCCGTAATAGCCGCAGCACTGGTGAAAAACCCCGCTGTGCTGCTACTCGATGAACCCACCAGCTCCCTTGACTACAGTCACCAGCTTCAGGTTATGAATCTTTTGTCTTCTCTGAAGCGCGAACGAGGTACGACAGTCGTTGCTGTGATTCACGACCTAAACCTTGCGGCCCGATTTGCCGATCACATCGTGATCCTCAAGGACGGCTCGATAGTTGCCCAGGGCACCCCACACGAGGTCATAACCCCAAACAACTTGGCTGACGCTTTTAGGATTTTGGCTCGTGTGATAGATGATCCGGTTGGCAAGACGCCGCTGGTGATTCCGATTCGTCAGCTTGCTTAGAAAGTTTTGTTCAAGGTCGCTAATTTGCAAAGCAAGCACCATAATGGAAGACGTAGTTCATTTCGGTGAAGGCGCAGTTACTAGCAGTGACGCCACAGAGGCTTGCGCCTACCGGTGAACGAGGGCAAGGACTGGGCCCGAATCTTCGAATCGGTCATGTTTGGTTGTGAAAATCCGTGCGTATCTTGCTCATAGGGGCAGGTGGTGTTGGCGATGCAATCGTCAAGATTTCTGCTGATCGTAATTTCTTTGAAAAACTAATCGTGTCTGACTACGACATTCAACGTGCTGAAAAAAGCGTTGAGTGGGTAAATCAGCATTCACCGGAAGCGGCAGCTAAGTTCCAAACTGCACAGATTGATGCCAGTGACGCAGACCAGGTGGCCGCCCTGGCCAAGGAAGTCGGCGCCACTCACATCATGAATGCGGTTGAGCCGAAGTTTGTTCAGAGCATCTTTGATGGTGCACTGAAGGCCGGCGTGAACTACATGGACATGGCAATGAGCCTGAGCCATGTTCACGAGACTGACCCGTTCAATACCCCAGCCGAAAAACTAGGCGATTGGCAATACGACAAGCACGCCGAATTCGAAAAAGCTGGCCTACTGGCTCTTATCGGAACCGGTGCTGAGCCTGGCATTTCCAACATCTTCGCGCGCTACGCGGCTGACCACCTCTTCAGTGAGGTCGATGAAATCTGCATCCTGGACGGTGGAAACTTAGTGGTTCGAAATGACCAAGGTGAAGAAATCTTCGCGCCGTCATTTTCAATTTGGACCGTCATCGAAGAGTGTCTCAATCCGCCGCTGATCTGGGAAAAAAATCGCGGTTGGTACACCACGGAACCGTTTAGCGAGCCCGCAATGTTCGAGTTCCCAGGAGGAATCGGACCAATTGAGTGTGTGAACGTTGAGCACGAAGAAGTAAACATGTTGCCCCGCACCATGGATGCCAAGAAAGTCCGTTTCAAGTACGGGCTTGGTAGCGAGTTCATTGGCGTATTGCAAACCCTGCACGCTTTGGGACTCGACAAGATTGAGCCAGTTTCGGTAGATCCAAATCCCGACGCGTCGAGGTGCACCTAGAGACCTAGTTGCGGCGTGCTTCGACCCAGCTTCGCTGGTCGATTCAATGACCGGTAAAACCTGTGCAGGAACCCTGGTCACCGGTAAAGGCCTAGACGGCAAACCAAGAGCTACTTACCTCTACCACGTGGCAGACACCAGTTGGACTGGCAAGAACTACAACGCCCAAGCAGTGGTCTGGCAGACAGCCCTGGTTCCGGTGGTAGCTCTGGAACTGCTTTCACGAGGGGACTGGAAAGCCACTGGAGTTCGGGGGCCCGAGGAGTTCGATGCCAAGTTATTTTTGGACCTAATGTCCAGCGAATACGGGCAACCATGGGGCTCTCAAGACCGCAACCCAGAAAACCCAGACGTAATCGACGCAAACTGGGAATAAACTCCCTTATTCTAGGTTTATGGGACTAAGTTTGATAAACAAATAAATAACTAGATTATTAGGGAACACTCACAGCTAACTTCAAGTTGAATAAGTTAGATTGTGCCTATCAATATTCAGGGAGATAAAAAAATGCGTATTTCAAAGCGATGGATCCCATCCGTAGTGGTTCCAGCCGTAATTGCACTTGGTGCTGTTGCAGTACCACTTCAGGCTAATGCGGTTGACCTTCCGGACCTAAGTGCCGCTGAAGTGATGGTGCTCATGCAGCAAAGCGATGTTCTGGAGTTTTCCGGAACAATCCTAAAGGTCAGCGACATGGGTATTCCTTCCTTGGATTTCAGCTCAATGGTTAGCCAGGACATGGCAGATGAAATGGCAGAGAAGATGCCGGCTGAATTTGCAGACTTTGTCCCAGCGGTTATTGAATCAAACGTCTTGACCCAGGCCATGGAGCTTGCCTCTGGCACTCACACTGTACGAATTTACGTTTCTGGACAAGACAAGATGCGAGCTCAGATTTTAGATCGAATGTCTCAGCGAGATCTGATTGTTAATGGAAACGAGTTTTGGATTTATAACGCCAAGACGGCAACCGCAACAACTGGGACCATAGACATGGAGATTGACCCAACGAAGCAGGCGACTGCCGAGCAGGAAATTCTGGATTATGCAGCATCAATTGCACTGGACCTAAGTAGCCCAGAAGCTATTGCCAACTACCTAGTGAACATGATTGATGAGACCAGCACGGTTGAGGTTGGTAAGGACCACAGTGTCGCAGGACGTACTGCCTACCAGCTGATTATCAGCCCAGACGCTGAAGCTTCCTTGGTTGAAAGAGCTGAAATCTCGGTTGACTCTGAGACCGGACTTCCTTTGAAGGTTGAGGTTTTCTCCACTCAGCAATCAACTGCTGCCATGTCGGTCGGTTTCGAATCAGTTGATTTCGGTCCCATTGATGCTTCACTATTTGACTTCACTCCCCCCGCTGGCACAGTGGTAACAACCTGGGACTCCGATGACCTAGAAGGTTATGCCGACAAGGACGCTGCCGCCTTAGAAGCAGAGTTTGGCGCCACAGCTAAGCCAGAAGTTATTGGCGAGGACTGGGAGAGCGTTGTTTACCTTTCAGCAATGCCAGCAGACATCCCAGCCGGACTAATGGCAACTGAGTTATTCGCAGACATGTTGACCGAGGTTCCGGGGGGCAAAGTATTCTCAAGTGCACTTGTAAATGTCTTGCTGACCGATTCTGGTGAGGTCTACATGGGTGCCGTAACAATTGAGTACTTGCTCAGCGTCTCGAAATAGGGACTATGCCCCAGGCTCTAGAGTTGGCAATAAAAACCAGCTCTCTTACTAAGCAGTTCGGCTCCCAAAAAGCAGTATCAAGCATCGACCTCAGTGTTCCAAAGGGTCGTGTTTGGCTTTTTGGGCCCGAACGGCTCAGGAAAAACCACGACAATCCGGATGATTTTAGGTCTAGCGGCAGCTTCCAAGGGAGACATAGAACTTCTCGGTCATCCGATTCCCAAAGAACTAGAGCACGCTCTACCTAAGGTTGGCGCGCTGGTCGAAGGCCCGGCCTTCTACCCCTACATGTCTGGGCGCAACAACCTGATTCGAATTGATTCGGCTGACCGTAATTCAATGAGTGGCACCCGGAAGCAGCGGGTCGATGCTGCTCTAGAACGGGTTGGCCTCACAAATGCCGCCAAGAAAAAGGTCCACGCCTATTCGCTGGGTATGAAGCAGCGCCTAGGTTTGGCCAATGCGCTTTTGAAGCCCAGAGAGATTCTGATTCTTGATGAACCGACAAATGGCTTAGACCCACAAGGAACCAGAGAGGTCAGAAACCTGATTCGCTCTCTGGCAGCTGAGGGCATAACTATCTTTGTTTCAAGCCACTTGCTGAGTGAAATTGAACAACTCTGCAGTCACTTGGCTGTTATGACCGCCGGCAAGATTGTCGCGCAGGGCAGCCTGGCGGAACTTCGAAACGAATCTCAGACCAGGCTGGTGCTAAAAGCAGACCGAATCGATGAATTGGTTGACTTTCTAAAAGTCCAGGGTCTCACAAAACTCTCATTGAAGCCGGACCGGGTCGTCGCGCCAGTGCCAACTGACTTTGACGTTGCAAACCTGAACCAGTTATTAGTCAAGAAGAAATTTATGGTGAGCGAGATACGTCTCGAGCAACCGAGCTTGGAAGAATACTTTGTCAACCTAACCGGAGAGGGGTTTGAAGTTGTTCGCTAAATCCCTAAGTCTTTCTTTGATGGGCTCTGAGCTAAGAGTTATGTTCACCAGGCGCCGCACCTGGGCGATGCTGGCAGCAATTGCACTAATACCTATCTTGTTAGCGGTGGCGGTTGCGCTAACCAGTGATCAGCTTGCACCCGGTGAAGGCCCGCCTTTTCTTGATCGAGTGACTCAAAACGGCCTCTTCACTGGTTTTACGGCCACATTGTTAGCCCTGCCGCTATTTTTGCCGCTAACCATGGCCGTTGTTGCCGGCGACACCATCGCCGGGGAAGCAAGCCTTGGAACACTTAGATATCTGCTGATTGCTCCGGTGGGACGCCTGAGGCTTTTAGTCGTCAGTACTTAGGAACAATCGTCTTCGCACTTGCCGGAACCTTCACGCTGATGATAGCCGGAGGAATTATTGGAGCGATCTTGTTTCCAATTGGCCCCGTGACTTTGTTGTCCGGCGATCAAATTTCGTTAGCTGAATCCATTGGACGAATGGCGCTGGTGGCTGTCTACACAGCCATCTCTATGAGCGGGCTACTAGCGATCGGACTATTTGTCTCGACCCTGACCACCGTTCCAGTCGGTGCTATGGCTGCGACAGTTGTTTTAGCTGGCGTGAGCCAGATTCTGGATAACTTGCCACAGCTTTCTTGGCTCCACGAGTGGCTATTTACCCACTACTGGCTGAGCTTCGCAGATCTACTGAGGCAACCGATTGAGCTTGGTTCATTTGCCAGCAATTCTCTGCTGCAACTGGGATACATTGCTGTCTTTGGAGCTTTGGCCTATTCAAGGTTCACCACTAAAGACATCTTGAGCTAATCGGCTGATACACTTTCAAGCTGCAGGGGCCTCTAGCTCAGTTGGTTAGAGCAACGGACTTTTAATCCGTGGGTCGTCGGTTCGAATCCGACGGGGCCTACTTTTGATGTGTCAGAACATGCTTGCCACTACCCCCAACTTTTTGTTCAGGGTGACTCTTGACAAGAATGTGTTAGTTTCTCAAAACCATGGATCTACCGGCGATTCGGTAATCCCTAAGGTCTGTATTCTTTCGCTATAAGCTCTGCCAAAATTGGCCTTGCTTCATCCCAACTAACGCCATAAATTCCAGAAAATGCTTCCTCCCAAGACAAATCGTTTTGTCCCATTCGAGTGAACAGAGCCATGGTTGATTCGACCCCACCTATTGCCGCAAGACCCTCTGAGGCTATTAGACCTAGTGAGTAGCCCAATGCGTACTGGTAGCCAGCTGAGCACCGGGGTTCGAAAGACCTTTCCAAGTATTCCTCTGCATATTGCACGGTGACTTTATCCGTCAACGCCATAATCATGGTGAAGTTGCCCAGCTCGTCCTCGGATTCAGGGACGTAGAGATATGAGCCGGAGCGGCCTGGACGTGTATTCGCGTAGTCTCCGGCGGAGTCGTAGATAAGCGTTAGCTCTGGGATTCGCGCAGTGCCCTCGACTAGGAAACATGGCACGCGTTCCATCCCCAAAAAGGGCCCGTCTAGAAATTCATCTTTGAATTGCCGGGCCTGCACTTGATGCGCATATTCATGATTCATCTCGTGCTCTTCGTGGATTGCGAAACTGGTGAAAGGAGTGCCAGGTTCTGGTCCCAGCGTGGCAGGAAGAGACCAGATACCGTCCCATCTTCCTCGAACCAAACCAGGCACAGCATTCTGCCGGATTCCCTGCTCGGGGCCCTGATTCGCATTTCGCATGACGACTTCGTAGTCGGGCTGGTTCACTTTCGGGTCGCTCAGAAGTTCAACCGCCCATTCCAAATCCTCGAACGGAAAAGCAATATAAGTTTCAGTGTCAGGCTTGACCGTGTTGGCATACAAAGCAAAAAGATCATCTAGCCAAGAGTCAACGTTTGCGTAGTGGAGATCCTTGAGGTTCGGGCTGCGGTAAAACTCATACGAAATGTCGTTGTATCCAAGTATCTTCTTGTTTCGCTCGATGGTCGCATAGACATCGTTGTACACGATGGCAGAAATCTCATCGGAACGCTCAACCAGATTGTCCCATGTGATGGGATTCTCGATATTAGGCGCGATGGGCTGAAATAGCTCAACAACCAGCTCTGGTTGCTGTGCCATAGTCGGCTCTGGTTGCTGTGCCATAGTTTCCTCGCTTAGCCCCGAATCTTCCGGCACGGTTTGGGAAGCACAGGATGAGGTTAGAAGAACTGTGGCGACGCTAAGCGAAGCAAATAGGACTGATGTTTTCATGAGAGGGTCCCCTTTTTCGATTGCTTTTTACCTTCAGAAAGAATACCAAGCCATAGCTGGCAAGCGGTTTGATTCTAAGCAAACAAGGGGCGCCGGTTACCCGACGCCCCTTGTTTAGTTGCTTAGAAAAACGGTGCTTTGCAGAAGACTTTTTCTTTGCCGGAGAAGCTTTGGTGACTTCCTTGACCTGTGCGTCAGCAAAGTCCATGTTATCCTCGGCGCCGCTAGAGCCCTTAGCTCAGTTGGTTAGAGCAACGGACTTTTAATCCGTGGGTCGTCGGTTCGAATCCGACGGGGCCTACCGGAGTTGGTAACTTCTCAGGACCTTATGCACGACATGGGCACTAAGAGGCTAAGAGTGGATCTATTCGGAGCGCTTTTTGCCTTCTGATTTGGACTGCTTTGCCAGTCTTTTTTCCTTCAAGTTTTTTGCAGGGGCCTTTTTGGTGTTCTTTTGAGGCTTTTGCTCTTTTTGTGCCATTGTCATTCTCCCTTATTAATTGATCTTTTATTCACGGGGGTTATCGGCTTATCGATGACCACCTTCCTGAACAAACTTAGCTTTGAAAACTCAAATTAGCCTCTCAGTCAGCTGATTCCCATTAAGTCCTTGAGGACTTGCGCAGGCGGCTGCGTGAAGTAGTTGCCGGTGCGGCCATGAGCTGACCTTCCTAGGCGCCCTCTCCAACCACTTGAAGGTTACTTGCGCCCTGGACTCGCCAACCATCCATGGCTTCAGTCATCAAATATCTGAGGGCATAAACGTCATTTCCGGCTTGTAGAAACCGAACATCAATCAGCGCTAGTCCGGAGTCAGAATCAACCAGACAGTCATTGAAAATCAGCTTGGAAGACTCGATTAGCGGGCCATAACTCCCGGCAATAATTTCCACGAAGCCCTCTAGTGTCACGTTGGACCGAAATGATGGTGACGCGAACGAGTACGCGAGCTCAAAGTCATCTCGTGCAAAGGCCGAGGTCTGAGCGTTGACCGTTGACTCAATGCCCCCCCGAACTCTTGCATCGCAATCAATGGGACCGCCCTCAATCATGGGGGCTTCGCTCTGAGTTGGTTCGGGTTGGACCTCCGCCGTGGGTGTTTGAGACTCTGACACGATATTAGGTTGGGGTTGTGCGCAACCGACGAGCAGGAAAAGGACGGGAATCGCATATAGCAGCTGCCGAGCAATCTTCATTTGGGGGTCAACTGGGGGTTTTAGAACGAAATTCCCTGCGCTTTAGGAAGTTTTTTAGCTGACTAATTGCCGAGGTGGATTACATGGGTCAGATCGCCGACACTGGATAAAAAGAAATGGCCGTATTAGTTACTCTTGGTCGGTGTCTATTCCAAATGCAATTATGCCTCGAGGCACCGATTGATGCTCCCGAAGAATATGAAGATAATGACTGCTGGTGCTGCAGCTTGGCTAAGTCGCGATCTTCGATGCTCTCGCCCTTGTCCGATTCGCAACCAATGATGTTCAGAGCTAGCTCGCTGTTAGAATTAGAGACGGTTAGGGGCCTCTAGCTCAGTTGGTTAGAGCAACGGACTTTTAATCCGTGGGTCGTGGGTTCGAATCCCACGGGGCCTACTAGAACCCCATCCTTCGCGATGGGGTTCTTTTGCTTTGGAACAGAATTTTTACTCACCACAGACGAGATTTCCGCCCCCTCGCGTCTTTTTAATAATCAGACAAGGCTTTCGCAATGTGGACAAGTTTGAACATGACATTCGGGTTTATCACCAAGGAACGTGAAGGGAGCTACCACAATCTATAGTCAGAAGTTGACAACAGTCACCATGGGACCAAGGACGAATGCCAGGGAGTTGCTGGTTCGACTCCGTCCAAACTCGGCTTCCAGTGGCTCAGAAGTAGTTCAATCTTTTGGGGACTACTAAACCCTTCTAGCCGGCCAGCTTTCTTAGCAGTGAGACCAGACCATTGACATCGGATTCCTGGGTATCCCAAGAGCACATGAGCCTTACCTGACCAGTTGCTTGACTCCAAACATAGAAGCGGTATTCCTCCTGAAGGGCGAGGGTGAGAGCTTCTGGAAGTATCGGAAAAACAGCGTTTGCCTGCGCTGTATTGGGAATTGAAATCACAGAATTCGTTTTGGCGATCTCCATGATTTCGGCATACAGGATCGCTGCCATGGCATTGGCGTGCCTGCCGTTTGCAATTGCAATATCTGCGTTGTTCTCAAACAAAGCGTTGAGCTGAGCTGAGACGAATCTCATCTTCGATGCTAGCTGCATGGAGGTCTTGCGAAGAAACAGCATCGCCTCTGAAAGCTCAGAACCTCTCACGCTGTTTGCGTTTGTCACAATTACCGCTTCGGCTGCTAGCGCGCCAATCTTGGTTCCACCAAGCGAAACCAAGTCAACCCCGACATCGGTAGTCATCTCCTTGAAAGTCTTGCCTATTGCTGCTGCGGCATTAGAAAGTCTTGCCCCGTCCAAGTGAAGAAGCATTCCGTTATCGTGGGCAAGGTTTGCTAGCGCCGCAATTTCCTCAGGTTGATAGACGGTTCCCATCTCGGTGGTCTGGGTGATGCTGATAACTCCAGACTGTGCTCGGTGAACCACGCCGACATCAAAGATCTGGGATTTCGCGGCTTGGACGGTGAGTTTTCCGTCCGGCGTTGGCACGGTCCAAAGCTTTAGTCCAGCCATCTTCTCTGGAGCCCCACCTTCGTCGGCATGAATGTGAGCGCTGTCGGCACAAATGACCGCTTCCCAGCGCTTCGTTGCTGCCTGCAGCGCGATAACATTTGCCCCGGTCCCATTAAAAACAGGAAATCCAACGGCGTCATTGCCAAAAAGCTCTCTTGTGATTTCTAGGAACTTTAGAGATTCGGAATCCTCGCCGTAAGCAACCTCGTGACCCTCGTTCGCGGACGCAATCGCCCTGAGAACATCAGGGTGAATGCCAGCGTAGTTATCGCTTGCAAATCCTCTTGGGTTTTTGGTCACTGATCTTCCTTTGGCTCTGGAATGGCTGCCTGCCGGTATTCGAAAGGTGTGGACAAAATGACTGTTGACGTTGATGAAACATTGGCCAGGGCTCTGACTTTGGCAAGAAGCGCCTCCAGCTCCTCCGGTTCACTAACCGCAACCTTGATCACGTAGGACTCATGTCCGGCAACTGACCAGCAGCTCTCGACTTCTGCAATACCCGCCATTACCTCGGGCACATCATCCGGCCGAGCAGGGTCGATTGGAGTTAGTGAAACAAGTGCGTGCAACTTGAGGCCTGCCTTGCGTTGATCAATCACCGCTCGGTAACCAGAAATCAATCCCTTGGCCTCAAGACGCTTTACCCTTTGGTGCAGAGTAGAGGCTGGAACCCCAAGCTCAGCTGCCAGCTCGGCAATGGCCGGGCTCGAATCCAGACTCAACGCCTGCAGTATTTTGCCGTCTAGAGCTTCCATAATAAAGAAGTATGCCAGCAGAACTAGCTAGTAATCCCGGCAGTTGAATCGATCACTTCTCGCAAATTGCGATTTAGAGTCTCGTAAAAAACATTTAGAGGAAATTCGTCATCCAACACTAGGTTCACCATTTCCCTCAGTTCGCCACTGGTAGGTAGCGAATCTGTGCCTTTACTCCAATTGGATGCTGGGTGGGGTGGAACCAGTCCAGCGACAAAGTCGTAGGCCGCGATCCACTGTGATTGTCTGGAGCGGTTAATGCCATCGCGATAGAGGGCCTCTACTGCCTGGCACAACTCCACGACTGAGTTATTCACGAGTTTCCAATCGAAGGAGAGCCGATTGTCGGTCCAAGATAATGCCCCGGACTGGTGGAGGTGCGCAAAGACAATTTGGCCGCCCAGTCCGTCATAATTTCGAATCCTATCGCCCGTAATCGGGAATCGGAATAGTCGGTCAAACAAGATTGCATAGCGGATGAACTTAGCTCGATGGTCCCCTCCGTTCTCCAGGGTAATGGACTCGCGAAATGTTGAAAGATCGCAACGTAGCTCCTCGAGTGCATACATCCAGAAAGGCATTCGCTGCTTGATCATGAAGGGATCAAAGGGAAGATCACCCTTGGAGTGGGTGCGGTCATGAATCAGATCCCAAAGCACGAAAGTCTCCTTGGCTAAATCCTGGTTTAGGACCAAAGCTTCGGCATCTGGAGGTAATGGAATATCTAGTAACTCTTGAGCCGACCGGCTGACACGTCTAAATCTTGCGGCCTCCCGGTCACAGAAGATTCCGCCCCAGTAGTAGGTATTGACTTCCCTCACTGCCACAGTTTCCGGAAAAAGGGTTGCGCAATTTGTGTCATAACCCTTGGTGAAAGCAACGAACTCAATTGGAATGAATGATGGATTTTGATAGCGAGTTTCTATCTTGGCTAACCAATCTGGCCAAAAAGTCGTAGTAATCACGGCCTCTAGGTTTCGATTTGGATTGCCGTTCTGGGTATACATCGAAAACACCGCTAGATTTTCAAGTAAATTGGTGCGGTACTGGTCCGGACGATACAGCTCAAGAGAGTCATAAAAATCTGGGACCAAAAAGCCTGACAAACGCCATTTCTCTAAATCGCTTACACAGGATTCAAGGTATATGGACTGGTGCGCGAACCTGGGAGCCAGAGCCTGAATGCTCGAGGTGATGACTGGGAGTAATCGCGCTGCTATTTCTAGGTTGCCTCCATCATCAAGAATTGAACCGTCTTTTTGCTGCAATGGTCGCAACTCTTCTATTGCTTGGCTCAGGGACTGCCAGGCGCGGTCATCCGTTGGCCATTTCGTGCCCTTAGCCCCGACATCAGCAATTGCTTGCTGCGAATTTACTAGCCAGCCAATTACATTCTTCAGAAGCTGCTCATTATCGAGATCCTTCACCGAATCATCTCCGAAGACATCCGAATCGGCTATCAAGACCACCCGACCCTTTTTATGCTTTATGGCGACGCCCATTGGGGCATCAGCTGGTGAGGCCGAGAGTGAACTGCGGAGGAAAACCTCTGCAAGGGTGCCCTCAGTAATTTCGAGAGTCGCCGATCGGTAGAGACAAACCCCTGTCACTTGGAATAGCAGATCAGATGAAGCGAGCTTGGGTAATGCTGCCATTGGCCATGTTGGAACCCCCTTGTAAGAATGTTCCGGATCCTGAACCGTTTCGTTAGTTACAACGGCTCCAAATCTTGCCACGAGCTCGTTAAAGTTATTGCCGTATTTGTCCTGTTCTGTCTCCCCCAGAACCAGCAGTGCTCCACCGTTTGCGACAAATATTTCAAGCGAATCGAGTTCGCTTTTGCCTAACTCTGGGCTGCCTCGACCGAGGGTCTTCTCCCACTTATCCAAAGCAGCATGCGGCAACACTGCAACCCCGATGCCAGCTAACAAGTCTGCCGAGAATAGACTTTCATGGTTCACGAGGACTTCATGGCCCATTTCCTCAACAACGGACACAAATCTCACATACCCGGCGTCATTCGGGTTGACAGGATTCATCTTGGAGGCGACGTCCGGATCGACAGACCAGGCCTGGCGGTGACTCTGGTCGATCAGAATTTTAGAAGATAATCTCACAATTACCCACTTTAGTAGTATTTTATTCTAGTTTAACTCTTATATCTAAAAAATCTCTGTTATTTCCAGATAAGAAGGGTAGCGCAAACTTGGAAGAAAGACCCGCGCAGCTATTGAGACTTTTCCTCACATGACAGGCACTCATAGCAACAAATGAGCAGCAAGCACATTCGCTCAGGAATATGAATCGGAGAATTGCGCTGGACTGCCTTCTAATCTGTACATTCGTGCAGCCGAATTGTTGCCTCGCTCCAGCCCTTCGAAATGCTCACAGCGGTATTCTAGGCAGCGGTAAGGGAAAACTATCAACGCAGCTAGGGATTATTCTCATGGAAAAATACGTCCTTTCAATCGATCAGGGCACAACCAGCACTCGAGCAATTGTTTTTGACGAGTCAGGTTCGGTTATATCGACCGGACAGCTAGAACATAAGCAAATAATGACCAAACCAGGCTGGGTCGAACACGACCCCATGGAAATTTGGGGTAATGCCCGCGAGGTGATTGGAACTGCGCTTTCCAGGGCCAACATCACTAGGCATGACATCGCTGCAGTTGGTATCACCAATCAGCGCGAAACCACGATTGTCTGGAATAAGACAACTGGCAAACCTGTCTATAACGCGATTGTCTGGCAAGACACAAGAACCCAAGACATAGTCGACCGTCTCGCTGGTTCAGAAGGCGTCGATCGACTGCGAGAAACTACAGGCCTTCCGCTTGCCACCTTCTTTTCCGGCACAAAGATCAGCTGGATTCTAGAGAACGTGTCTGGCGCTCGCGAGCTTGCGGAAAAGGGCGAACTTCTATTTGGAACCCCGGACACCTGGCTGCTCTGGAACCTCACCGGTGGCGTCGAGGGTGGCGTCCACAAAACCGATGTCACAAATGCCAGCAGGACCTTATTGATGAACCTCAGGACTCTTGAGTGGGAGGAAGCTATTGCCAAGGAGTTCGGTATTCCACTTTCCATGCTTCCGGAAATCCGCTCCTCCTCGGAAGTGTTTGGAACCGTAAGCGGCCAAAGCCTGCTCAGAGATGTCCCGATTGCCGGAATCCTTGGCGACCAGCAAGCAGCAACCTTTGGTCAAGCAGCTTTTTCCAAGGGCCAATCCAAAAACACCTATGGAACCGGCAACTTTCTAATCTTCAACACCGGTGAGGAGATAGTACTTTCCAAGAACGGCCTGCTAACCACCGTGGCCTACAAGCTCGGCGATGCGGCTCCGGTATACGCTCTTGAGGGCTCGATCGCGGTAACCGGGTCTCTGATCCAGTGGCTAAGAGACAACCTAGGGATTATAGATTCGGCTTCAGATGTAGAGGCCTTGGCTAACAGCGTTGAAGACAACGGTGGCGCCTACTTTGTGCCGGCATTTAGCGGTCTATTTGCACCGCACTGGAGACCAGATGCGCGCGGCGTCTTGGTTGGACTGACTCGCTTTATAAACAAGGGGCATATCGCTAGGGCCGCGCTCGAGGCAACAGCCTTCCAGACGCGCGAAGTCCTAGATGCTCTAAATGCGGACTCTGGTCACGACCTGACCGAGCTAAAAGTTGACGGTGGCATGATCAACAACAACACTCTCATGCAGTTCCAGGCAGACATCCTCGGGGTGCCGGTGATACGTCCAGTAGTCGCTGAAACCACGGCGCTCGGTGCCGCCTATGCGGCCGGTCTCGCTGTTGGTTTTTGGAAGGATTTAGATCAACTAAGAGATCGCTGGCAAGAGGGCGCAAGGTGGGAGCCAAAGATGGCCGCTCTAGAACGCGAACGACACCTGTCACTCTGGAAGAAGGCGGTTTCCAGAACCCTGAATTGGGTCTAAATCTTTAGTTGCGATGCTCTAGACCGACTCCGGTTCTAAAGTTTGTGTTTAGTGCAGTGATGGTCTGCATGTCATCCTCGGAACGCTCGAAGTCAAAGACGTCTATATATTCATCAATTCTCTGGGTGGAATTGAACTTTGGAATCACACCAAGCCCACGCCGAATATGCCAGCGCAACGGAACTTGGGCTTCTGATTTTGGATACTGATCAGCAAGCGCGGCCAATAAGTCATCGCGGAGGATCCGCTCCCTTGGGTCAAGGTTTACTCCCAAGCCATGTCGCTGTTCTTCGACTCACTAAACATGCTCGGCACATCAGAGCTAAAAATACTCACGGTCTCGACGCAAACGCTGGAGCCGTGAGTATTTACCATTCGGCCATTACTGCCAACTGGGAGTTAGTAAGTGACGGTCAGAGTGTTGGACACTGACATGATCGTCACCACGGTGGCCATAATAAAGCCGGCGATGGAAGGGTTGCTGGTCGCGCGATCGTTCAAGGCAATGTTCTCCAATTGAAGCGTGCTCATGCTTACCTTCCGCCCCATGGCTTAGGTTCCATTCAGGACTGTCCAAGAGACGTGAACCTATTGGAGGTTGTCGTAACCGGAAATACGAATCGAGCACTTTGCACATTCGTGCAATACTTTAGTCATGTATCAGGAGCTGAGCGAAAAATCAAAGGTAAAGCTTTCGCTTAGGGCTGCCCAGTTGTATTACCAGCAGGATCTCACAATGGAAGCCATAGGTAACGAGCTAAATGTGTCCCGGTCTTCAGTCTCAAGACTGTTACAGATGGCGAGAGATCGAGGCATCGTTGAAATAAAGGTCAACACTCCGGACGATGCTCCAAGGCGACTGGCCAGTGAAATTAATGACCGATTTGGCGTAAATGCCCACCTTGTTCCAGTTTCGGATACTGCTTCCCCGGTTGAGCAATTGGACCGAGTTTCACTCAGTGCTGCACGAATGCTAAACGGCTTTTTTGGATCGAAGATGACAATGGGAGTGGCCTGGGGGGCAACTACCAGCGCCGTGAGTCGTCACCTGACCCGCAGGCAAACGAGTGATTCCAGGATTGTTCAACTAAACGGAGCTGGGAATGACCACACCACGGGAGTTACCTACTCCGGTGAGATTTTGCGTCGATTTGGTGAGGCTTTTAGTGCCGTAGTCGAGCAGTTTCCAGTGCCAGCCTTCTTTGATGACTCGGACACTAAATCAATCCTCTGGAGGGAGCGCAGCATTAAGCGCACTCTAGACATTCAAGGTTCTTTAGATGTCGCGCTTTTCGGTCTAGGCTCGCTGCACGCCGAGGTTCCAAGTCACGTCTATACCGCCGGCTATCTGAGTCAGGCCGACCTAGATAGCCTCCGTGAAGACAAAGTGGTCGGCGATATCGCAACTGTGTTTTATCGACCCGATGGCTCCTGGGAGGATGTCAAACTAAACCGTCGATCTAGTGGCCTGGACCTTGATGTCCTCAAGCGTGCGCCTAGGAGAGTCTGTGTTGTTTCGGGTAAATCTCGCATTCCTAGCCTGCAAGGAGCTCTTGCCGGAGGCTTTATTACCGATCTGATTATCGATGATGTTTCTGCAAAATCCCTATTGACGGCGAGCTAGCCTCTGAGGCATCCCGAATCGCCTTGGTATTGAACACATTCCATGCATCACAGGCTCCCTCAGCACTAGGGGTCGACAGTTACCATTTCGCATTAGGGCTAAATAATCACAGTAAATATCCCTAGGCACCCGCTATCAGCTCACTTATTTTACCAACCGGCAATGCAATCCAGCCTTCGATGCGAGCCTGTGACATCTGGCTCTGAGTCGGAGGCTCAGATAGACCCAGAAATGCCGCTCTGCTTGCCAGGGCGGCTATCACTGCGTCAAACGCGTCGCATGATTCGAGCATTAGCGATGCGAACGAGGAAGTATCTAGCCAGTTGGCCTGCTCAAGAATTTGGTTTAGTAGACGCTTACGTTCATCAACGGACTTTCGATAGCCGGTGGTGTCAAATCCCCAAACCCTTAAAGTTGCTCCGGGGTAAACCTCGGCAACTACACCGGCACCAGATCTGTCAATCTGTATTCCAGTTTTCTCAAGTCTTCCTAGAAGACCAGCACACCTCATCGCGGTGAGCCCCAGTCGGTCGGTTGAAACACTCAGTGGCCATCTGCCTGTTTTAGCGCGAACCGCTCTGTCGGTCTCTCGGTACGAAAGGCGTCGACGCCAATCCATGCCGCCTTCTACCTGGTGGCTTTTAGCATTTGGGTCATTATGGTTCGAGACGAAATCTACGAATTCCATTGGCCACCCGAGTGCGCAGTCGATACCAATTTTCCCGGCATTAGAAACGTCTTCCACTATCACACTGTCCGCAACACCGACCTGAAGGTCTATTAGCTTGCCCGAGCGATCGCTCCAATCAATAAGGGCCAGGGCAGTGCCCTTTGGCTCTGCGGCTAGGTCGATTCCTGCGGTTATCACAATAAAAGCCTAAGGCCGGGGTTGGATCAATGAGACCTAGATTGTGCCAAGCCGCGCGTCAGCCTTTTTCTGGTGCAGCCACTGCAACCAAATAGTAGC
>FUWD013430234.1_pt2 | contig 21727 bp, 27 predicted proteins | sample 1063281 | NCBI WGS metagenome assembly FUWD01 (sample SAMEA79048168, study PRJEB19326) | metagenome | biome: marine | reverse complement strand
GTGAGCATGCTCCCAAGCATCGGTATCCAAACCAGAGATTAAAGCCATGAGAAGTTCTTGAGCATGAACCAAGTGAGTGTGGGGGTGTTCACCGTTTTCAAGGGCCACCAATGCTCGCTCGAGGTCAAGGGTGAGGCGTTCAAAAGCTAGGACCACAATTCGGGCAGGTGATGCGGTTGTTACGGCATGGTCACGGTAGCTGGCGGCGGCCTGATACGGATTTTTTTGCATTCAGATCAGCTTTTGGTCAATGCTTTAACGAAAACATCCAGTGTGGTCTGCAAGTAGCTTTGTTGGGATTGGAGTGACGAAATTTTAGCGTTGAGTTCTGAATAAAACACTGTAAGTGAATTCTCACGTTGCGTGAGAGCCGTGTTCATGTTGAGGATCTGCTGGGTCAAATCAGATACGCGGGATTGGCTAGAAGAAACCTCGCGGGACAACGAGCCCATGACCGATGTTGTCGCTGTCGCAACCGCGTCGACACGGGCCGCGAAGGCCGCAACCTGCCCAATAGTGTCCAGAGAAGCCGGAGTCGATGCCCTGTTGTCATAAGCCGTGCTCAAAACAGATGAGTCAAAGGTAAATGATCCATACCTGGTCAAATTAATCCCGGTATTTGCCAAGGAGGCGAGCGTGTTTGAGTCAAACGCGGTGGTGAGCAGGTTTTGCGACACCTGCCTAGGGGTGTAACTCGTTTCCAAAACCCCATCTGCCGCGGTCTGCACTTTGATCAAATTGAGCGTGTTATTCAATGCCGTGACTAGGTTCTGAGCGGCAGTGACCATAGTGTCTGAAGTCGATGAAGTAGTCGCGCTGGGAGTCACAGTGGCCGTCCCTGTCGTCACCCCCGACACCGTGATCGTCAATCCCGGGAAGTCTGCCAGGCCGGAAAAAGTGTTCGAGCTTGATGTTTGCGTCACTGTCGCACTATTTTTGGTGTACGAGATGGTCGCGGTTGTAGACACGCCACCCACAATCGAAGTGACGGAGAATGGGTATGGGGAAGCCCCTGAAACAGCCCCCGCGCTCGAATAAGCCGACACTTTGCCAGCGTCGCCAGAGTCAGAAAAAGCGACCGCGGTGGTAGGTGGGACCCATCTCGCCGCACTGGTAATGGCTTGGGCGGCCGTCCCCACCGCAGCCATACTGGTATTGAGCTCTTGGTAAGCCGCGATTTGTAGGTCCTGGGCGGACTTTTGCGCCACGAGTCGATTACCGCGCATGGATTCAACAGCCATGATGTTAGACACAATGGCTTGCACGTCGATCAAGTTCATGGACGTTATTCCGACCACAACACACCTCCACCTATCTAATCGGCACCACTTGGCTCTCTAGCAGGCGATTGGACAATCGGATTTACAGCAGTTTGAACACCGCGTTAGACATCTGCATGGCCTGAGCCTGCAGAGCGGCTGCGGGGTCTGTCATGATGTTAGTGGATGTCAGGTTCATCATTTCTTTGACGACACTCACGTCCAGAGCCTGACCGATTGCCGCTTGCTGATTGGTGATCGTGGACTCGAGAACCTGAAGCGAGTTCTGCAGCGAAATCAGATTGCCCGCATTTGTTGATCGGGAGCTCGTGATTGCAGCCGCGGCCGCTTGGAACTCGGCAATACTGCCGGGCTGGACCGAGCCGCCGGAGTTCACCGAAGCAATTGCTTCGGGGATCACGGTGATGCTGGCACCGGTTGAGTTCACCGCGGCTGTCACCGGATTGCCAAGAACGGGAATGCCGCCGAAGGTGGTGTTGGCACCAATGGAGTCGATTCCAGCTTGAACGGCCAAAAGTTGGGTGTCAATGGCCGCAGAATCACCACTTGTCGTGAGGCGATCGGTGGCCAAAGCCACACCCTGTTGGGCGAGGGTGACGCCCTTGGCGTAGGCAGCATCAGCGGTCTGAAGGACATTCACCGCGTTCTGCGTGCTCGTGATGGCAGTTTGAGTGGCCGCCAGTGAGGACACCAGACCCGCGGGCGGGTTAGTCGGGGCGACCTGGACAACGTTGGAAGACTTGACATCCCCTGAGATCTTGGCCAGCGCACTGGTGGCATTGGCCTGCAACAGGGCAATATCCGGTCGGGTGTTAACCGCATTTGCGCCCACCGGGGCTATTTCAAACGACATGGGATCCCTCTTCTACTTTGATGCTGACGGCGTGCATGGAGTGCATGGAGTGCATGGAGTGCATGGAGTGCATGGAGTGCATGGAGTTCACGAGGCCACTCCAGGGGTGATTGGTTGGCGCTCTCGATCTCGAGAAGCTCCCTTGTCTTCGGTCAGTCGCTGGTCCAAGCCCAGCAAGCGGTGCTCGGCAACGGATGCGAAATAGGCGGACCTGCGCCGGTCCACCGCCCCTCCCGGTCTCGTGGAGACGGGAACCTGCTCGGGGGCAAGGTGGGAGTTCATGCCGTCGCGCAATAGGACGAGGGCCTCAGCGCGCAACTGGGACACTCTGGACTCAGTCACCCCAAGGTCCTCGGCAATGTCTGCCATGGCATGACCCTGCAGAAAGTAGCGGGTGATCACGGTGCCGAGGCGGTCGGGAAGTGCTGAAACGGCAGCCCGGAGGTAGGTCTGAAACTCGGTGTCCAGAATGTGTTCCTCGGGACCGAGGGATTCTGCGTCCACGTAATGTGTTGCCTGACCTGAGCCCGAGTCAAGGTTAGCATCGAGGGAAAGAACGCTCCCGCGAATGAGGGAGGCATCCAGGGTGCGGAGTTCTTCAACGCTGACACCCATGTATTCGGCGATCTCGACGTTTTTCGGAGCTGAGCCCAAGGTTGCGACCAAGTGATCCACAGCCTCTTTGCGGGCCCGGCCGGCTTGACGGACAGAGCGGGTGGCCCAGTCATTGCGGCGGAGATCGTCCATGATTGCCCCTCGAATTCGCAGGGCGGCGAAGTGGCGAAATGGCACCCCGTGGTCCTCGGAAAAAGAGTGGGCAGCTTGAACTAGACCCTCAAGGCCAGCAGATCGAAGGTTGTCGCGATCAATGTACATGGGAAGTTTCATAGCGAGGCCGCTGACTACATATCCGACTAGGGCAAGGTTGCTGGTAACCAGCACTTGCCCCTCCGACGAGAGAGTCCGCTTTCCTCCTGAGGACTTCGTGTTAAGCATGGTATCTCCTACGTGCCCTAGCACTTAAGTGCTAGCGCGCAATTGAAGTGAGCTTCCATGCCCGGGTACACCGGTCGGTGTCCCCTTTAAACTGATGAATCGAAATCCATTTCGACCCTGCGTATGCCCGATCATGTCCATACATGAGCGATCATGTGCAGTGGTGGATTTTTACTTATCCGTCGCAGACGTGTCAATACGGCAAATCAATATTCCGACAAAAATGTTCGGTTTTTACGCCATTTGAGCATCTTTTATGAAGAATTCTATAAAAAACGCGGGCAAATTATTCTAAGGTTCCGATCGTAGGTACCAACCGTTAACTCAGAGCTCATCCTCCGAAATTGCATGGCAACCAGAATTGCTCGTCTAAAAACTGACGTAAAGGTAATGCCCGATCAATCAGGGGCATAATGTTTGTCCCTGATGGTCAAAAAGCCGTGCGTTATGGTGAAAAACTCTTAAGCCGCTTCTTATAGGACTGAATTTGGGAGATTTATGGGAAAGGGGTTCTAGGTGCGGGTGTTGCTGGCTGACAACGAGCCATTCGCCTTAGCTCTTGTGAGCGAGGCATTAGCTTCCGCAGACTTTGAAGTGAATGGCGTATCGACGGTGGCCGAGGCAATCTCCACAATCGAAGCATTTTCCCCCAATGTTGTCGTCACTGACCTGAATTTCGGGCCGGGAGCTCCAAACGGTGCCGACCTCCTCGCCCACGTTGATGAACACTGTCCGTGGGTCGGAAAAGTGGTCTTGTCTTCGCACGGATCTGCTTCATTGGCATTACCCTTTGGCAGCCAATTGGCCGGCGAGGTCACCTATCTCGTGAAAACACAACTGAGCTCCATCTCTACTTTGGTGGACGCAATTAACAAATCGATCACCCATCCCGCGGGAACAACGCGCCAACAATCAACCGCGAGGGATGAAATTCTGATCAGCAAAGCACAGGGTGAAATTCTGCTGTTAATCGCCGAGGGCTACACGAATAATGCAATTGCCAAGAAGCGAGGGAAATCCGTTCGCGCAACAGAGGCGTTGGTTCAACGGACGTTCACGACATTGGGCTTGGGTGGAGACGATGATGTCAATCCACGAACCATGGCTGTGCGAATGTGGCATCAGGGGAAAATCGTGGTGAAGTGAGTAAGTCACGCCAACCTTGGGGGTGAATTAACTCAATGTGTTCGGTGAGGCTCCCGAAATCTGCGGTGTCGAACCACTCGCGGGCCTCTACCGTGATGGATACTGCAATACCGGTGCAGATGACTTTGGATCGCACACCGTCTGCACCCTGGTCACCGCAGAGTTCCTCGAACACCAGAAGCAGGTTGGCAACGATCTGTCCACGCCGAAGCCAATGTCTGGCCGCACCATTCGGTCCGTCAAGCGCCACATGGGCACCAACTGGACCACCGACATTGACGACAAGAAATACACCTCTCAGGAGATCAGCGCTCGCACGCTGATGAAGCTCAAGCGCGACGCAGAGGCATACCTCGGCGAGAGCGTCACCGATGCAGTCATCACCGTCCCCGCGTACTTCTCCGACGCCCAGCGCCAAGCCATGAAAGATGCAGGCGGGATCGCCGGCCTCAACGTGCTGCGCATCATCAACGAACCCACGTCGGCAGCTCTCGCATACGGCCTGGACAAGGGCGATCAGGAGCAGACCATCTTGGTATTCGACCTCGGTGGCGAAACCTTCGACGTGTCACTCCTTGAGATAGGCGACGGCGTTGTGGCAGTGACTTTAAAGGTCGCTCAACAATCTATTTGGTTGTGAGTTTCAAGAAATAAGTTTTGCCTTGTGCATTGATCTTGTGCATTGATTAGGCGGATCGGGAAAGTCTTCTTTTCCGAAATCCGATTAGATGGCAGTGTGACTCTTCCACGCGAATTGGACATCACTGTTCCCAAGCTTTGCCATTCACCACCAATTCTGATTTGGGCGGCGAATGGTGTTGGGGCCAAGGGATCGCGCACCAGTGGCACGCGATACTTCCGCAGTCCGGTGATCATGTGGCATTTCTTTTCAGGAGGTCACGGATTTCGGTGAGGAGTTCAACATCCGTTGGAGGAGCCGGGATGTCTTCGCCTTTTTGGTTGCGTTCCCGCCAGTGGTTCATGGGCGACACAAAGACGAAGTAAAGAAGCGCCATTGTCAGAATAAAGGTGATGATCGCATTAATCACGGCCGTGATGTCAAAAACTTGCCCATTGACAGTAAAGACACCCGCGTCAACTCCGCCCCCTGAAATCAATCCAATGAGTGGGGTGATGATTGCTCCGGTGATTCCGGAAATTAATGCCACGAACGCTGCGCCAGCTACAAAACCAGCAGCAACATCAACGACATTACCCTTTGCGATGAAATCCTTAAATCCTGTAAGCATGCGAAAAGTGTAATGGAAAGAGCTGCCTAGGAAGGCTCTACTGAGTCCGCTTTTCGCTTTGCTTGACTCATGACGGTTGCCCCGCTGACAAAAGCTTTACGCCACGGGAGCACGCCATCTATTTCCACTTCGATACTGAAACTCAGCAGAGTACGAATCAGGACAATTATTCCCAGAACAAGGACGTTGTCCAAGTTCGGCTCCACGGCCACGGTTCTAATGAGGTCACCGGCAACAAGGATTTCCAGTCCAAGCAGAAGTGCCCCACCGAAAGTTTGCCGCATTGCCTTATAAGCAGTGTCGCCTTTTTTGGTACGGATGAGGGTTCGGAATGAGAAGTAGGCGGCCCACAGCAATCCGAACGAAATAACGAGCGTCGCGATAATTTCAAATCCATGGGCAACGCCGAGCATCACCTCTGTATATGTGGCCTCAGACATGGCAAAGGTATATCACTAAGCCCTGTTTTCCGCTGTAACTTCAGTAATGAGTGCGGTAAGGACCTCTTGGGTGATTGGTCCAATAATTCGCACCGCGATTTGACCGTTCCTGTCCACAATTAGGGTGCTGGGTAGCCCATTTGGTGGAATACCGGGGATCAAGGCAAGGAGGCGACCTTCAGGGTCGGCGATACTCCGGTAGGGAATTGACTGTGAGAATTCGCGGGCCGATTCAAGGTCGTCGTTTACATTAAGACCAAGAAACTCAACACCTAAATCCTTCGTAGCTTTTTGGGCGGCAACGAGTTCAAGTGTTTCTTCAATGCAGGGTGCGCACCAACTTGCCCATGCGTTAACAACGGTGACCGTGCCCGCGTAGTCGGCGATTGCAATTGGTTCAAGATCTAAATCAAGTCCAGCAATGGCGGGAATATCTTGCCGATCTGCTTGCGCGATAAAAGTAAGTCCGACATCAGTGCCTTGTTGTGGTGACGCGTTACCGAGGTCACTTTCATTAATAGAGATTGTGGTGTCACTGCTGGATGACATGAAACTTCCGCAACCGGTGAGGGGGATTACCAAGACAAGAAGCCAGACTATTTTTTTCATGGCTATTGATTCTGCGCTTCCCGGGCCCCTTGGCGTTCAAGTTGGTCGGTTTCTTTTTCTTGTTCTCGCCACCATTGCAGCGCTGCGAGCATCATCCAGAATCCATCCAGCACCATGCCCAACGCCCACATGAGAGCCCCTGCAAATTTTTGATCGGTGAGTGGATCGAGCCCGCTTGAGAAACTGGCGTCAACATAAGTTGGATACAACGGGATTGGGGCGAAGTGAATCACCATGCCGAGGACCGTCTCGGGGATCATCATTAATCCGAGTGCAACGAGGCGAACGCTAGGGCTAGGGCGCTTCGCAATGAGGTCGTTGCCAATTAACGGGTAGTAAAAAATGAGTGCAGCCGCTAAGAAAACAGGTCGTTCGATGAAAAGCATTGCATCGTGATCGGTCAGGATCCACTCCATGACGAAAATGACGTGGGTCCCCAGTAGTACGAATGCAAATAAGGACCAGCCGAAATATGGGTTAGTAATTAATCTCATTGGCCGGCTGCGCAGAACTTTGACAACATTGCGGCGTCCGGCTGACCCCAAGTTAATAAATGTCAGTGTTACTGGATTTGAAAGTACTATCAGCGGTCCGGCAACCATCATGATCGCGATGTGTTGCATCATGTGTGGCCAAAATGCGACATGCGACCAGGCGGAAAAAGGACCGAGGTAGGTGGCGATCATGATCGTGATTGCGGACAGGAATGAAATTGTCCGCAGGATCGACCATGACTGGCCGGTTATTCGTTTGGCCCGACCGGCCGCCCACAGGTAGAGCGCTGCAAGAGCCAGCAGGTTAACGAGGGCAAATTAGTCCGGCTCCCACATGGGAAGTCCAAATGGAACTATCTGCATGGGCTCAGGCCAGTTGAAACGAGATTTCAACTTAGTTACCCATATGTAATGAAACGTTTATGTTTTTTTGCCGAATGAGCTGCCTGAATCGTAAGGGGTTAACCAATTGTTCCGATTTGGAAGCTTGCAAGTTTAGCTTCAGGTTCCCCTTGGCCATTGTGCTGATTATTGAATGCCGTAGTTGCGTCAACCCCGCACATTGATTCAATCGATCCACTGCCACCAGGGTGCTCACTGATCCACTGGGTGAGGTCGTAAACATTTCCATTAACCACCGACCAGCAGTCATCGGCGGCCGAATGCTGTGCCACCTCCGTCATGGAAATTGTTGTTGACGTTTCTTTGGTGATTGCAGTTCTTTCAGTACTTATGGTGGACGCCGTTTCCGTGTTTGTCGCCCAGACTGATTGTGCCCCCGAGTGACCGGCAAGGACGGTGGCGGTGATGGCCAACAGGGAGACGAGGATAACCAGGATTCCCGTAACGGTCTGGTAGATCGATTTCGGCTTGGTATCCAGCCAGAACCAGACCGCACTGATCGCTGTGAGGGCTAGCGCGGCATAGAAGGTACGTGATCCCCATTCTTGGTGATACTCGGAGACACCTTGGACCTTGTTGAGTGTTCGACCGGACTCCTGGGTCACGTAGGCACTCACGGTGGAAATTAAGAGTGCGCCGGCAACGAAATATTTTTGTACTTTGCCACGGAACTTTGGGATCAAAACCAGCGCGATCATGCCGATCGAACTGAGGGGAAGCAACACGACAACCGCGTGCACTAAAAGTGGATGGGCCGGGATTCCAAAAACAGTTTCGGGTATCAACGTTTTTTCCTGACTAGGCCAATTTGGTACTCGGCGAGGCTACTCGTGGGGGATCCTTGACTCGCGTGTTGGCCGTTGAAAGCCCTTGATGCGTTTTTGCCGCACATAGCAATGATCCGACTGGAGCCGCCCGGGTGTTTGCTTACCCAATCAGTGAGGTTGTAAACCTTGCCGTTGACAATGCTCCAGCAGTTGGTTGCTGTGTTCTTCGCCTTGACCTGCTGCACCGTGATCCCTTTGGTGGTGTTGGGGGCGGCGTTGACTGCAGTCGGTGCAATTAGCCCAATGGAAAGCAAAAGCGCCACGGCGATCGACACCATTGAGGATCGCACAACCTTATTAAACCGGAACTTGAGAAACGGTGCAGAATGGCAATGGGAAGTGCGATGCGAATCAGGTCTTCGTCTCGGTGATTGCCTCAGGCTCGTCGTAGTCGGCGATAACGGGTGTTTTGGTCGGTCGCTTGATCACCCAAGTGAAGAACACCATGACAAGTGCAACCCCACCGAGAACCTCAAATAGTTGCAAGGTTCCCGTTTGGGCGAATTCAATGAGTGCACCACCAATTTGTTGACTGAGAATAAAGACCGCCATGACCAGAACAAACCAACCGAAGCCTTTGCGGAGTTTGTCGGGGTGAATCTTGCCGACCATTCGACTACCAACGAGTGCTCCGACGATCGCGCCTGCGGTAACAATCAGGGTCACGCTCCAGTTGATTTGGGTTTCGGGGTTGAGTGAAACAAAGCTGCCGTTGCCAAATTGGAGCGCGTATCCGGCAAAACCCGCGAAGGATTTCATCGCCACAACAAGAAGTGACGTCGCAACGGCGATTGGCATGGGTAGTCCACCGAGGAGGGCAAGGGCGGGTACAACAAGGAATCCACCACCGGCGCCGACAAGTCCGGTTACCAGACCCACCACTAGACCATCGAGAATAATTCTAAAAATGGGCAGGCCTTTGTGGTGAGATCCTGCAACGGATTTGCGTCCGCGAAGCATGGCGACGGCCGTGACGGCCATCATGACGGAGAATGCGCCAAGGAGTAGGGCGCCGGGAAGTTGACTACCGATCTGGCCACCAATGAATGCGCCCGTCATGCCCGCTCCACCAAAAATGAGACCCGTGCGCCACTGCACCCGACCGGCGCGTGCGTGACTTATTAAACCGAACAGAGCGGTGACCCCGACCACGAACAAACTTGCGGTGATTGCCTCCTTCGGGGTGAAATCCAGTACGTAGACCAACAACGGAGTCGTCAAAATTGAGCCGCCACCACCAAGCAGGCCAATTGCCCCGCCGATAAAGATGGAGAGAAATGCTGCTAAAACGATCATGCTGCTCCCTTGTTGTATCGCGCACGTGATGTATTGGGTGTGTGAGAGAAGTCAACTTCGAGAGTGAATCGGTCTCCGCGAATAAAGGTCTCGCGCCACTCGATCACTCGGGTACCTTTTGCACCAATTCTTTCGATGGCGAATACGGGCGATCCACTGCTGAGGTTTAACTGGGTTGCAATGTGGTGGGAGGCCACTTGGGCGTAGATTCTTTCTCCTCCGGCATCCATTTCAATTCCGCACCGATCGCGCAGTTCTCCGTAGATGGAACTGTGCGTGAAATCAGCGTCGAGCAGTGGCCGGGCGACTTCAGCGAGTAGCCACGCGGTGTCGTAGGCGAGCGGATCACCACCGGCGAAACGAACACGCTCGATCACCACAAATTCGCTCGTTGGCGCGACATTGAGCTCTGCTGCGACAGTTGGGTTGACCGTCAAAGTTAGGCGTTTGACCGTGCTGGTTTGTTCAACTCCTTGGTCAGAAATCGTGGTGAACAACGAATACAGCGTCCCGAGATTTTGTGAATATCGGGTTTCCTGGACCGTGGTGCCTCGACCGCGCTCACTTTTGAGTAGCCGTTCAACGCGAAGAACCCGCAGTGCCTCGCGGATCGTGTGGCGGCTTACCCCGTACTGCTCGGTGAGGTCGTGTTCGCTAGGGAAGCCGCCGTCAAACTCGCCTGTGCCAATTCTTCGGCGTAGATCATCGCTAACCTGGGCCCACAGTGGTAGCGGGTGGGACCGGCTGGGCGGACGTGGTCCGCGTGCTGTGGGTTCGGTTAACACGGATGAATTCATCCATTTCCCTCTCATTCTGGCTGATTCATGTCTGGTATCCGGGGCATCCACAGGTACTGGATTCAATTGTACGTACATCCGTACAACCAATGCAAACGGATGGTTACCCATGTCAAATCATGAGCAGCAGCAACAAGATCCAGCGAACGGGAAAAGGAAATCAAAGAGTTCAATCAATTCAAAGACAATGGGCTACCCCTGCTTTATTGGAACTTCATGTTGAAGGGACGCGCGTAGCTTCCAATGCTGTAATTAAGCGCTGCCGAAGATTCTGGGCGCGCTGGGAGAGGTATCGCTGGCGGACAACGTATGTTGCGCGGCCAGCGCCTTCTTCGATCTTGATGGGTTCGTAGCCGTATTTGACCAGGTCATAAGGGCTCGCCTGCATGTCCAGGGTGCGTGCTTCGCGGGCGAGTTCGAAGCAATCCAGAACTAACTCACCGGGGATCATGGGTTGGAACCACATGCAGTGTTTGTAGAGATCCATATTGGCATGAAGGCAACCTGGTTGTTCAATATCTTTCTGGTTATCCCGCGTGGGAACAATATTTAATCGATTGAGATTCTGCGGCGCCGCTTCCTCGGTAAAAAATCTAAAAGCGTCAATGTGGGTGCAACGAAGTCCGACTTCAACAATGAGTGAATCAATTTGGTCTTGACTAACTCGAAATGGATCTCCGTGTCGGATATTGTGTCGATCAGCTTGATAGACCATGGCCCATTCATGTAACCCAAAGCAGTTAAGTGTGGCTTCGCGCAGTTGCGTATTGCGTAGAAGTTCCAATGTCGAGTCGATGCGAACTTGATGTCTAACCAGGTACTCCTCATTCAATTCACAGACTTTCCCATTAAAGGTGTAATTCGGGAAATCAAATTCGTCGGAAGCATCTACCTTCAGCATGACTCCGGCACCAGGAAACCAGGTTTCCAACTTCGTCGGCGTGTAGGGGTAGTACTCGAACATAAAATCGTCAACGGGGTCACGCTCACCGATCTGCTTACGTGCGCGTCTGCCGTTCGTGAGCGCAATCGCTCTATTCCTGTGTGCAGTTTGCTCTGCTCGCCACTGAGTCGGTGTGAGTGCGAGGTTCATACGACAGTATTTTGCCAGTAGCCTGATCACGTGGATCAGCCAAGTGCCTTACACCTCGCGATTGCGGCAGCTTTTGCGCCTTTGCAGAATCATGAGTTCGTCTCAACTCTGGTGTTCACGACAGAAACCAGTATCGCCATAAATTTTTCAACTTCAGCACCGATTGATTTAGGTGAAGACATCTCCCAAAGTCTTTCCGAAATCTCGGTGAAGCAGACAGACTCGGGGATCGAAATTGATGTTTCTTCGTTGAACTCGCGCGTCGGGGTTCGGGCAGTTGGAAATAAAGTGGCGGAAATACTGATTGCCGCGGGATCAAATATTGCTGAGGTGAGGGAATCGGTGGTCGCCGGGGTGAAAAAGTTTGATCAACGTGACCGCGAATTTTTAGACAATGTCCCACCGCATCATGGAGTGTGAAGGCCAGCCTGGACCCTTTAGCGTGAATTGATAACCAGTGAGATGGCATCGGAGTCTTCCGCTGCTAGCGCTACGCTCTGCCATTTCTCAACACTGACTAAAATTACCGTTGACGTCGGCGATCCAAAACCGGAGGCGTTCGGTAAATCCAGCACCGCAGCATTGGTTGCGATGACCCGGGGTGTTCCGTTTTCGCTTGGAACCACTAAATCAATGTTGTCTCCAACCCGAACGGCGCTGGCAATTGCGGCCGACCGCAATGTCACCGGAACCGCAACGAAGCCTTCGACTAATCCAGCGACGATTTCGTCTGGTCCGCTGGCGGGAGCCGGCGCGGACATTGAACCAAAAATGAGGAGAACAGCGAGTGCTGCCGAAATCGAACCCAAGATCCGGCGGTGTCGGTTGAATTGCGTTCGAATACGAAGCAGCGGATTTCCTTGCATGCTGCGAATCTAAGGGCGAAAACAGGTTACGTCCAATGTCTATCCACAGGCGTTACGACTTGCTGGCTGATCCAGAGCTCGATTCAGACTTTTTCGGGGCAGACTTTTCGGCCGCGGGCTTGGCGGCGGGGCTTGAAGAGGTTGACGGCGCAGAAGTAGTTGCAGGTGAAGCTGTCGCAGAATCCGATTTCGAGGTGTTGGCGGGAGTTGAACTTTCGGCGGCCCGTGAGTCGGTGCGGTAAAAGCCGGAGCCTTTGAACATGACGCCGACACCGGTGAATTGCTTGCGAAGAGTCTCCTTGCCGCAGTCGGGGCAGGTGGTCAAAGTTGGATCCGCCATTGATTGGACAATGTCGTGATTCGAATTGCACTCGGTGCATAAATACTCGTACGTGGGCACGCAATCCTCCAGTTGTTCGATCAGCCGGGAAGTTGGAACTCACCGTGGCGAAGGCCCAATTCTGCACTAACCCCGGTTGTCGTGGCCACTGCAGGGCAGTTCCGCCATAGGGTTGCAGCCATGCGCGAAGCCAACCGACTTGCGGTCATTGGCGTGGGTGGCGCGCTTGGTGCACTGAGTCGAGCTGGTGTTTCCCACCTTTTTGGTAGCGGTCCAATTCAATTCAATGATCAAAGCTCCGGCTTTCCGTGGGCGACGTTGACCGTGAATGTGGTTGGTGCGTTGTTGATTGGAATCCTCGCCGTTGCCTTGATCTCAGAGAGCGGCGACTACCGGCGACCGTTTTTAATTACCGGATTTCTCGGTGGTTTCACCACATTTTCAGCCCTAGCGCTAGAAGTTGTTGACCTCATTGACCAAGGAATGTGGTTAATAATTTTGACCTACCTCATTGTGACCGTCGGTGCTGGACTCACCGCGGTCAAGCTTGGGGTTGCCCTAGCGCAAAGAGTGGTCAAGCCATGATCACGATTTTGGTGATTTCACTGGGAGCATTTATTGGCGCCCCATTGCGGGCGTTAATCGAGCAATATGCCAGCCGAAAGCGGAGCGCTTTGACGACCTTGTTGATCATCAACTCACTCGGCTCACTGTTGGCCGGGTTCAGCCTTGGCGCGTTTTCTGGCAACATGCGATTATTTTTCATCACCGGATTAGCCGGTACTTTCACAACTTTCTCCGGCTGGGCACTCGCCCTCGACATGTATTCACGCGAACGCTCCGAGGATGGGCCGACTCGGTCGACTCATCTCATCCGGCTGGGATTCATCGTGGTGCTCGCTGTCGGAATCCCCATCCTCTGTGCCTGGGTCGGATGGACCGTGAGTCAATTTTTGGTTTGAGGCACACCCACGACTGAATCTGAGTATTTTGTGTTGGTGGTCAAACGGATTGTGGGCATTGGCGCGCTTCTTATCGCCCTATTACTCGGCGGGATATTTTTTTATGGAGTTCACACGGTGCGTGCCTCTTTCCCGCAGTCATCCGGTGAAATCGAACTTGCCGGACTCGACAACCTGGTGCAGGTTAAACGCGACGATCTCGGGGTCCCCAATATTTATGCGGAAAATATCGAGGATCTGTTTTTTGCCCAGGGCTATGTTCACGCCCAAGACCGGTTCTGGGAAATGGATGTTCGCCGTCACATTACCGCCGGGCGACTCTCTGAGATGTTCGGCGAAAGCCAAGTTGAAACCGACTCGTTTTTGCGAACCCTCGGTTGGCGTAAAATTGCGGAACAGGAACTCACTCTCCTGAGCGAGAAGTCACATCAGATCTTGGACTCGTATAGCGCCGGGGTAAATGCTTATCTCGCCGACCACCAAGGGTCGGAGGTAAGTCTGGAATACGCGGTGCTTGGACTGCAAAACCCTGACTACACGATTGAGGATTGGGTTCCCGCCGACTCGGTTGCCTGGCTAAAAGCCCTGGCGTGGGATCTTCGGGGGAATATGGAAGATGAGATTTACCGGGCGATCATGAGCGCATCGGTTGGTGTTGCCCAGACCGAGAAGTTGTACCCGGACTACCCATTCGCCCAGCATCGGCCGATTGTGGAAATCGGTGCCGTCGTCGATGGAGTATTTGATCAAAATGCGACAACCAACTCGGGTGGCCCGAGCATCGGCACCCGTTACTCGGCCCCGCAAATCGCGGCACTGGAAAAAGTGTCAACGCGAAGTGCGAGCCTGGGTGACTGGTTGGGTAAATCAGGTGACGGAATTGGATCCAACTCGTGGGTTGTTGGTGGCGAAAAAACCAAGTCCGGGATGCCAATTCTCGCTAACGACCCGCACCTTGCCCCAGCAATGCCAAGCCTGTGGTACCAGGCGGGCCTGCATTGCGTTGAAGTCTCGCAGGAGTGCAATTACGACGTCGCAGGGTGGACCATGGCGGGGCTGCCCGGAGTTTTCATCGGACACAACAACAACATCGCTTGGGGTTTCACCAACCTCGGGCCCGACGTGACGGACCTGGTTTTGCATAAGATTTCGGGCAACACCTATCTACTTGACGGTAAGCAGGTCGAACTCACAACACGATCGGAGACCATTAACGTTGCCGGCGGTGACCCCATTGAAATCACGGTCCGCGGGACCGTCGACGGTCCACTGATTTCTGACATCGCCGGCATAGATACCTACAACCAGGTCGGCGCTGATGCGCCACTTCCCGCACCCGACTACGCAGCCTCTGACGTCTCTCCTCCAGTGCGCGGTGAAAGTTACGCCGTTGCGTTGCGGTGGACCGCGCTCACTCCACGTAACACTTTTGACGCATTTGATGAGCTCAACACTGCTCAAAATTGGGGTGAGTTCCAAGCGGCTGCGAAATTATTAAGTGTACCCGCGCAGAATCTCATCTACGCCGACAAACAGGGTGTGATCGGTTACCAAGCGCCGGGAGCCATTCCAATTCGAAGTGGTTACGACGGCAAGTGGCCCGTTCCGGGTTGGACCTCCCAGTACCAATGGCAAGGTTTCATCCCTTTTGAAGCATTGCCCACGGTTACCAACCCACCCGAGAACTGGATTGTCACCGCGAACCAACCGGTAATCGGTCCGAATTACGAATATTTTTTGACAGACGACTGGTCGTATGGGTCACGAAGCCAACGAATCGTTGACCTCATCGAGACCTTTACCGCTGGGGGAGCAGCTCTCACCCCCGAACGCATGCGAGCAATCCAGATGGATTCACACAATGACCTTGCCGCTTTCATGATCCCAAGATTGGCGAGTGTGCCCATTCCCCAAGAGGTGCGCGACGCCGCCGCACTTTTTTCGGACTGGGACTTTACGCAACCGACCCAAAGTGCGCCGGCAGCGTATTTCAATGCAATCTGGAAACAAATGGTGTTACGCATGTTTGATGCCGCAGCCAAAAGTGATTCGATCACGACAAGTGGCGGCGATCAGTTTTGGGAGGTGATTAAAAATATTTGGGACTCACCCGATGACTTCTGGTGGGACGACAAAACTACCCCGGTGATCGAGAGCCGCGACCAATTACTGGCAACCGCGATGGTCGCTGCCCGCGGTGAACTTGCCAACCTCCAAGGGAGTGCCCCCGATGGTTGGAATTGGGGCGGGCTGCACACACTCACACTCACCAACCAAACTTTGGGGACGAGTGGAATTGGTCCCGTTGAGCGGATCTTCAACCGGGGACCGATTGAAGTTTCCGGTGGCGACTCGATTGTTAACGCAACCGGATGGACACCCTCAGATGGCTATGAAGTGAGCTGGGTCCCCAGCATGCGACAAGTGATTGACCTCGCCGATTTTGACAACTCAACCTGGGTGAATTTAACCGGCAATAGCGGCCACGCATACAACTCAAATTACTCAAATCAGATTGACGCTTGGCGTGATGGCGCTCAATTCGATTGGGCTTTCAGCAGCGAGGCAGTACAAAAAGCAACCGTGGACACGTTAACTTTGAAACCCGTGACAAATTAGTCGGGTGTGTTAAACCAGCGCACCGTTGATTCGGTAACACTGACATCAACCGGGATATCATGCTCCTCGGTGGGAACCTCCGGCAGAAATTCAGATTCGTACGTCACCCCGACAAGAAGTGGTGAATGCTCGAGACCGGCAAGCTGCGTTAACGCCCGATCGTAGAAACCCTTGCCTTGTCCGAGTCGAAAGCCACGTGGATCAATGGCCTGCGCGGGAACAATAATCGCCGCGCACATCGGTAGTGCCTGAGCGCTGGTGAGTGCCCCACCCAGTGCAAGTGGATCAGGCTCGAGAGTACCAAATGAATTGCGCGCCCAAGAGTCTTCATCTCCATCCGGTGCCCATAGTAAATCGTCTCCGCTGACAATCGGAATGAGTACTCGACAACCCAATTCACGCAATTGTGAACGCAAGGCGTTAACCGCGGGTTCAAACGGCATCGCGACATAAGCAGCAACAACACTCTCCGGTGTAACCGGGAGCATCGCGAGTAGATCGCAAATGTGACGGGAAATATCCGAGTCGAGTTCGGCTCCGGCGCCCAAATCGCGAAGTTTTCGGGCAGCTCGAACCTGTGAACGCATTGCCAACTTGTCCGTGCCCCGATCCACATCCACGCCCCAATGTTCCCCCACCGCAGGGTTGACGTCGTGGGCGCCCTGACCGATCTGTGACGAGCACCCTCGTATGCGCGCATATATACGTGTCGCGTTGGCGTAGGGTCGCCCCATGACTTTTGAGGGAGTACGTAAAGCGGTGATTCCTGCTGCAGGTTTAGGAACCAGGTTCCTGCCGGCGACCAAGGCCACCCCCAAAGAGATGCTGCCGGTCGTGGACAAACCGGCGATTCAATACGTAGTGGAGGAAGCTGTCGCGGCAGGCCTTGAAGACATTCTTTTTGTTACCGGTCGGAGTAAGCGCCCACTCGAAGACCATTTTGATCGAAACTACGAACTCGAGCAGGTCCTAGAAAGCAAGGGTGACGCGCAGCGGTTGCATCTCGTTCGCGAGGCCACCGATCTCGCTCGAATTCATTATGTTCGTCAAGGTGATCCACTCGGGTTGGGTCACGCGGTTCTCGTAGCCCAACAACATGTGGGCGATGAACCATTCGCAGTGTTATTGGGTGACGACCTCATCGATGCCCGGGATCCAATCCTGGACCGTATGATCACAATCAGGAACGATTTCGGCGGTTCGGTGCTGTGTTTAATGCGGGTACCGCGGGAAACGATTTCCCTGTACGGGTGCGTATCCATTGAAGGTGAACCAATTAATGGAATGGTGGCAGTTACCGACCTCATTGAAAAACCCGACGTTGCCAGTGCGCCCAGCGATTTGGCAATCATTGGTCGTTACATTCTGGATCCCGCAGTTTTCGCGGTCCTTGAAGAAACGGTACCTGGTCGTGGTGGTGAAATTCAGTTAACCGATGCCCTTCGGGTGCTGGCATCAATGCCACCCGAGCAAGGAGGTGGCGTTCGCGGAGTCATCTTTGACGGCAGGCGCTACGACACCGGTGATAAGTTGAGTTACTTGCAGGCCGTCATTACTTTAGCGAGTGAACGTGAAGATATCGGCCCCGAACTCAAAGCTTGGTTACAGGATTTCACGCGCTCTGGATCGGCTGGATCAACCGGATCAACCGGTAACAAGTAACCGGCATGACGGTTCCTGGTTTTTGGCCGGTCACATTAACGCACGGACAACTTGTCTTGCGCCCATTGCGATCCTCAGATCGGCGGGCTTGGCGCGAAGTTCGTAAGAGAAATACGCAATGGCTAAAGCAGTGGGATGCGACGATGCCACCCGAAGGTCTAATAGCTGGACAAAGACCTCCAAGTTACAACGTGATGATGCGGATCATGAAAAAAGAAGCTCGCGAAGGTCGAGCGCTCCCATTTGCCATTGAGTTCGAAGATGAATTTGTCGGCCAACTTACGGTGGGCGGGATTTGGGGTGGTTCATCTCGCGGCGCATTTTTCGGTTACTGGATTGACGAACGTGTTGCCGGGCGTGGACTGATGACTCAATGTATTGAGCTTGCAGCGGATTATTGTTTTAACACAATGATGTTGCATCGAATCGAAATAAATGCACGGCCAGAAAATACCGCATCGTGCGCACTTGCACTGAAGGCAGGATTCACCCAAGAGTCATATCGGCCAAGGTATTTACACATTGACGGTGACTGGCGTGATCACATTGGCTTTGTAAAATTTCGCGACACGCCGAATTAGGAAAACGTGCAATACCAATGGAAGTAGACGGGTGCATCTAACGTTGCGCATGTGACCGGATTGATCTACGTGGTGATCATTGGACTTTGGGCCGCCATTTTGATTCCCGTCTGGCTCAAACGTCAAGATCAGGTCAGCGAAGTTCGTTCGACGGCGCGATTTAGTTCGGCCATGAGGTCACTTGGTGACCGCGCCGATTCACAGTCCGATCGAGTGCTCAGCCACAATCGTGATTTTACTTCGCCCCGGGATCGCGCCAGGAGCCAAGCGGCGAAACGTCGCTCGATGGTGCTCGCAGCCCTGACCAGCCTTACTGCGCTGGCTTTGATCGGGACGGTCCTTGGATTTATTCCGGCTTTCATCGCAATTGCAACCGGACTTCTCTTGGGAGTATTCCTCATTACCACCATGTTGACCGCTTCCAAGCGTGATCAGGCTCCGGCACGCGCTTCCCGTAATTCTTATCGTGAATTCCATGAAGTCGACGAAGTTCGCGAGGTCCAGGAGGTCCGAGAGGCGCGCAGGAATCAACGTCCGCTGACTCGGGCCGAACTACAAAAAGCCGAACTTGACGACTTTGCGAATTTGGATTTTTGGGAGGAAGAGGCACCCGGCTGGGAAGCCGTCCCCCAAACCCTGCCGCATTACATTACGTCACCGCGTGCATCCGCTGTCCCGCGCAATATTGAGCGCAATGGTGACTGGTCGGGTGAATCCATGGTGAACATGGTTCAGCAAGTCCGTAATGCTCACAACAATGAACTCGCTCGCGAACCGGTGGCCAGCGTGAGTGATGCAACCACCGAGATTCCGATCATCCGCGCAAACTCCACTTACCAAGCCCGCGCGGCCAACGAGTAGCTTCTGCTAACCTGCACCACCGCAAGGGGCTGTGGCGCAGTTGGTAGCGCGTCTCGTTCGCAATGAGAAGGCCAGGGGTTCGAATCCCCTCAGCTCCACTCTTGTCTCGTCTTCGCTCGGGACATGCCCATGGCATGTCGGGGGTTGCGCGAAAAGTGCCGTCTTAACGTTACCCCTAAAATCTGACTTTTGTTAAGTTCACGACATATTGCCAAGTTCCAGACAATGTGTACGATTCTGACATCAGAACTTCAGAGAATTCACAATTAAAAAAAGGAAACCCATGCTTTCGCGCAAAATAGCCGTACTCGTTCTTTTATTTGCAACTTTTATGGAACTGCTCGACGTCACAATCATTACGGTTGCTCTGCCAAGTATTGAGGCCGATTTGGACGCAACCTCATCGCAACTTGAGTGGATTGTTTCCGGCTATATTCTCGCTTTTGCCGTCTTGGTCATAACGGGCGGTCGATTGGGTGACATCTTTGGCCGAAAGCGCATATTCATCATTGGTTTAATGGGTTTCACGGTTGCCTCCGCGGCCTGTGCGTTTGCAACCAGCGCAGACATGCTCGTTCTCTCACGAGTGATTCAGGGAGCCTTTGGAGCCCTCATGATTCCTCAGGCTCTTTCCATTATCCAAGTTTTGTTCTCCCCGAAAGAGCGGGCCGGAGTCTTTGCGGCGCTCGGCTTGGTGTCTGGCCTGGCGGCGGTAACAGGGCCGCTCCTGGGTGGTTACCTCGTCGCTGAAAATGCGTTTGACCTTGGTTGGCGAAGCGTCTTTGTCATTAACCTCCCGGTGGGAGTCATACTTCTCATTGCAGCGATAATTTTTATTCCCGAATCAAAGTCCGAGGCTAAGGTGCGGCTTGATTTTCTTGGGGTCTTACTTATCTCATCATCTTTATTCCTGCTCGTGTTCGCTCTCATTGAAGGAAGACCTCTTAGTTGGCCCATTGAAATCTTCATCATGATGGGCCTGAGCCCGGTGCTACTGACAATTTTCATCTGGCAACAAAAGCGACGCGACGCATCAACCGGTTCTGCGCTGGTGCCACCTTCCTTGTTCAAGAGCCGGGGATACTCGGCCGGAGTAATTGTTCAGCTGGCTTTCGGTAGTGCAATTGGCACGTTCTTTCTCATTCTGATCATCTACCTACAGGTCGCCCTTGGCTTCTCTCCACTTGAAGCCGGTTTGGCAACGCTGCCGTTTAGCCTTGGGGCCTTGGTTGGCAGTGGCGCATCGGTTCCGCTTGTGCCACGACTGGGCAAGTACCTGGTTCTTACTGGGTCAATTACGTTGATCGGCGGATACTTTTGGATTACTAAAATTGTGGAGGCGCAGGCTGACAATTTGACCGGCGGAGATTTAATTGCCGCGATGGCTATTTCCGGTTTGGGGCTGGCGTTCGTTGTTGTTCCACTCAACGATGTCGCCTTGGCTGAAACTGCCACTACAAATGCCGGCGCTGCATCGGGCGTGCTCGGCACCTTTACCCAAGTAGGTGCGGCAGTAGGAATAGCAGTCGTGGGCATGGTGTTCTTTGGAACAATTGACGACATATTCCTGCCGGAAATTGTCCGAGAGGCATTTATTAATGGCATGTGGGTGCCAATGGGGGCCCTAGTGTTGGCCGCCATTGCGAGTACGTTGCTGCCAAGCGTCAAGCAAGTGGCCGCTCAGAAAGTGGCTGCAGATCTCATAGAAGCAAGTTAATGTTTGATGTTGTGACATCGGAAGATCCCAGAGTTATAAGAACCCGGAAAGATGTCCTGGCAGCGGCCATGAATATTTTGATTAGTGACGGCTGGGGCGCAGTGACTCACGCACGGGTCGCCAAGCAATCGGGTTATTCCCGTGCAACCATTTATGCGCACTGGCCAAGGCCCCTAGATCTGATTAGCGATGCGTTCCGCCAGTTTCAGGAAATACCCCACCATGAAAAATCAGGAGACCCCAAAACTGATCTTCGGGGTGAGGTCATGAGTTTTTCACGGGCCATGGTGGAGCACCGACTGGATCGTGTTCTGGCTAGCCTTGTCGAACATGCACAAACCACACCTGAGGTTGTTGAAATAAGACAATCCTTTGTGGCCGCAGGTGAGGCCCCAATGCGTGAGACGTTGCCGTCCTTGGCATCTGGATCTGAGCGGGAGGCCGTAGTTCTCATGCTGTGTGGAATGGTGAGTCACTCAGTCCTGATGCACGGAAAGCCACCGTCCAAGGCTGCCGTAAATTCGGCGGTTGACATCGTTCTGCGCGGCCTGTCAAAAGGCTAATGGATTCAGGCAAATTTGTGAAAGCGGAGGTGTGCTCCGCGGCCGAATTGCGAGCGTGGTTAAACAAGAATTA
>FUWD013016839.1_pt1 | contig 21785 bp, 17 predicted proteins | sample 1063281 | NCBI WGS metagenome assembly FUWD01 (sample SAMEA79048168, study PRJEB19326) | metagenome | biome: marine | reverse complement strand
TTTCAAAGGTGGCGTGGTCCTGGATGGTGGCTGGGTCAAAGACCACCACGTCTGCGTAGTACTCCTCTTTAAGGAATCCTCTATCGCGGATCTTCAGGTTCGTTGCCGGCAAACCAGAAAGCCTGTAGACGGCCTCATGAAGCGGAATCACTTTCTCATCCCGAACATACTTTCCCAAAAGTCGCGCAAAATTACCGTAGGCACGAGGATGGGGATTATATTTTAGGAAATCGCCTTCCGGGGCAATGGATCCGGCATCCGAATCAAAACTGACATATGGAACACGAATTTGCTTTTTCACATTCTCCTCTGACATGAGGAAGTAAACCACATCCACCCTACTTCCGTCCTCCACCACCAGATCCATAGCTGTCTCTTCCGGTGGGGTTCCGCGCATCTCAGCCACTTGCAACAATGTTTTTCCAATATACTGGCGCAATTCGGTGTTTCGGAAACCGCTTAATAGAACGTTTTCATAACCGGCTAACAGACCAAGATTTTCCCAATCGTCTGTATCTTCTTGCATTTCCGCCTTTACTCGACTGCGGATTTCAGGATCTTGGAGACGTTCTGCCCATTTATCATACCCTCCCTCTTGGACCCATGGTGGCATGGAGGCGTCCAGTCCAGTGGCACCAGCTGTGTAGTTATACATATCGGCGGTAATGTAAAGTCCTGCTGCGCGGGCTGAGTCCATTTTTGCAATAGCCAGATCCATTTTATAATGGTTCTGTTTCCCACCGGCTTTCAGGTGGTATACCTCAGCCGGGATAGTTGCCTCGTCAGCGATTAGTATCAACTCATCCAGTGCCTGTAGCAGGCGGTTACTCTCACTCCGCATATGAGAGATATACATGCCGCCGTAGTCGGAAGCCACTTTGCAAAGTTCGATGAGCTCTTCTGTTGAGGAATAAAAAGCAGGTGCATAAATAAGAGATGAGCCAATACCCATAGCCCCTTCCTCCATCCCCTCCTTAACCAAAAGTTTCATATTTTCCATCTCTTCATCGGTAGGTGCCCTGTCCTCATAACCCACCTGGTGGATACGCGAAGCGTAGTGGCACCAATGAAAGAAGCCACATTGGGGGAAATACCCCTTGTCTCCAAAAATTCAAGGTACTCACCCAGGGTAGTCCACTCCGGCGGCGTGTCGTATTCTGCTTTCATTGTTTCACTTAGAGGTCCTCCCGAACCGCCTTCGCCAAACACCTCCAAGGTCACCCCCTGGCGTATGTCACTTTGTGACCGCCCATCGATAATAAGAGATTCTGTTGCCCAGCTAAGCATGTTGATATAACCTGGAGTAACAGCCATACCCGTGGCATCCACTTCTTTATTTCCCTTCCCGGGCAGGTTGAGTCCGATCTTGGCGACACGGTCACCGGAAATGGCCACATCCGCTACATACCCTTCCGATCCGGAACCATCATAAATGGTGCCGTTTCGTATGATGTAGTCGTAAACGAGAGTTCCTGGAACAGAAGGGCCAGGTCCTGGAGTACAGCTCCACAGCAATAGAAATGAAAGAATAAATTTTTTCATTTTATTCTCCTTTATGGATTGTCTTTGTATCCTGGACCTTTCAGGAAGCGGCCAGGAGTTGCCCCAGTATGCTCACCTTCTTTTAATACATGATCCCCATTCACAAAGACATGGGTCACGCCAGTTGAGTATTGGTTCGGCTCGCGGAATGTAGCGTGATCCTGGATGGTTTCAGGATCAAAAACAACTACATCAGCATAATATCCCGCCTTAAGCCTTCCACGGTTCTTTAGTTTCAGATTATCTGCAGGGAAAGACGTTAGTCTCCGGACACCTTCCCCTACCGTGATGACACCCTCATCTCGGGCATATTTCCCCAAAACTCTGATAAAACTACCGTAGGCTCTTGGATGCTTCATTCCCGTAGACCAGGAAGGATCCACGGAGCCAGCATCTGAACAAAAGGCTACCCATGGTAGGGCAATCTTTTTTCGAATATTGTCTTCTGACATACTGAAATAGACACACTGAATCCGACTGTCATCCTCCGCCACCATATCGATGATTGCATCGGCAGGAGCCTGTCCCCGTTCTTCGGCAGCCTCCGCCAGGGTCATTCCCACATATTTTTCACCCATCTTTTCATTCCGAAACCCTACCAGTAATATGCCCTCCGGAGGCTGAACGACCAACTCCGCCTCAAGATCTTTCATGAGGCGCGGCCTAACGACCGGATCCTGCATCCGGGCCATCCAAGCTTCATGCCCACCTTCCTGAACCCAAGTGGGAATAACGCCAGTGAGCCCCGTAGAGCTGGCGTTATAGGTATACATGTCGGCGGAAATGTCTAACCCATCTTCCCTAGCTTTATCCACCAAGTCAATCAGGTCGTCCAGTAGTTTCCAGTAGGGTTCTCGAGACGCTTTCAAATGATAAATCTCCGCCCCTACACCTGCCTCTCGGGCAATACGTTCCAACTCACCGTAGGCTTTCAGCAAATCTTTATCTTCACTTCGCATATGAGAGATATACCGTCCACCGTACTCTCCCACCACTTTTGACAGGGAAATAAGTTCATCTGTATCGGCATAATCAGCAGGAGCGTATATAAGGCTGCTGCCCAGGCCCACGGCCCCTTCCTCCATGGCTTCTCGGACCAGAGCCTGCATCTCGGAGATTTCTTCTGGGGTCGCTTTTCGGTTTTCATACCCCACCACGTGAATCCTGACAGTGGTTGCCCCAACAAATGAGGCTACATTGGTAGAAACACCTTTATTCTCAAGATGAGTTAACGCTTCGCCCAGTGTGACCCAAGGTATCTCTGAATCGTCTCCTGAGTTCCAACCCAGCATCTCACTTTTCATGGCGTCGCTTAAAGGACCCGGTGAATTCCCTTCACCAAATACTTCCAGGGTCACCCCCTGGCGTATATCGCTCTGGGAAAGGCCATCTCGGAGGAGAGAATTGAAAGCCCAGCTGAGCATATTAATAAACCCCGGGGTAATAGCCATGCCGGTAGCATCTATCTCTTTTTTCCCTTTACCCGAAAGTTTGGGACCTATTTTAGCGATTCGGTCGCCCGAAATGGCTACATCCGCTATAAATCCCTCTGATCCAGAACCATCGTAGACCGTACCGTTTCGGACTACTACATCGTAGGCAGAGTTAATATTAACAGCTGTGTTTGCTGTCGGTGAACAACTCCAAAAGAAAAGAGTAGAGAATAATAATAGTGTAGTGCGTTTCATCATAATCTCCTCATTGATTGATGATTCTCATTTCTATTTCACAAAAATTGATTCGATTATTTCCCCAACGGGGTGAATGCTAGTATACTCAATCCCCAGAAAAGCCGAGATCGATGCAGCGAACTGATTTGAGTACACAGTAGAATGATCCCTCATTTCTCCTCCCGCAGGCGTATCCGGACCCATGACCGAAAGCCATACTCGATCTGCATCTACAACTGAGCTTCCGTGGCTTGTCCATTTATCACCTTCTCCCCTGCCATGATCTGTAGATATCATGAGTGTAGTTTTATTCTTGTAAAACGGGTGGGACTGGAGCCATTCCCATAATTTTTCCATAAAGCCGTCTTGCACATTAGCTGCAGTAAGATAGCGGTCATACTTCCCCTGGTGTGCATAGTCGTCCGTGGCGTCAAATGATATATATATGACTCTGGGAGTTTCTTTCTGTAGATATTCCATAGCCAGGTGGAAGGTAAAAGCATCCCATCGAACGGTATCGAAGGGATTGGGCATTTCCGAGATCAGTTCATTTAATAGATTTTCCCTCTCTGTGAGATTTTTCCCCACGGCACCATCTTCACCAGAACTGACAGGAATCCCACTACGCTGACTGTTGATGATATAGGGAAAAACATCCCAGGAACAGAATGCAACCACCTTATCTCTGAACTGTTTCTGTCTGTTAAGAAATTCTAACACAGTCACATTCTTATTCCACACTTTGTCATTGCTGTTGATGGCAGGATCAGCATACCCAACAAGTATCTCATTGTAACCCGGGTAGGAAAACCACTCCCTGTTGGTTAGCTGAACGGTACTCCCAATGCGGTAATTCCCGTAAAGCTGCCCTTCTTTTGCAATGGTTCCCCAAAAGAAGGGCATAAGCTTTTCCCTTCGTCTTTCCGGGGAATCAGCCCAAAACCTGTCTTGAGTCGCTTCCTCATTTTCTACGAAATTCTTGTTATTCAATATAGCTTTGTCGGCCCCCGAAAAAACCTCCTGCCACCTAACCCCGTCCAATGTTATTAAAACAATATTCCTCGTTTGAAGTCCTGAGGCACATAATGTTGTAAGAAGTGTCAAAGTAAAGACAAGCAACTTCATCAAATATTCTCCTTAGGTGTCCGGTAGTTCACTCCCAATCTGTCCAAACGTTTAAAATGTACTGTTCTAAAGCGGTGAATAAATTTTTCAAAGGACCGCATTGTCTTCGGTGTCCAGAGAACTTCAGCCATGGCACACATGCGGGGAAAAATCATATACTCCGCATAATCTTCACTGCTTATATACTCTGTCCAGACATTTCCCTGACCTCCTAAAATGTGGTGTGCCTTCTCCGGATCTATGTCCGGGGGCATGGGCTCAAATTCGTATACTTTCTCTAAAGAGAGAAAACCACCGATGGCTATCGGCTCAGCCTCCTTGTTTTCGGACTGATAGTAATCAAAGTAACAGTGCGAAGTCGGTGTCATAACTACATCGTGACCACTGTTGGCTGCTTCGATACCACCTTTAACTCCCCGCCAAGACATAACTGTTGCTTCCGGAGCAAGGCCACCTTCCAATATCTCGTCCCATCCTATGAGCCGTTTATTTTTTGAAAGAAGAAAGCGTTCAATCCTTTTTATGAAATAGCTCTGTAGTTCATGTTCATCCTTAAGACCCTCTTCCTCTATTCGTTTCTGGTCCAAATCATGCTCTTGCCATCTCACTTTCGGGCTTTCATCACCACCAATATGTACATAAGTGGATGGAAATAGCTCTATCACTTCAGTTAGCACATCTATAAGGAATTCAAAAGTTTCTTCCTTGCCGGCACAATATACATCTTCATGGACTCCCCACATTTTTTCTACAGTAAAAGGTCCCCCTGTGCAAGACAGTTCCGGATATGCCGCAAGAGCCGCCACACTGTGACCAGGCATCTCAATCTCAGGCACTACCGTAACAAACCGACTTTCGGCATATTGAACAACTTCTCTAATTTCATCTTGCGTATAAAATCCACCGTAACGGACGCCATCAAACTTCCGGGGTTCATCAGAATAATGACCCACCAGTGTTTCGGGCCGCCAAGCACCCACCTCTGTCAGTTTCGGATATTTCTTGATCTCAATTCGCCAACCTTGATCTTCCGTAAGATGCCAGTGGAATTTGTTCATCTTGTGCATAGCGATGAGATCTATATATCGCTTAATGAACTGAACAGGAAAAAAATGTCTCCCGACATCCAAATGCATACCCCGCCAGCTGTAGCGGGGCGAATCAACGATATTTACGGATGAAATAGAGCTGGAGAACCCCTTCTTTTCACCTTCATCAAGAAGTTGAATGAGCGTTATTACTCCATAAAATAGACCTGATGGATCTGAAGCCGCGATAGAAACACCTGAAGGTGAAGTCTCCAGATGATATCCCTCGGGATTCTCGAATTCATCAGAAATGATTAGTCGAACGGCCGCATTGTTTTCGGTTCTTCTGACATTAATCCCGTATCTCTGGTTAAAGTGATTGGAAAAATAGGCAACGACGTAATCTATCTCGGGAGCTGACGAATTGACGGAATAGGTCGTTTCGTCGCTGAACCGATAGAATCCGTCAAGTACTTCGACCTTTTGAGGTAGAGGAATAAGCCCAAGATTCAAAGACTTATCTTTGAGATCCAAGATGGAGGTACAACCACACCAGACCAAAAAAGAAATAAATGTTAACCAAATGTATTTCATTATTATCACATTGTCCCATTTTCTACCGTAAAAGTAAGCAAAAGAAATACTATGTAAAATTCTCTAATTTTGAACTTCATTTAATTTTCCAACTCGTTAATTAATTTCCTCAAACTTTCTGTCAAAACCTTACCACGATGATACTGAAAAACAGCTTGTGTAATTTTTATACCCGCCCCAGTGGCCAGGGTGTAGTCCGCCCATCCCCGAGTGAGAATAACCAGAACAAAAGGTGAATCGTTCTCAGGCATAACAACAGCGGCATCGTGGGTAATGCCGGTGATCCGCCCTGTCTTGTGTGCCACAGATGTGCCGGTGGGCAGGCCGGCGGGAATCATTTCATTGAATTTTTGGCTCTTGAGGATCTCGATCATTTCTTGCCGGGATTTGGCGCTAACAAGTTGAGAATCAAAGACAGCTTTCATGACCATCATCAGGCCGTAAGCATCTGTCCGATTACTTAAACCTTGATCAAACGCCTTCAGGTCTTCCACACCTCTAATGACCGAGACGCCGTCGGCGCCAGTCTCCTTCAGCGTTGCCATCACAGCTTCCGGATCCGCCAATTCGATAAGAATATTGGTGGCCAAATTGCTGCTGGTGGCGATCATGGCTTCAATGAGGTGCCGAACGGTCATCTTGTTATTAATGTTCCCAATAAGTGACTTTTCCTCTTCCTCAATAAGTTCGATGGAATATGGAGAACCGTCTACGATACTTTTGAATTCATTTATGACGGGAAGAGAATCTTCCAAGCTCAGCAGCCCCGCGTCCCGCATACGGTAAAGCTGAAACATAATTGGCGTTTTCATGGTGCTGGCAGCATGGAAAACTGTTTTCTCACTGTGATAGAATGTATCGCCTGAATCGAGGTTCAGATAAGCGACGCCGATCTCATGTTGCTCAGCGGGTGTCTTGGAACATCCCATCGCCATAATGACCATGAGAAAGGAAAGTGCAATGATCAGACGTTTCAGTGGTTTAAAGAAATAAACGACTGAACAGTTGAAATATCTTTCAGACTGGTGAGGTCAGGAACAGGCTCCGACAGCGGTACCGTAAACATGCTATCCTCTCTTTCTCGAACCAGCATACGGACTGTTTCCGTCAGCTCTTTTTCATCACGTTCAGGGTGAAGTGGTGTTCCTTTGAGCAGTGGTAGTATGGTATCTGTGTCCAGCCTGAAAATGTTCATACTAACGCCCACTCGGCCGTTCTCATCAGTGGCCTTCAGCACCTCCTCTTGACAAGGCTTTTCCACAATATCCGCTAGGTAACCGTTGTCACTTTTCCAAATGATGGCGAAGGCGTTAACCCGTTCCGGTTCAACACCCAGGGAATCCCTGTCGTAGTCGATGAGGGCCGCAGAGTGATCATCCTCCAGCAGCAGGCTCAGGGCATGAACGGAATAGAGGTTGTCGCTGTTACAGACGGTAAATTTCTGCCCTGCCCAATCCGGCCGAGCCTCCAGTCCCGACAGTACAGCATCGGCAGTTCCCATCGGTTTGACCCGTCCCTCCGGTACTGTCTGCACCGCAAAAGAAAATATGAGACCCTCAAAATCGGGACTGACAGCATGACTGGTATAATAGTTGCGCACAGAATCATCTTTGTCATTCACAATAAGCAAAACATCCCTGTAGCCCGCGTCTCTGGCATTGAAAAGAGATAATCCATGAATGGCCGGGAATCTTCTCCAACTCCCAACATCATTTTCGGTTTTACCTGTGCCTCTTTTGCCAGTTCGGAGCTGTTTTCAGCCGCCGCCGTTTTTCTCATCCGAGAAGAGACGCCCGCCGCCATGATCATCAGATTCCTATCCATCTTTTGCCGACCCTTTATCCACATGAACCATATAGGCCTTTCCTCCCGCTTGCTCGATAGCAGCCGCCACTTCTTCCGCACAGTCTGGCGCATAGGCGAACATACAACCTCCACCCCCTGAGCCGTTGATCTTACCACCGTGTGCACCAGCCCCCATGGCCGCCTCCAGCATTGTTTCAATTTTGTCCGTTGAAACACCAAGAGTATCGCGGAGAATGGCATGCTGCTGGTTCAACAAATCGCCTAATCTTATTTCGTCTATATCTTCATTTAATAAATCCAACCCTTCAGAAGTAATATCCCGGTTGAGCAGGGTCTCAGTTAGAAGGGTCATCTCTTCTTCAGAAAGATTCTCTATTTCAGCAACCTCATGGGACGTTGCTGTGTGAAGAGAAAAATCCCTGTTTTCTGATTGTATTTTGAACACCAGATCTATCACCCGCTCTTTCGATCGCGAAAGAACCGCTTGGGTATCTTTTTTCTCCAGTGAATCGCCCAACACAAACGAACCTAACCTGCACGACAATTTTTCTACAACCATTTCAGGCTCAGACGCGATATAAACAACACCACCCACTGCACTTGTGTAGTGATCCATCATACCCCCGGCTTCATCAAATTCCTGTACCTCAGCCCGGTATGCCAGATCCGCCAATATCCTTGGCTCCAACTCCTCCGCCTGGTCACTCATGGCAGACAGAAAGTTGATCCAAGATATCACCATGGCTGAAGAACTTGACGTTCCTGACTGAAGGGGAATATTCCCTTTAACTATGCAGTCACAGCCGTTCGAAAAGGTAAATCCATCTTTTCTCATGGTATTGATGCCGCTTTTGAAATAATCAGCTTCTTTTGTATAGGTAAGGTCGCCTTCCATAGAAAATGTCTCATCCCCACCTATATCAGGTAGATCAACAGTTACTGTCATATCTTCCCGAGGCTGACCTTCTATAGTAACACGAAGTGATATTGAAGCAGCGATGACTGGAAGGCCAAGATAATCTTGGTGTTCACCAAAAAGGCAGATGCGGCCCGGAGAAGAGACTATCAAGAGCTATTCCAAACTTTGAACAGACCGACGGAAGCAACACTTGCCAGCCCCAGCAGAAAGACTCCCGAGGAGGATCCATAGATGATGTGCCCGGTACCAAGCAGGAATCCATAAACCGCCGTGCACCCTAGCACCATTGAGAGGATTCCGCGGGGGACGGGCCATGGCTGGCTGTCACTGCCGGAGAATCTCTTCCAGCCGGGACCGCCAGGATTTACCTTCATTACAAAGTTTTGCAAGGTCTCATCACTGTCCGGGCGGGTGAAGAAAGTGGCGACTATCCACACTGTGGTAGTGAGCACGGCTCCAATGACTATCTTCTGCCACGATTCCAGAGGATACAGACCCAATTTATCGTGAACGAAATTAAAGTAGCTCGCAATGATGAGTGAAGTGACCATAGCCACAATCTCTGTGTAGGCGTTGATGCGCCACCAGAACCAGCGCAATATATAGATGAGACCTGTCCCGGCACCCAATAGTAGAAGTAGCGAAAAAGCTTGGGCCGCGCTGGTGAGGATCAGTCCCAGACCGGCGCCCAGAATAACGGATACGATGGTGAACATCCGTCCGGCCCAAACCAGTTCCTTTTCACCGGCTTCCGGCTTCAGGAAGCGATGATAAAAATCGTTCACCAGATAACTGGCACCCAGGTTCAACTGAGTGGACATAGTACTCATGAAAGCGGCGATGAGCGATGCGGCTACCAATCCGAGGAGTCCGGCCGGCAAGAGGGTCAACATGGCGGGATACGCCACATCGTGCCCCAGCTTATCGAGAGGCAAATTAGGAAATGCCGCCTGAATATCTGTCAGTTGCGGAAAGACAACCAGAGAAGAGAGTGCGATAAGGATCCACGGCCAGGGCCTGAGGGCGTAGTGTGCAACGTTGAATAGAAAAGTAGCTCCTACGGCGTTCGTCTCATCCTTAGCTGAAAACATTCGCTGAGCGATGTAACCGCCGCCTCCGGGTTCGGCGCCGGGATAATAGCTGGCCCACCACTGCACCGCCAGCGGTACCAGCAGAACGGGTACCCAGACGTCAGGATTGGAAAGATCGGGGATCAGCGCCAGTTTGTCTGCCACGTTTTCGCTCGTGAGAAGATTGGCCAGTCCCCCCACCTGTTCCAGACCAAGCAGATAGATACAAGCCCAGATCGATCCCGTCATAGCCAGGATGAACTGCACGAAATCGGTGATAATGATCGCTTTCAATCCCCCGAGAGCACTGTAGACTAATGTAATAGAACACGCGATTGTGAGGGTCATCCAGCCGGGCCATCCCAGAACTATTTCGCCAAACTTGATTGCTGCCAGGCTTACCGATCCCATCACCAGAACGTTAAAGATCAATCCGAGGTAGAGCGCACGGAATCCTCTCAGGAAAGCTGCCGCCGCGCCGCTGTAGCGCAGTTCATAAAATTCAATATCAGTAAGCACGCCTGATCGCCGCCAAAGATTGGCATAGACAAAGACTGTCAGCATCCCCGTCAGTAGAAACGCCCACCAGGCCCAGTTGCCGGATACGCCGTTTTGCCGCACCAGGTCGGTAACGAGATTGGGGGTGTCCGTGGAAAAGGTGGTAGCTACCATGGAGACACCCAAAAGCCACCACGGCATGTTGCGCCCAGCCAGGAAAAAGGACTGTGTGTCCCGGCCGGCCTTTTTTGATGCCCAGATCCCCACCACCAGAGAGAGGATAAAGTAGGCAAATACGATGACCCAGTCGATATAGGAGAGTGTCATCGGCTAAATATCATCCGAGATAGCAAAGATCGGATCGTTGGTGTTCCACTTGCCGGGCACACCATCCCGGCGGACAATATCGGTTACCAAATTTGGTGGTGTCGGTGGAGAAAATGGTGGCCACCATGGAAATACCCAAAAGCCACCACGGCATTTGCTTTCCGGCGGCAAAAAACTCTGTAGAATCCTGACCGACCCGCCTCGTTACAGCGGCGCCAATGGCGAGACTTACAACGAAATAAAAGACAAAGAATGACCAATCCAGCGAGGAAAGAAACATATCACTCCGAGGTTAATCCTAAGAGAGAGTTTAATACTCGTCGTTGAGGGCGAAAATAGGTTTATTTGTTTTCCATTTTCCCCGGGTAAAATCGGGAAATTTGACTGAAGTACTCCTTCTAGCGATAGATTTTTCGGATAGGGGGCTGATGACACTCATGGATACTGCGTCATATACGTCAATGGGTGGCGACACACCCCGTTTGATGGATTCCAGAAATGCACGGACGATGAAAAAGTCCATGCCGCCGTGACCGGCACCGGTGGCTTCGTTCTCAAACCGCTTCCAGACGGGATGGTCATACTTTTTTAGATAGGGCTCATCCGGTTCCCATTGGTGATCTTCGGGACTCACCCCTTCTATATAGATAGAGTTGTTGTCCTTCATCCAGAGACCCCGGGTTCCCTGAACACGGAAATTGAGAGAGTAAGGTCGCGGGGAGTTTGTATCATGGCTCAGCATGACCGTTTGGCCGTTGGCGCACTTAATGACCGTAGTAACAATATCGCCCAGACGAAATTTTACTGACGTATTAGGATGGTCAGGACCGGCCTGATCAACGATATATTTATGGAGGCCCCTGGTTTGTGTAGCTGTGGAGGTTAGATGGACAAACCGGTTTCCCCGATTAATATCCAGCATGGTGCTCACTGGACCGACACCGTGGGTAGGGTAGAGATCACCATTTCGATCAACGGAGTTCTGTGTCCGCCATTTGGCCTCGCTGAATCCCTTTTTACCAAACTCCACTCCGTTGCCATAAGGTCCCCGGCCGTCATTGAACTTTACGTGGCGAAGATCGTGCTGATAACCACCCTGGCAGTGCAGTAGCTCACCGAAAAGTCCTTCCCGAACCATATTAAGGACAGCGATCACATCCCGCCGGTAACAGACATTCTCAAGAATCATGCAGAATTTGCCTGTTTTTTCTGAGGCACGGACAAGGTCCCAACATTCATTCTCGGTAAGGCCCGCTGGCACCTCTACACCCACATGCTTACCACTCTCCATGGCGGCAACGGCCATAGGAGCGTGCCAGTGCCACGGCGTGGCAATAATAACTCCATCCAAATCTTCCTTTTGCAATAGATTTTGATAATCCTTCTCTCCATCTTTATAGATTTTCGGGTGCGGGCGTTCAGCATCATCATAGACAGAGAGTGCCATGCCAATCATCTGTTCATCAATATCACAGATAACAGGAATTTCCACATCCTCTCTTCTGAGTGCCAACTTGATATGCCACTGGCCTCTGAGACCTGTTCCAATAACGCCTATTCTCATTTTACTGTTCTTCCTATAACTGCCCAAAGCAACTTGTGGTAATAAAGAAACAGCCACGCTAGAGACAGCCGCACCTTTGATAAATTGCCGACGATTCACCCTTTTTTTGTTCATTATAACTTTCCTTTCAAATGGATTTTATACATATTTTATGAACACATTTTGTTTACTCTCCGTTCAGGATCAGGAAAAGGACCATTCCGAAGCCCGCTCCGAGAAGATTTGCTGTCAGATCTTTCCAGCAGAAGTGATTGTTGGACTGCTTTTCGTCAGAAAATTCCTTTACAATCCCGACTGAGACCATGATTGAAGATCCAGCCAATGAAGCATGACCATGATCGTCAACAACCATATTTAGGGAAGCCTGAGAAAGATACAGTGTTCCGAGGAAGCTGGCTGTAAAATGATGAAATTTGTCTTGAGAGAACCACAAATCCTGTGTATACACAGTCTGTTTATTCAATACATATTTTGTTGAATTATCGTTAATTGCCTTGATTCCCTCAATTGGCTCCGCTCCCCAAAGGGATAAAGTAAGCCCAAACGAAAGAGAAATAATTATTAAAATAATTAAATTGCTCTGTTTATCTACTGTCACTATTAGGAATGTAGGTTAAGTTATTTCCATGGGCAATGTTTCGCAGCATTGATTGACATTGGGTTTACTTGATCTTATTTTCCATCGTCAGGGACGCAACCTGATCTCTTAGTATATCATCAATATGAAATCCAAAATCACCGTCGGTCCTTCAGTTCCCCGAGGAAATCGAAAAATCCTCCCAATATTTGCGCAGATGTTGCTCCGACTGTCCAAGTGGCGTGTTACCGGTTCTATACCAGATGAACAAAAAATAATTGTAATTGGTGCTCCCCACTCATCAATGATAGATGGTTATTACGTGTTGCTGGCAGTACTGTCACTGGATGTTAAAGTAAAGTTTTTAGCGGCACTGTGGACATTTTCCCGGCTACCCATCCTCGACAGCCTATTCCCCAGTTCTCAGAACAATCCTGATGAATACGGCATCCGGTGGCCACTAGGGTGGCTTCAGGGCATTTTGATGAGACGACTGGGCGGTATTCCTATTGAAAGGTCCTCGGCTGCAGGTGCTGTGGACAAGCTTGTAGCAACAATTAACAAAATGGAGAAAATAGTTCTTATGCTTGCCCCTGAGGGGGGAACAGAACCTTCCGAGATGTTCAAGTCAGGTTTTTATGTATTGAGCTCCAAACTGGACCTTCCTATTCTCCCTATTCAATTCGACTACAAGAATCGCCGTTTTAATCTCTTGGAACCGTTTTACACCACCGGTAACAGAGAAAAAGATATAGAGGACATCAGGCAGCTTTTCCACGGTATCGAAGGCAAAAACCACACCTTCATAGCCTGACTGCGACTCTATTTCAAATAGGTATCCAGCCAGAGAGCCGTTTCCCACAGTGAATGCATGACAGATTCTCTGGCCCGGTAACCGTGGCTCTCGTGAGGAAGCATTACCAACCGTACGGTGGCACCGTGCCCTTTCAGGGCGTGATAGAATCGCCTACTCTGAATGGGAAATGTTCCTGAGTTGTTATCGGCTTCACCGTGAATCATCAAAAACGGTTCGTTCACTTTTTGGGCATGCATGAAAGGTGACATGGCAAAGTAAATTTCCGGTGCCTCCCAGAAGGTCCTCTCCTCTGCCTGGAATCCGAAGGGTGTAAGAGACCTGTTATAGGCGCCACTCCGGGCAATTCCCATCCTAAAAATATCGGAGTGGGCAAGTAGGTTAGCCGTCATAAAAGCACCGTAGGAATGACCGGTGATGGCCACCCTCTCCCTATCTGCTACCCCCCGACTCACCATATAATCAACTGCTGCCTGGGCACTGGCCACCAGCTGCTCTACGAAAGTGTCGTTGGGCTGGGCATCTCCCTCTCCAACGATGGGCATGGTGGCATTGAACAATACGCCGTAACCGTGAACCAGCATGGCCAAGGCAGACGTAGAGCTTGAAGTGGGACTGATTCTCACAAACTGATGCGGCGAACCGATCACCTGGGATGCGGCTTTTATCGTTTTAAACTCCCGGGGATAAGCCCAAAGTATCATGGGAAGGGAACCGTCCGAAGGTGAGTGTCCCGGCGGCAGGTAGAGTGTCGCTGTAAGATCAATACCATCCTCCCTTTTGTACTTTACTAACTCCTTGTAGACACCTTTCATCTGAGGATATGGATGCGGGAAGGCAGTCATCTGTTTTATGTCTCCTACTTTCAGGTCCCGTACGAAATAGTTAGGCTGCTCTTCCTTCGATTCTCTCGAAGTAATGATGACTGACTGGTCAGCATCCAATACTGCCACGGGTCGTTCAAAATAAGGCGCCTCGGAACGGAAAAGACGTGTCGTATTCCCCGATTCGATGTTGCGTTCATCCAGAAAGGGGCGATCACCTTCGGGTGATGCGCCGGTGCCCATAAGAAATATATTATTGCCGTTTTCACCCGTCACAAGAACAGACACACCGTTTTCATTTATTTTCGTTACAGGTGAACCGGGATCACTGTATCGGTCCTCATAGAGCCGGTCAAAAACCAATTTTGGCTCTTTCTCAGGACGGTCGGGACTGACGGCCCAAGTACGGGTTTTCCGGGTACTCCATTCACGAGTTGTGACCAGAGCAAGATCGCCAGTTCCCCAGCGACTATAACCATACCTTAGACCGAGATTAATGAGAGGGACGGGATCATCACTGAAAGGTGCCTCATGGGTAAAGATCTTGTCCCTCACTTCCGCTTCCGCTCGAGGATCGCCCCCATCCTGCGCTTCTGTCCAGTAAAGGGTGGCTGGAGCATCTCCTCGCCACCCGTAAGACCGGGGACCCGTTGGGACGGCGCCGAAACCGAGGGGCAGCTGATCCGCCAGTGGCATGTCCGTGGCTGTATGAACAACCTTTCCGCTCAGATTCCAAACCTCAACCAAAGTTGGAAAACGGTATACAGGTACCAGATAGGAATAAGGTCTATGAACAGTCTCCACCAGCAGCATCTTCCCATTGGGAGAAGGTTCCGCCCGCCGGGTGATAGCCGGTTTGCCGAGATTGGTCACTTTCCCTTTCAGATTCACGAGGACCATCTGGGATGTGAGATGATAATCAAAAAGTTCTTCATCATGAGGAGATTTCAAGAGATCCTGATAGGTTCTGGCCGGCGCCTTTTCGCCCAAATTCTCCTGGACCACGGGGCCTTTCGGCACTGTACTCCCGGCTGGGGCCGGACCTCGTCCCGCCGGAATTGTGAAAGCCACCAATCCTTTGCTATCAGATAGCCACCTGAAGGGGATGCCGTAAGCGGCATTCAAAGAATTTTTCATGGTCTGTTTCGCTTTTCCTTTTTTGGTGTTGGCGATCCAGAGTGAGATGTTTTCATTTGAGGTGACGGTGAAAGCCAGGTGCTTACCGTTGGGAGACCAAGAAACATTTGAAATTTTCGGATTGGCAGGCAGTCCGGAAACTTTCACTTCCTTACCTCTCCTAACGGGCCTGATGGACAGTGCACTGTAGTAACTGCTTCGGCTACGGCCGTTTGTCCGTGGGTTTATTCTCAACCCGGCAATTCTCAGCTCCGGCTGGGACAATTCATTAATACCGGACATGGCTGGTCGCTCCATAACTACAACCTGCTCATTCGATGGGCTCAACATAATGCTGGGAGTCAAAGGAACGTTCACAAGATCTGCAATAGCTTTCGGAGGTGTTTGGTAGGTAAAGGGTTCCTGGGCATAAGACCACCCTCCGAAAAAAACCACCAGTATTGAAAAAACTGTTTTTTTGGTTCTCATTATGAAAAATCCTCCATTTTTTATTACTGTTGAGAACTTGGCACAACCACCCCGCCTTTATCGCGACTGCCAGCCAGTTGGTTGAAGTCAGCCACATCTTTTGCTATAAGCCTGTTGAATTCAGACTGATACTGGTCAACTCGACCCTTGAGTACTTTATATACTTCCTGCTGTTGCTTATTCGGTGAAAAATCAACGGACCCGGGATGAAAACCATCTCCGCTGGCCAGATCTCCTGTAAGAACAGAAAGTTTGCTGTAAAGCTTATTGGTAAATCGGAATGACTTTGAGTCACCTTCAGCAAGAACCGGTTGGAATACTTTGTCCTCCAGTTCTTGAAGCTTTTTGTAGAGAGCATCTCCCTTTTCCATAATATCCTTACTCTTCTCATCACCTTTCATAACAGTCTTCAGATCCTCTATCTGACGCTTCATCCATTCGATATTGCTGATCATATCTGAAACAGTGTTGAGGTCTTTGCGAATCTGAAGTAGCAGTGTTACCTGATCATTAATATCGGCCACGGTCCCTTCCGACCGAGGGTCCTTTAGAACTACAAGATCAGTTGTCAGTTCGGTCTTTCCCACCGTCAGCTTGACAGAATAAGTGCCCGGCGCCACCATAAATCCCCGGAAACCGGCGTAAGTCCCCCAGCTCCGGATAGGATACCACCCTTCCCGCTCCCAGGTTTTCCTGAATCGTTTTTCTTCAACCAGATGAGGATTGAGTGGCGGTTTGGTCCGAAGTTTGGCCTCCCTTGCTCCCTCGTATCTCAAATTCCACGCTACACGATTGATCCCCTTTTTCTTGGTCCCCTTCAGAGATCTCACAGTGTCCCCATTATTATCCAAGATGGCGATATTAACATCTCCCTCAGGTTCATCTTTCAGGTAATAATTGATCAGGGCACGGGCATTGGGACGTGGACCGTTTCTCAAGGGGTGCATACGGTACGACTGCCGGAGATCAAACAGGTGAACATTCTTTGCCAGAACTTTCTCATTCAGCTGTCTCAGCGGCGTCACATCATCCAGTATCCAGAAGCCTCGGCCGTAGGTAGCTACCACCAGATCATTGAAGTGCTCCTGGGTGATCATGTGGTGTACCGGTGCATAGGGCAAGTTATTCTGAAGTGGCAGCCATTTCTTGCCGTCATCAAAAGAGACGAAGATAGCATTTTCCGTCCCCACATAGAGCATCCCTTTCCGGACGGGATCTTCATGAATCCAATGTGCATAGCTGAAAACACTTTTCGGTATGCCGTTACTGATAGACCGCCACCTTTTTCCGTAATTGGTTGTTTTGTAGATATAAGGGTTGCGGTCATTCATCTGGTGAAAATCTACGGTGATGTATGCTGTACCGGCATCGTGGGGAGAAGGCTCAATGTTGCTGACGGTGCCCCACTCCGGCAGGTTGGGAATATTCTTTGTTACATTCGTCCACTTCTTGCCGCCGTCCCGGGTCACATGGACAAGTCCATCGTTGGTACCAGCCCAAATGAGGTCTGTCTCCACCCGGGATTCAGCAATTGCGAATACCACACAAGCATATTCCACACCGATATTGTCTTTAGTCAACCCGCCGGAGGGACCCATTCGACTCATATCGTTGGTACTCAGATCAGGAGAAATAACCTCCCAGCTTTCACCTCCGTCCGTTGTCTGGTGGACAAACTGACTACCCACGTAGACCTTGTTGTTGTCATGTGGAGAAATGGTAATGGGAAAAGTCCAATTGAAACGATATTTCGCCTCATTGGCCGCGGCTCCGTATGACGATTCAGGCCACACCCTTACCGTTCTTTCATGGCCAGTGCTGTAGTTCACTTTTGAGAAGTTGGAACTGAAACTCCCACCCCACACAATGTCAGGGTTCACAGGGTCAGGAACAATAAACCCACATTCACCTCCAGCTGTATTCTCCCATTCACTGCTTACAAAACCCCAACCGCCCCGGCCCGGAGCAGCAGTGCTGGGTCCTCTGTAACCGGAACCGTCTTGCATCCCACCGTAAACGTAGTAGGGAATCTGATTATCCACCGCCACGTGATACATCTGGGCGATGGGCAACCGGACCCGCTCCCAGGTTTCACCGTGGTTATTGCTGATGACAACACCGCCGTCGTCAGAAAGGATGATCCGGTCGGGATTAAGAGGATCCACCCACTGATCGTGCGTATCACCGCTCCACCCCGTCCTTTCGCTGGTCAGTCCCCCGTCATAGGTGGCGCTGTGACTGTTGGCTGCAAAATAGACCTCATTTTCACTGGCCGAAGAGACCACAATGCGGGAAGCGTAGTGAGGCCGTTCATTCAGGATACGGTCGTAGCTCACCAGCTTCCAGGAGTCACCGCTGTTATTGGAGCGCCACAGAACGCCCCTATTGGGCGAACCTGTTTCAATGAGTGCATAAACTACATCTGGGTTGGTGGGTGCAATGGCAAGGCCCACTTTACCTAATGGCGGCTTGGGAAGACCCTTTTCCAGCCTTTCCCAGGTCGCTCCACCATCGGTGGAGCGCCAGATACCTCCGTTGGGACCCCCGCTCTCTCTTCCCCAGGTTCTGATAACGACGGGCCACATACCCGCAAACAGAATCCGAGGGTTATCCATGTTCATGGCAATCTCGAAACAACCCGTATTCTCATCCACAAAAAGGACCTGTTCCCACGTCTTTCCGCCATCTGTTGTGCGGAAAACGCCCCTCTCTTTCTGAGGGCCATATCCGTGTCCCACGGCTGCCACAAAAACAATGTCAGGATCCCTTGGATCGATGGCCACCCGACCGATCCTCCCAGTTTTTTCCAGTCCCATATGCTTCCAGGTCTTACCGCCGTCTGTCGATTTATATACACCATTCCCTATGGAAACGTTACTCCTGATAAAAGCTTCTCCCGTTCCAGCCCAAATGACGTGGGGATCAGAAGGTGCAATAGCCAAAGCACCAATGGACTGCGCCTTCTGATCGTCGAACAGTGGTTCCCAGTTACGCCCACCGTCTTCAGTTCTCCAAACCCCTCCGGAAGATCCTCCTACGTAGTATGTCAGTGGATCACCGGGGATACTCACTACAGCGGATGTTCTGTTCCCTGGCGGTCCAATATACCGGTATTCAAGGTTTTGGTAGACCTCAGGCGTAATTGTCTGAGCATGGGAAAAACTCATTAGAATAATAATCGTTGAAAAAAGAAACATCAGATTCTTTGATCTTTCGGTAGTACAAAAATTGTGCATTCTCTTGCTCCTGTGAATAAACGTTATTTTATTTGATTCCTGTCTAACCTCACCAAACTAATCCTCTAAAGAACGGATGATTTTGAACTTGATCGGATACCGGAGGATACACCCCGCACCGATTAATAAGCAAGTCTTTCTATCGTCATAGAGACAGCGTAAATTTAACTTTTAACAGCTTCAGTGCATCTAAAGTGCAAAAGCAAAAAGGAAAAATGTCATGAAACGTAACCTGCTTATCACACCACTGTTTATCACGCTGGCACTTTTTACCGCCGGTTGCGAGAACCCCTTTGCGCAAAATGATGAAATTCAGCTCGATTCCCCTGAGCTGGAAATGTTCTCCAGTGATCTGGAAAATGATTTAAATCTCTCTGACAAGAGCGCCAGGAACCTCCGTTCTGCCTTGGGTAGGCACGGCCGGGGCGGCGAACGGGATCGGGAACCCGGTTTCCTCTGGAAACTGGCTGCTGAGCTCCAACAGACACTGACTGAAGAAGAGAAAATAATATCTTCACCAAGCTTGAAGAAGTGAAAGAAAAGGGTAAGGATAGAGGAAAAGACGCTGACAAAGACCGGGGCAAAAAAGATGGGGGTGCCCTGAGGGTTATCTATTCTGTTCTCACGGATGATCAGAAACCCCAATTCGACGCCATTATGGAAGAATTCAGATCAGGTATGGACGCTATTTTTGCTAGCATCAAGGCAGGCGAAATGACCCGTGAAGAAGCGAAAGCGGAAATTGAGTCAATGGAAGAAACTATGAAGTCTGCCATTGATGCCCTGTTGACAGATGATCAGAAAGCGCAGCTTGAGCAAATGAGAGCGGACCGTAATGCCGAGAAGAAAGCCTACATGGTATCCGTCCGTCAGGCGAAGATCGATGCTCTTGGACTTACTGATGATCAGATTACCGCCATTGAGGCTGCCAGGGCCGAAACGAAAGCAGCAATGGAAGCCCTAAAGGCGCAGGTGGAATCTGAAGATCAAACAAAGGAAGAAGCTCGTGAAGCAGCCAAAGCCATTTTTGAAGCCAATAAAACAGCCATGGATGCCATTTTTACCGCGACACAGATAGAGATAATCAAAATACATAAGTACCTCGAAATGAGATGGCGCCACAATAAAGAAAGGGGCGGCAAGGGCGGCGAAAAAGATGGTCGAGACGGATAAAAACCTTAATTAATCTTTTTGCGACATATAAAAGGGCGATTTGATCGCCCTTTTTTTGGGGGGACAATTGCTAAAATAATTTAGACTATAAGACCTTTACCACCGTCACCTGTCCGCCTTTGGCAGAGTAGCGAGATTTAATTAAACCAAACACCTATTCCCTGCTTTCGCAACTGTTGACCTAACATTTCTTCTATTTCTTCTGCATCTTTTCTTGTTGGTATAGGATTATACTTTTCATACAATTCCGGTCTCAACCGAATACCGTATTCACGAGCGTATTTATTTGATTTATATCCTTCCTTATGTTGTTCAAACCTTAAGGTTGGTTCTCTAGACGATTGTCCTACATAAACACATCCATTTCCCATAATGTATGCAGGATTTATTTGTCGAAATTTTCGAAGGTTAGCAACTTGGGGATCTAACTCAATGACATATACATAATATTTTTTCACACAAAAAGTTTACTCATCATCCCACATACAAATAACCCCGCTACTGGGCGGGGTTATTTGAGCCAGAGGCGTTTCATACAGAAAATTACAAAAAATTTCACAACAATGTGTGTACAACATTTACTCCAAACCCCTACCCCCGTCCTTTTCGGTTGGTGGGTTGGGAATTAGGTTGAAAAAGTATAAACAAAAAACCCCACGAATGTGGGGCTTGATAACATCAGACTAAATATGAGTCCTATGATTAGCAGGTTTTACCTTTATTTAATAATAATGCCAAAGCCACACCCAATGAAATGCCAGACCCTAAACCAATTGAGATTCCGATGGCTACACTCTCAAGAGCAATACCAAAAGTTATTGCAACTCCTACTCCTATGCTTGTACCATAAGCCAAACCATACATTATACTTCTTTTAGTCATATCCAAATCTACCCATCTTCCCACAAAAAATAAACTCCGCTTAGAGTCAATAAAGCTCCAATCGGGTTATGAAACTCACTCACTCTCTCTCTTCTATTTTAAATTAACTGGAGGACGATTGGGCGTCGATTTGATCCAAAAACATTAAAATCCACAAAGGTGTGGCTTCAGGGGAATCGCACTAATGTAATATATATTTGTCAATATGTAATATATTTCTTACATTATAATAATCAATTAATAAGAAAAAGGATGAGTTAAATGAAATTTTTGAATAATTATTCTAATAGAGAATTGAATATCTGGGCAGAGTTAATATTAGATATACTAGTGTCATTTTATTTTTCCCTAAAATATTTCCTTTAATAATAGATGGTCAGTTATATAGTGAAGCATTAGTTGGCATAATCGCGACTTCAATAATACTTGCTATCGTTTACTCAATAGTCGTTTTTGGAGCTATTAACGCCCTTACAAAAAGAGAAGAAAAAGATGAACGAGATTATATTTACGAATTAAAAAGCTATAAAA
>FUWD012818026.1_pt1 | contig 21786 bp, 18 predicted proteins | sample 1063281 | NCBI WGS metagenome assembly FUWD01 (sample SAMEA79048168, study PRJEB19326) | metagenome | biome: marine | reverse complement strand
TCGCATACTTCGAGTGCATGCACGAGCTGAAGCTCATCGTCGACCTCTACTATGAAGGCGGCCTTTCCAGAATGAACTACTCCGTCAGCGACACCGCCGAGTACGGCGGCATGACCCGCGGACCGCGCCTCATCACCCCCGCCGTGAAGGCCGAAATGAAGAAGGTGCTCGAAGAGGTCCAGGACGGCCGCTTCGCCCGTGAGTTCATCGACGAGTGCAACGGCGGCTACAAGAACCTCAACAGGCTCCGCGAAGAGAACAGCGGCCACGCAATCGAGAAAGTCGGCGCCAAGCTCCGCAACATGATGAGCTGGCTCGTCAGGAAATAAACATCTCCATCACGGGAATACTATGTACAAAATCGTATCCATCCCCGGCGACGGCATCGGCCCCGAGGTCGTTGCGGGGGCTCTTGCCGTCATCCGGCAGATAACGAAAAAGCATGGCTTCGAAATCCAGGTGGAGGAGCATCCGTTCGGCGGCGCCTCCTACGACCTGCACGGCAGCATGCTTACCGACGAAACCCTCAACGCCTGCCGCGACTGCGACGCAGTACTTCTCGGCGCCGTCGGCGGACCAAAGTGGGAGAACCTTCCGCACGAGCACAAGCCAGAGGCCGCCCTGCTGAAAATCCGCAGGGAGCTGGGGCTGTTCGCCAATCTCCGCCCGGCAAAAGTCTACGACGCACTTGTCGACGCTTCGAGCCTGAAGGCCGATGTGGTCCGCGGCACAGACTTCATGGTGTTCCGCGAACTGACCGGCGGCATCTACTTCGGCGAGCCGAGGGGATTCGACGAAAATCGTGGGTGGAACACGATGGTCTATGAGAAGCACGAGGTGGAGCGTATCGCCCGCCTTGCGTTCGAAGCAGCCCAGAAGCGCGGATCGAAACGCGTCATGTCGATTGACAAGGCCAATGTGCTCGAAGTATCACAGTTCTGGCGGAACGAAGTGCACCGCGTACACCGGGATTTCCCCGATGTAGAGCTCAGCGACATGTATGTCGACAACGCCGCCATGCAGATTGTGCGCAACCCGAAGCAGTTCGACGTCATCGTCACCGGCAATCTTTTCGGTGATATCCTCAGCGACATTGCAGGCATGATCACCGGAAGCCTCGGCATGCTGCCGTCTGCCAGCATCGGCCGCGTCCATGCACTCTATGAGCCGATCCACGGCAGTGCACCCGACATTGCAGGAAAGAACATCGCAAACCCGATAGCAACCATCGCTTCGGTCGCCATGATGTTCGAACACAGTTTCTGCATGGCGGACATCTCAAGCGAAATCCACGCCGCCATCGAAGGTGCGCTCTCGGAGGGTCTCCGGACCGCCGACATAGCCGCCCCCGGCCAGAAAACGGTATCGACGACGGAAATGACTGAAGGAATCATCAGGCACCTCGGCGCCTGAACTAACGAAGAAAGGCGGAAAGATACGGTGAAAGAGAAGATCCTGGTTTTCGATACTACTCTCCGGGACGGAGAACAGTCCCCCGGAGCCTCCCTGAATGTCCAGGAAAAGGTTGAGATTGCCCGCCAGCTTGAAAAGCTCGGCGTAGACATCATCGAGGCGGGCTTCCCCGCCTCATCCCCGCTTCAGTTCGAAGCGGTCGAACGCGTCAGTGCCGAATCAGGCGCAGTGGTCGCCGCTCTCTCCCGGGCGGTCGAGGGCGATATAACATCTGCATGGAAAGCACTGCAGCATGCCCGCCATCCCCGCATCCATACATTCATCAGCACTTCCGACATCCACATCCTCGGCAAGTTTGCAGCCGACCGCTACGGCCGGACCCTCGAGGAGAAGCGACGTACCATCCTCAGGATGGCTGTAGACGCTGTCGCTTTCGCCAAAACCCTTGCCCCGGACATCGAGTTTTCAGCCGAGGATGCCGGAAGAACCGATCCGGGGTACCTCGCAGAAATTGTCGAAGCAGTCATCGCCGCCGGCGCGACAACGGTGAACATCCCCGACACCACCGGCTATACCTGGCCCTCGGAGTTCGGCAGGAAAATCGCCGACCTTCGGGCCCGAGTAGGAAACATCGACCAGGCCGTCATCAGCGTGCACTGCCACAACGATCTCGGCCTTGCTGTCGCAAACACCCTCTCGGCCCTTGAAAACGGCGCCCGCCAGGCCGAGTGCAGCGTGAACGGCATCGGGGAGAGGGCCGGCAACGCCTCCCTTGAGGAGATCGTCATGGCACTCAAGGTCCGCAGCGACCTGCACAACTTCGAAACCGGCGTCACCACTGAAGAGATCTTCAAGACCAGCCGCATGGTCTCGTCCTTTACCGGCATCATCGTCCAGCCGAACAAGGCGATCGTTGGCGAAAACGCCTTCTCGCACGAATCCGGCATCCATCAGGACGGCATGCTGAAGAACCGCCAGACTTACGAAGTCATGACCCCGGAATCGGTCGGTGTGCAGAAAACCAGCATCGTCCTCGGGCGCCACTCCGGCAAACACGGCCTCAAGGCCCGCCTCGAATCCCTCGGATATGCACTTGCCGAGGGCGACCTTGAATCGGTCTACCGCAGGTTCATGGAGATCGCCGACAAGAAAAAAGAGGTGTACGATGACGACCTCCGCTTCCTCATGGGGGATGAACTCTCAAGCCCCTCATCGCTCTTCACCCTTGACTACCTGCACATCAACAGCGGTACAGCCTCGATTCCTACGGCCACCGTACGGATCCTGCACCGGGACAAGGTCTTCGAAGAGTCGGCAACGGGTGACGGACCGGTCGACGCCTGTTTCAGGGCGATTGAGCGGGCACTCGGCATCACCTCAATGGTCTCAGGCTATACCGTCCGCTCCGCCACTGCAGGGCGCGAAGCGCTTGGGGAAGCACTCGTGCGCATCAAGGACAAAAACCGCACATACAGCGGCAGGGGCGTTTCCACCGACATCATTGAAGCCAGTGCCAGAGCCTACATCCAGGCGCTCGGCCTCCGCCTTGAACACGAAGAAAACAATACAACCGAAACCACAGAGCACGGGGTTTAAGAATTATGGCACAGACAATAACCCAGAAAATCCTCTCCAGGGCAGCCAACCGCAAGTTTGTTGACGCCGGCGAAAACGTATGGCTCAATGTCGACATTCTCCTCACCCATGACGTCTGCGGCCCGCCGACCTTCGACATCTTCAACCAGGAGTTTGGTCTTGGCGCAAAAGTCTGGGACCCGGAAAAGATCGTCGTCCTGCCGGACCATTACATTTTCACTGCCAACGAGCATGCACGGCGCAACATCGACCTGCTCCGCAAGTTCGCCGCCGAGCAGCACCTCCCGCACTACTATGACGTCGGCAGCGAGCGCTACAAGGGCGTCTGCCATGTCGCTCTTGCCGAAGAAGGGTTCAATATCCCCGGCACCGTACTTTTCGGAACCGACTCTCATACCTGCACATCGGGTGCGTTCGGCATGTTCGGCTCCGGCATCGGCAACACCGATGCGGCATTCATCCTCGGGACCGGCAAACTCTGGGAGAAAGTTCCGGAATCGATGAAGTTCACATTTGATGGCCAAATGCCCGCCTACCTCACAGCCAAAGACCTGATTCTGCAGATCCTCGGCGACATCGGTACCGACGGAGCAACCTACCGTGCCCTTGAGTTCGACGGTGATGCCATCCACAGCCTGCCGATGGAAGAGCGCATGACGCTCACCAACATGGCCATCGAGGCCGGCGGCATGAACGGCATCATCGCTGTCGATGAAGTCACCGAAGCATTCGTCAAGGCGCGCACCACGAAATCCTACGAGATCTTCCACAGCGACCCCGACGCGAAATACCACAGCCTATACCGCTACGATGCTTCGAAGCTCGAGCCCGTAGTAGCAAAGCCGCACAGCCCCGACAACCGCGCCACCGTGCGGAGTGTTGCCGGAACGCCCATCACCAAATCCTACATCGGTTCCTGCACAGGAGGCAAGCTTACCGACTTCAAAATGGCGGCACGGATCCTCAACGGCCGTAAGGTTGCGGTGACGACAAACATCGTACCGGCAACCGTCCAGGTAGCCCGTGACCTCGAGCAGGAAATGCACGATGGAAAGACGCTGAAGCAGATATTCATGGAAGCCGGCTGCAATATCGCACTTCCCTCCTGCGCAGCCTGCCTCGGCGGCCCTGCCGACACCGTCGGGCGCTCGGTGGACCACGATGTCGTGGTTTCAACAACCAACAGGAACTTCCCCGGCCGCATGGGCAGCAAGAACGCCGAAGTCTATCTGGCTTCACCGCTCACCGCTGCAGCATCGGCAATCACCGGCAAGCTTACCGACCCGAGGGACTTCATCTGAGCCCCTTAAGAAAGCCTCCGGAATACCGAACAGAACAGAACCTGAACCTGACTAATACCATGGAAAGCATCATACAGGGAAAAGCCTTCGTACTCGGCAAAAATATCGACACTGACCAGATCATTCCCGCCGAGCACCTCGTCTACAGCCTCTCTGATCCTGAAGAGGTCAAGCTTTACGGCAAATACGCCCTCTCCGGAGTCCCCCCGGCCCAGTCCGGTCTGCCGGAAGGCAACATCCCCTTCGTCCGGGAAGGCAGCTTCAAGAGCGACTATACCATCATCATCGCCGCCGAGAACTTCGGCTGCGGCTCTTCAAGGGAGCATGCCCCCTTTTCCCTGCAGGTTGCAGGCGTGAAGGCAATCATCGCAGAGTCCTACGCCAGGATCTTCTACCGCAACTGCGTTGACGGCGGATTCGTCATACCCTACGAGACCGCAGAGCATCTCGCCGAGGTGGTCAAAACCGGTGACGAGCTCAAAATCGACATCAAGGCCAACACGCTCGAAAACCTGACTGCAGGTAAAACCTACACCCTCAACCCGCTCGGCGACGTGTTCAGCATCGTCGAGGCAGGCGGCATCTTCGCCTACGCACGGCAGGAAAACCTGATGAACAGAACCGATTCATGAAGGGCGGCACGAAAAAGATAGAGCTCTACGACACGACGCTTCGCGACGGAACTCAGGGCGAGCACGTCAACCTCTCCGTTCAGGACAAGCTCCTTATTGCTGGACGGCTGGACGAGTTCGGAATGGACTGCATCGAAGGGGGCTGGCCAAGCAGCAACCCGAAGGACGAAGAGTTCTTCAAGCGGGCTATGGACCTGGAACTGCGCCACGCAAGGCTTGCGGCATTCGGCTCTACGGCAAGATATTCCGACCGTATCGAAACTGACCCGAACCTGCTCGGGCTTGTGGGCTGCGGTGCACCTGTCATAACCATTTTCGGCAAGACCTGGCAGGCACATTCCAAAAAAGGGCTCGGGATTTCCGATGAAGAGAACCGGGCGCTGATCAAAAACTCGGTAGCCTTCCTCCGGAATGCAGGCCGCGAAGTCTTTTTCGACGCCGAACATTTCTTCGACGGATGGAAAGACAACCGCGCATTCGCACTCGACATGCTGAAGGCAGCAGAAGAGGGCGGGGCAAGCAGGCTTGTTCTCTGCGATACCAACGGCGGATCACTACCGCATGAAATCACGGCCATCGTCGAAGATGTCCGCAATCATACCAATGTCGCCATCGGCATCCACTGCCACAACGACGGTGACCTTGCTGTCGCAAACTCCATTGCGGCCGTCATGGCCGGTGCCACCCATGTGCAGGGCACAGTCAACGGCATCGGGGAACGCTGCGGCAACGCCAACATCATCAGCATCATTGCGAACCTCGTTTTGAAGCTGCCTGAAACCGGCGCCTCGGTCAGAGACCTCACGCAATTGACTTCGCTCTCTAACTTCGTCTTCGAGATCCTCAACCTCCCCCCCGACTCCAAAGCGCCTTATGTCGGCCGCTCTGCATTCGCCCATAAGGGCGGCATCCATGTCAGTGCCGTCATGAAGGAGAGCTCGCTCTATGAACACATTGATCCGGCTCTTGTCGGAAACCGCCAGCGGGTCCTCGTCTCCGAACTTGCCGGTCAGAGCAACATCCGCTACAAAGCCCAGGAGCTCGGCATCACCATTCCCGAAAGCGGGGAACAGATCAAGAAGATTGTCAACCATGTCAAGGACCTCGAACACCGGGGCTACCAGTTCGACGGCGCAGAGGCCTCGTTCGAACTGATCCTGCAGAAAGAGCTCGGAACCTTCACCCCCTACTTTGAAGTCATTGAAAGCAAGGTCTATGTCGAATCCGGCATCGGAGGACGCAATGTCGACCAGGCGGTCCTGAAAGTCCGGGTCGGTGAAGAAATCGAACACATCGCCGCTGAGGGCGACGGCCCCGTCAACGCGCTCGACAAGGCGCTGCGCAAGGCCCTTATACGGTTCTACCCTGAGATAAAGGGCATCAAGCTCGTCGACTACAAGGTCCGGGTGCTTGAAGAAAAACGGGGAACAAGCGCCAGGGTCCGCGTCCTCATCGAAACCGGCAACGGCAGGACCACATGGGGAACCGTCGGTGTATCGACCAACATCATCGAGGCAAGTCTGCGCGCCCTCGAAGACAGCATGAACTACCACCTCTTCACCCTGCAGGCAACGGAACCCAAGCCCGCTGCCGAAAAGAGTCACTGAAGGCCGGCATTCCTGCCGGCCTCCATTTGGCACTCCCCTATTTTCTGCGTATTATCCTATTATATCCGACGAGGGAACCCCCGCAGCCGGAATCCAATCCCCCATGGCGCAAGGTCGCCGGATCACCGGGGCGTCCTCTTTCACCCCATGATCCAAGAGAGATGCGAATCCACGATCTCGACCCGGAAAACCGCCCGAGGGAGCGCTTTCTTTCAAGCGGCCCCTCAGCCCTCAGCAGCGCAGAACTCCTCGCGCTCGTGCTCCGTTCAGGCACCCCCCGCCTCAACATCGTCGACACCTGCCAGCGCATCATCGCTGAAAACGGGCTTGAAAAACTTGCATCGATGACGCTCGGTGAGCTGCAGAAGACACCGGGGATCGGACAGGCCAAAGCCATGCAGATTGTAGCTGTCTTCGAGCTCAACAACCGCCTGCACCACACCCGGAACACGAACCGGCGGGTACAGGGTGCAAAGGATGTGTTCGAGTACATGTCGGGCAGGATTCCCGACGAGACGCAGGAACACCTGTTCGTGCTCCATCTGAACACGAAGAATCAGGTAACAAAGTGCGTAAGGGTCACGGTCGGGACCCTCAACGCCTCTCTCATTCACCCGAGGGAGGTGTTCAAGTCGGCCATCCGCGAGAGCGCGCACGCCATCATCCTGGTTCATAACCATCCATCAGGCGACACCGAGCCGAGCAACGCCGACCGCCAGGTGACCACGCTCCTCAAACAGGCGAGCGCCGTCATCCAGATCGACCTGCTTGATCACGTCATCATCGGAAAAACCGGCTGGTTCAGTTTCAGGGAAAGCAACCTGCTCGGCTGAACGATCTACAAAAGAGGCTCCACAGGCGGAACTGTTTCCGCTATGCCTTCTGCGGAAGCAGGAAACCCTCCATCGGCCGTCAGCTCACGAACGTTTTTTGCCTGCAGGCCCTTCTGGGTGGTATCGATGTCAAAATCAACATCGGCGTCCTGATTCAGGACCTTGAAGGGCTGATCGGATTCGATTGCAGAAAAATGGACAAAAATGTCCTCCCCGCCTTCTGGATGCAGGATGAAACCGTACCCCTTCTTCCCGTCAAACCATTTCACTTTACTTCTTGCCATAACGAGCACACTGATTTATCATTGTTCAAACCGCAGCAACGCGGAATGGGGGTATGCAGTTGCGTCTTTATTTATGTCAGAATATATGTCTTTTTCCCCGGCATTCCACACCATACAAGGATTGTGCACCTATTATACAACAATAACTGCAGGAAATACACCAACGGAGCATTACTCCCAAAAAAACATATATAAAACACTGAACCCGCTTATAGTATGCAGCACGTCATCATCATTACAGGAGCAGGAAAAGGCATCGGCCGGGCCATTGCCCTCGATTTCGCAAACGCGCACCAGCGGAACCCGCAGTTCAGGCCGGTACTCATTCTCGTTTCACGAACAGCAGCCGATCTCGAGCCGCTTGCCGTGCTCTGCAGGAGTGCCGGAGCCGAAGCCGAAACGGCAGTGCTGGACATAGCAGACATCGCGGCACAGGAGCGCCTTGTCGAAAGTCTCATCGAGCGGTACGGCCGTATTGACTGCCTCGTCAACAACGCCGGAGTAGGCAGCTTCAAGCCGATCGGAGATATCACCGAAAAAGACTACGACCTCATGGCCGCAGTCAACATGAAAGGCACCTTCTTCCTCACCCAGAAAGTCTTCCGGCACATGCAGCATCAGCGTGCGGGCCATCTCTTCTTCATTACATCTGTCGCCGCAGAAAAAGCATTCCCGTCATCCTCCGTCTACTCGATGACGAAGTTCGCTCAGAAAGGGCTCGTCGAAGGGATACGGCTTCATGCAAGAACATGCGGGGTGCGGGTGACCAATGTCATGCCGGGCGCCGTCCTCACCCCGATGTGGGGAGAGGTCGATGATGCCATGCGAAAGGTGATGATGTTGCCCGAAGATATTTCCAGACCGTTGGTCGATGCCTATCTGCTGCCTGCCCGCACGGTGGTCGAGGAACTGGTGTTCCGGCCTGTCGGCGGCGACATCAATGAATGAGCGAATGGAAATAGAATCGGCGGCATCTGGGAAAGCTCCGGTTTTTGCCTTATTTTCTTGAACTTACCGCCAACCGACAAGACACCATACGACCATGAGCCTGAAAGAACAGATAGACGCCGACCTGAAAGCCTCCATGAAAAGCGGGGACAAGACCCGCCTCAACGCCATCCGCTCCATCCGGGCCGCACTGATTGAGAAGGAGGTCTCCATTCGAGTCGGCGGCAAAGCCGAACTCAGTCTGGACCAGGAGATGGATGTGCTCTCGAGCCTCGCAAAGCGGCGACGTGACGCCATAGAGCAGTTCACCCTGGGCGGAAGAGCAGACCTGGCCGAGAACGAACAGGCGGAGCTCTCGGTCATTGAAGAGTACCTCCCGGCACCGGCCAGCCAGGAGGAGATAGAGGCCGTCGTACGTGAGGTCATCACAAAGACCGGCGCCGCCTCGATGAAAGACATGGGACGGGTCATGGGTGAATCAATGAAAGCCTTGAAAGGCAAAGCCGACGGAACGGCAGTCCAGCAGACGGTCAAGGCGCTCCTCTCCTAAGAAAAACTTTCAGATACCATACCGATCATGCTCGACATCAACTATATACGCCAGAACCCGGAAGAGGTTGCAAAAATGCTTCATGACCGGCAGCTTCAGGGTGATGAACCCAGGCTCCGCCGTCTGCTCTCGATTGATACGGAGCGCAGGGAGCTGGTGCAGAAAACCGACGAACTGAAAGCAGTCAGGAACAGGCGGTCGAAAGAGATTGCCGAACTGAAAAAAAGCGGCAGCGATTCAGCCGGCCAGCTGATTGCGGACATGCAGTCCGTCGGAGAGGAAATTGCCGGGCTCGACAGCAGGCTCTCGGCCCTCAACCTTGAGATGGAAGAGATCCTTCTAGCCCTTCCGAACCGCCTCGACCCATCCGTACCCATCGGGCGGACAGCAGAAGACAATCTGGTCTTCGGGGAGCCGGTGCACTTCCCGCACCCGCTGGAGTTCGAAGTGAAAAACCATCTTGAGCTTGGCAAGGCTCTCGGCATCCTTGATTTTGAGCGCGGCGCAAAAGTCACCGGAGCCGGCTTCCCCGTCTATGTAGGCAAAGGTGCCCGGCTGGAACGTGCACTCATCAACTTCATGCTTGACCGCCATACAGAAGAGCATGGCTACACCGAAGTATTTCCGCCCTTCATGGTGAACCGCGACTCGCTCCGGGGTACAGGCCAGTGGCCGAAGTTCGCCGACCAGGTCTACCATATGGAGGAAGACGAGCTCTATGCCATCCCCACCGCGGAAGTACCCGTCACGAACCTCCACCGCGACGAAATGCTCTCTGCAGCCGCCCTCCCCATCTCCTACGCAGCCTATTCAGCCTGCTTCCGCCGCGAAGCCGGCAGCTACGGAAAGGATACCAGGGGGTTTCTCAGGGTCCATCAGTTCAACAAGGTGGAGATGGTGAAGTTCACCCGGCCCGAAGAATCATACGCGGCGCTTGAAACCATACGCGGCCACGCCGAAGCGATCCTTTGTGCATTGGAAATACCCTACCGGGTGCTCCTGCTCTGCAGCGGGGACATCAGCGCCAATGCGGCGAAATGCTATGATATCGAAGTGTGGTCGCCGGCAGAAAGAAAGTACCTTGAAGCATCGAGCTGCTCGAACTTCGAGGATTATCAGGCCAGGCGTGCCAACATCCGCTTCAAGGCGGACGGTAAGTCAAAACCTGAATTCGTGCATACCCTGAACGGCTCCGGCCTTGCGACATCGCGACTCATGGTCTCCATCATCGAGCACTACCAGACTCCCGAGGGAGGCATACGGGTACCTGAAGCGCTCGTACCCTACACAGGGTTCAAAGACATCAGCCCTTTAGGCTGACGCCGTCGATGAAGTCACGGACCATCCTGCTGACCCGTTCGACATCGATCAGGAAAGCATCATGACCGTAAGGTTCGTCGAGGTAAAGGATTTTTGAATTCGGGAGCAGGCAGGCAAGCTCCTGCTGCTCCGATTTCGGATAGAGCACATCCGAATCGATGGAAAGAATCTCAACGGGCTGGATAAGGGCACACACCGCCTCCTCGTAACCGCTCCTCCCCCGTCCAAGGTCATGCATGTCCATGGCCCTGGTCAGGGTGATGTAGGTATTGGCGTCGAACCGCTCGACAAGCCTTTTTCCCTGATGGTGCATATAGCTGACCGCCTTGAAGGTGCCGTCATCCTGCCGTTGCCGGCCGAACTTCTCCTCGAAGTTCCTGAAGCTCCTGTAAGTGCACATGGCCATCATGCGCGCCGCCCCGAGCCCTCTGGCCGGAGGGGCGTCTTCTTCATACCACCCGTCTTTCCAGAGAGCATCGGCCATGATGGCCTGCCGCTGGGCTTCGCTCTGGGCGATGCACCATGCCGAATGCCGCCCTGAAATCCCCATCGGCATGAGCGCAAGTGCAACCTCCGGATAGAGCGCCCCCCACTCAAGCACCTGCATGCCGCCGAGCGAGGCACCGACAACAAGCTTCACGCGCTCGATGCCAAGATGCCGGAGCAGGTGCCGCTGCACATGGACCATGTCACGGATGGTGATCGAGGGGAAATCGGGCCCGTAGTGACGTCCGGTCGCGGGGTTGCGGGAGAGAGGGCCGGTGGTGCCATAGCAGCTGCCGAGCACGTTGCTGCATATGATGAAGTCACGGGATGCGTCAAAGCCTCCTCCCGGAGCGAACAGACCGCACCACCACTGGTCAGCGTCAGCAGAGCCTGTCAGGGCGTGACAGATGAGGACTACGTTGTCGCGGGTATCACTGAGGGTCCCCCATGTCCTGTAAGCCACCTCCACGGAAGGGAGAGTTGCGCCAAGTTCGGTCTCGAAGGGTTCGGTGAATGAAAAATACTTGGTGTCGGACGAAATAAGTTCGTTGATCGGTTTCATGCCTCGGTTCATGCCAGTGTTCTAAGTGCCTGTTCAAAATCCTCACGGATATCGTCGATATGCTCAAGCCCGACCGATACCCGAACCATGTCGGGGGTCACGCCGGCTGAAGCCTGCTCTTCGACTGAAAGCTGTTGATGGGTGGTGGATGCAGGGTGGATGACAAGAGTCTTGGCGTCCCCCACGTTCGCTACGTGGCTGGCAAGGCGGACCCCGTCGATGAACGACACCGCTTTGGCATAGCCGCCCTGCAGACCGAAGGTGAGCACGCAGCCGAACCCGTTTCGAAGATAGCGTGCCGCATTCTTGTGGGTCGGATGCGACAGAAGACCGGGATAGTTGACCCATGCAACCTCAGGGCGCTTCAGAAGCCACAGGGCAAGGGCCATTGTGTTCGAGAGATGGCGCTCCACCCGAAGCGAAAGGGTTTCAAGGCCCTGCAGCAGGAGAAACGAATTGAACGGGCTTATGGCCGGCCCGAAATCGCGCAGTCCCTCCACCCGGGCCTTCACGATGAAAGCCATATCCCCGAATGTTTCGTGGAAACAGAGCCCGTGGTAGCCTTCTGATGGCTCGCTGAGCATAGGAAAGCGTCCATTGCCCCAGTCGAAGGTTCCGCCGTCGACGATGACGCCTCCCATCGAAGTGCCGTGTCCACCGATCCATTTGGTGGCAGACTCCGTCACAATCGAAGCTCCGTGCTCGAGCGGACGGCAGAGACAGCCTCCACACCCGAAGGTGTTGTCGACGATGAGGGGTATGCCGTGCTCGTCTGCAACTGCGGCAACAGCCTCGAAATCGGGGACATGGAAAGCAGGATTGCCGATCGACTCAAGGTAGAGAGCCTTGGTGTTTTCATCGATGCAGTGCCGGAAATCCTCCGCTTCAAGCCCCCGGGTGAAGTGCACCCCGATGCCGAGGCGGGCGAAGGAGACCTTGAACTGGTTGTAGGTACCACCGTAAAGGTAGCTGGAAGAGACGATGTTGTCACCCGCCTGGCAGAGGCTCGTCAATGCGATGAACTGCGCAGAGTGGCCGCTGGATAGAGCAAGTGCGGCTTTTCCGCCCTCAAGCGCGGCCATCCGCTGCTCGAAAACATCGGTGGTCGGATTCATGAGGCGGGTATAGATGTTGCCCGCCTCTTTCAGGGCAAAAAGGTCTGCCCCGTGCCGGGCGCTCTCGAACGTATAGGCCGTTGTCTGGTATATGGGTACGGCACGGGAGTGTGTCAGGGGATCAGGCTCCTGGCCGGCATGGACCTGCAGGGTCTCAAAACGGTACGGCGTTGGTTTTTTATCTGTCATGGAGGCGATATGGTTCACCTTTGGCGCCACCATCAGTCGGAAGGAAAAAATACGGGGTACGTCTGAAACGGAGGGATCGTATCTCTTCATCTTTCCCGGTCTTCAACCGGGATGGAATTGGCACCAATCATTGTATCATTAAAGCGATCAATTGCGGTTAACAATGACGTTAACAATGACGGTTGCCAAGGCTTCTCAGGGCCAGTCCCTCCACCTTTCTCGATGATAGCGTAAAAACTTGAAAAGAACATTAGTCCAATGAATCTACAACAGCAAAGAGTATTTTACAAGCGGCCCCAATGAGACCGCACACCCGCAACACCTAATCAGTACCGATGACATCAGCAAGGGAACTAGCCTTCAACATCCTGCAGCAGCTTGAGGCAGGCACTCGCCACTCCGACTCCCTTCTGCATGAACTGCTGGAGGCATCATCCCTGAAAGGGCCTGATCGGGCCCTCACTACTGCCCTCACCAGCGGTGTGCTCCGCCAGCGCCTCCAGCTCGACTTCATCATCTCGAAGTTCTACAGCCACGACATCAAAAAAGCCTCCCCCGCCGTCTTGAACATCCTCCGCCTCGGCGTGTGGCAGCTGCTCTTTCTCGACCGTGTGCCGCGCTGGGCCGCCGTCAACGAGTGTGTCCGCCTCGCCCGTCGCTACAAGGGCGATCGAATGTCGAAACTCACGAACGCCGTCCTGCGGAAAATCTCGCCCGAAACCATCGATTTCGACCTATGGCTCAAGGATGCCTCTTTATCCGAACGCCTGTCGGTGCTGCACTCCCATCCGGAGCCGCTCGTACGCCGATGGATCGGGAACTACGGAGAGCAGCAGGCGGAATCGATGCTTCGCTATGACAATGGGCACCCGCTCTTCGGCATCCGCCATAACCCGCTGAAAGGGACGGATGGCAAGGGTGCGGAGGGCGAAGAACCCGGATGGCAGGAGAGCGGAATCCCCGGCATCCGCCTTGCCGCTGATTTCCACCTGTTCGAGCCGCTCCTCAGGCAGGGACTTGCCTCCGTCCAGAACCCGACCCAGGCGCTTGCTGTCCTGCTTCTCGACCCCCGGCCCGACTGGAAGGTGCTAGACCTCTGCGCGGCTCCCGGCGGCAAGGCGGCACACGCAGCCGAACTGATGGGAAATCGGGGAGAAATCATCGCTCTTGACCGTTACCCGCAGAAAACCCTTCGCATCCAGGCCCTTGCCGATACGCTCGGGATGTCCATCATCGAGGCCCGGACCGGAGATGCCCGGGAGTTCACGCCCCCGTTCCAGCCGGACGCCATTCTCGTTGACGCTCCCTGCACCGGAAGCGGCGTGCTCGGACGGCGGTCGGAGCTGCGCTGGAAAACCGGTCCGGAAAAACTCCGGGAACTGAGCGGGCTCCAGGAGGAGATCCTCCGGCATGCCGCAGGACTGCTTGCGGAAGGGGGCCTGCTCCTCTACTCGACCTGCTCGGTGGAACCCGAAGAAAACCAGCTGCAGATAGAAGCATTCCTTCAGCAGCATCCGGCGTTCAGAATCGAACAGGCAACAGGAAAGGTTCCGGAACCATTCTGCCTTGAACGCACACCCGAAGGCGGGATTCTGACACTCCCGGGTGCGAGGCCCGGATTTGACGGAGGCTATGCCGTCCTCCTGCGGAAACAGGGAGGATAATGCCCATGGCGGAACTGGACACTGCCTACAGCCGGGTGCTTGAGGGGTTCCTCGACTATCTTTTCATTGAGAGAAACTTTTCCGGCAATACGAGGGAGTCCTACCGCAACGACCTCGTCCGCTACCTTCTTGCCATGCAGGAGGACGAGGTTTCGCTGGAGGCCATCACGGCGGAACGAATCGGCCACTTCATTCAGGAACTTCACCAGACCGGCCTGGAACCGAGTTCCATTGCACGGAACGTCTCGGCAATCCGTTCACTGCACCGCTTTCTCTTCAATGAACACCGCCTCGCATCCAACCCCGCAGAAACCCTCCACCAGCCGAAAAAAGCACACTACCTCCCCGCCGTCCTCACGCTCCAGGAAACCGAAAGGGTGCTGGAAGCGCCGATGCTCCAGTCCCCCCCCGGCCGCTTCGTGCTCCGCGACAGAGCAATCCTCGAGCTCCTCTACGCATCCGGCATCCGGGTCACAGAACTGGTGGAGATGACCCAGCAGAACCTCTATCTTGACGAACGCTTCATCAGGATTTTCGGCAAAGGCTCAAAAGAGCGCCTCGTGCCAATCGGAGACAGCGCCGCAGACTGGATACGACGCTACCGGGAGGAACTGCGCATGAAGCTCTCCAACCGAAACTCCCTTGACCACCTGTTCCTCAATGCCCGGGGAAGAAAACTCACCCGCATGGCGGTCTACAACATGGTCAAGGAGTACGCCCTCCTTGCAGGGATAGAAAAAAACATCAGCCCGCACACCTTCCGCCATACCTTTGCAACCCACCTGCTCGAAGGGGGTGCAGACCTGCGCGCCGTGCAGGAGATGCTCGGTCACAGCTCGATCGTCGCCACCCAGATCTACACCCATATCGACCGCACGTTCGTCAAGGAGGTGCACCGCACCTGCCATCCCAGGGGATAACGGGGTGAACGCACCATGCCCTGCCGGGAACCAATTCCGGAGGCAGGCAGGTTAGGGAAAAAATAAGGATTGAGAGGGTCGGCACTGAAGGAAAAAGCCGCACCAAAGCATGGCACGGCTTCTTGAATGCGTAGCTCAGCTGGTTAGAGCATCTGCCTTTTAAGCAGAGGGTCGCAGGTTCGAATCCTGCCGCATTCACCCTTTTGCCGCCTTATCGCAGTTTCGGATGAATCTCCTGCTCGATTTTGAGCGCCGTCAGGGTGAGGTTGACATCGAAAATAAAATATACCAGCGAGACTGAGAGCGAAGCCATGCAGAAAAAGAACAGCACGGCAATCAGGATCGTGGTATCGATATTGGCCAACACCGAATAGAACAGCAGCATGATCATCACCGAAGCCCCGAGGCAGGTCAGGGTGGAGAGCAGGATGGCCATTCTTATGAAGCGGGCACGTTTCCAGAGGATGTCGAGCTCGCGGTTGAGGGTATCGGCACTCCGCTCAACCGATGAGTCAAGGCCGGCAAGCAGCGCCCGCGAGCGGTCGATGATGCGCCCGAGGCGGTTCGTCATGGTCAGCAGCAGAAGGCCGATGCCGGAGATGAGGATGACAGGACCGATGGAGGTCTGAAGGATCGGGATAAACTCCCTGATTGATGAATCGGGCATTGTGTGGTTAATGGATTGCTGGAGAGAGTATCATGAACTGAAATCATATCTTTCGCCGGACCGGGGAATCGAGACCCTCACCTGCAGTCGTTCCTCGATTGAGTTCCTGAACGACTCCTTTACCGCCGGATCGCCATGCACTAAGAAAACACGCGGCGAGCTTTTGAACCCTGACAACCACCGCAACATATCCTCACGGTCCCCGTGGGCCGAGAGCCCCCCAACGGTATGCACAGCAGCCGCCACCGGGTATTGCCTGCCGTGGATCTCGATCACCTCTGCCCCCTCGACGATTTCGCGACCGAGCGTTCCCTCCGCCTGATACCCTGTAATGAGCAGATGACACTCGGGCCGCGAGATGTTGTGCTTCAGGTGGTGCAGGATTCTGCCTCCGTTGCACATCCCGCTGCCGGCGATGATGATGGCGCCGCTCCGTTCTTTGTTGATGGCCTGTGACTGCTCGACCTTCGGGGTAAAGTGGAGGTTTTTGAGGGTCGGCAGCAGTCGTTTGTCGTTCCTGGAGGCAAGCGCCTCCTGGTCAAACAGCTCGCTGTGCCCCCAGTAGATCATGCTTGCCTCGATGGCCATCGGGCTGTCGAGATAGACCTGCCAGCGCGCCATCCCCCACTCCTCATAATGTTGCGCAAAGAGGTAAAGAAGCTCCTGGCTGCGCCCTATCGAAAACGCAGGGATGAGAATGTTGCCAGAGCCCCGGGAGGCGCTGGTGAAAATTTCGTCGAGCTCCTGAAGGGTCCGGTCATAATCCCGGTGGAGCCTGTCCCCGTAAGTACTTTCGATGATGACGGCGTCAGCATCCGTAACCTCCTCCGGATCGTTCAGAATGGGACTGCCGTACTGACCGAGATCCCCGCTGAACACCAGCTTTCTGGAAACGCCTTTTTCAGTGAGCCAAAGCTCCACGACCGCCGAGCCGAGGATATGGCCGGCATCGCGGAAACAGGCATCCAGGCCGGGCACGACCGGGAATCGATGAGCGTATGCAACCGGCTTGAAGGAATTGAGTGCACGGACAGCATCCTCCCGGGTGTAGAGCGGTTCGGCGTGCCGGTCGGAGGCTTTACGCGGATGTTTCTGTCGATAGAGGGCATCGCGCAGGGAAAGTGATGCACTGTCGAGCAGAAGAACGCGGGCAAGGTCCGCCGTTGCTTCCACGGTGAACACCGGGCCGCTGAACCCACGCTTCACTAAAAGGGGAATGCGGCCGGAGTGGTCGATATGTCCGTGGCTGAGGATCATGGCATCGACCCTCTCCGGGTCGAAGGCGAAGGACTCCCGGTTCAGCGCCTCCTCGACATCCGACCCCTGGATGAGGCCGCAGTCAAGAAGGACGGTGAACCGACCAACCCTGAGAATATGGCATGAGCCGGTGACCCGCTCAGTCGCTCCGTAGAACTCGATTTCCATGTAAGGCTATATTCCCCTGTTCAACCGTTTAGACGCAGAGCCGCCGTACCGGGCTGAGGAATTCAGCCCTTGCGCTTCTTTTTCGGTCCTGTGAAAAAGCCACCATCCTTTCCGGCAGGCCGTGCCGGCCGTTTCGAACTCTTGCCGCCGTAAGGAGATCCACCACCCTGGCCGCCTTCCATTTTCGACACCCTGAGCTGGCGACCGCAGACACGGACCTTGCGAAGTTCCTGGAATATATCGTTGGGCATGCCTGCCGGGAGCTCGACGGTCGAGAACGCATCGGAAATGGAGATGCGCCCGATCGCTTCAGGATCGAGACCGATCTCGTTGATGATGGCGCCGAGGATGTTGCCGGCCTGGACACCGTGCTCACTGCCAACCTCGATACGGTATACCTCGCGCCTCTCGTCGCCGTACTGATCGTCGCGGCGGGGCTTTTTGCGGAACGGAGCCTCATCGGAAGGACGGTCCCGCTCTTCACGGCGCACCTGTTTTTCCGGCTTTGCCGTGAAGAGAAGCGGAGTGTCGCCCTGCACCATAGAAGCAAGTGCGGCAGCAGCCTCAAGTTCCGACACATCATGTTCGTGGCAGTACTGCTCGATGAGGCGGGTAAAGAATCCAAGGTCTTCGGCGGCAACGGTATCGCTGATGCGCTGCTTGAACTTTGCGATGCGCTTGTCATTGATGATCTCCGTCGAGGGAAGCTCCATCAGCTCGATCCGCTTGCGGGTAGCTTTTTCAATGGCGTAGAGCATGTTCTTCTCCCTCGGGGCGACAAAGAGGATTGCCTCGCCGCTCCTGCCGGCACGACCGGTGCGGCCGATGCGGTGCACGTAGGACTCGGTGTCGTAGGGAACGTCGTAATTGATGACATGGCTGATGCGCTCCACGTCAAGGCCTCTGGCCGCCACGTCAGTGGCAATTACAATGTTCAGCGACCCGTCTTTCAGCTGGTCGATGGTGCGTTCGCGCTGGTTCTGCACCATGTCGCCGTTGAGGGCGGCGGCGGCATAGCCGCGGGCCTGGAGTTTTTCAGCAAGTTCCAGGGTCATCGTCTTCGTCCGGACGAAAATAATCATGCCCTCGAACGGCTCCACTTCGAGAATGCGGGTCAGAATATCGAGCTTATGGCTGCCGCCGACTATCCAATAGCGCTGGCGGATGGTTTCAACGGTGGTCGTCTTGCCCTCGATGGTCACTTCAGCGGGGCTGTTCAGATATTTCTGGGCGATGCGGCGGATCGGGGCCGGCATTGTTGCAGAGAAAAGTGCGACCTGGCGCTCTTTGGGAGTCTCGCCAAGGATCCACTCCACATCGTCAATGAAACCCATGCGGAGCATTTCATCGGCCTCGTCAAGTACGAGGCACTTCAGGGAATCAAGGTTCAGCGACCCTCTGCGCATATGGTCCATGACACGGCCGGGGGTACCGACGACGACATGTACGCCGCGCTTGAGCATACGGAGCTGTCCGCCGTAATCCTGACCGCCGTAAATGGGCAGCACATGGAACCCCTTCAGGTATTCGGCATACTTATGAAAGGCCTCGGCAACCTGGATGGCCAGTTCGCGGGTCGGAGCGAGCACCAGCACCTGGGGATCCGTCTGGGAAAGGTCGATGCCCGAAAGAATGGGAAGGGCGAATGCCGCTGTTTTGCCGGTACCGGTCTGTGCCTGTCCAAGGACGTCGCGTCCTTCAAGCATCAGCGGTATGGTACGGGCCTGTATCGGTGTGGGAGTTTCATAACCGACTTGCTGCAATGCCCGCATAATGGGCTCGCTAAGACTGAGGTCGGTAAAAGTCCTGATGGGTTCTGATGTCTCTCGACTCATGCTGTGATGTCCTGTGTGGTAAATTGTTTGCAATACCTCTTTTGGGTCCATTGAGGTGTGGCAACAATGCAGGAAAGCACTGAAATGAAGGAAGAAGTCTCACCCCCTGCAGTACGGGCTGCATCCGGGGCCACAATCATCGTAATAACTGAAGCACACGACACCTACTCTTTCTCGGCATATCCACCACGCGGTCAATGCGATGCAATACTACGAATTAAATCTACCATTACCGCATAGTATTTCATACCCCTCTATCTACTTTTTTCTTAAGTTGGAGAATGAAACACCCTCACCCCCCGAACATTGCCCCCCGCCGAACCCTTTGCGCCACATGAAACTGAGCCCTGTATCCCTCTACACCCGCCTGGTACCCGCCGCCGCTGCCGTTCTGGAAGCGGCCGGACGCTTCAGCCCCAAACTCCGGGAGTTCTTCGCTGCCCGCCGGAGCGTGTTCCGGGAGCTTGAGGAAAAGAGCCGGAACGTGGCGGAGGGAAGAGCCCGCCTCTGGGTCCACGCCGCTTCGGTCGGGGAGTTCGAGCAGGCGCGCCCGCTCATCAGCCTTTTGAAAGAGAGTGTCCCGGATCTGGCAGTGTTTGTCTCTTTCCTCTCCGACTCCGGCTATAATGCCCGCAAAGACTACCCCGATGCCGACGCCGTCTTCTACCTCCCGCTCGATACGCCGGCCAATGCCCGGAAAACAACATCGATTGTCCGGCCGGACCTGTTCATGCTCATGCGCTATGACTTCTGGCCATGCCACCTTCTGGAACTGAAACGTCACGGCGCAGGTATGATCCTCGCCGCCGCAGTGCTGCAGGAAGGTTCACCCTACTTCAATCCGCTCCTGAAGGCTTTCTACCGACCGCTCTTTCAACTCTTCGATCATATCTTCACCGTTGCTGAAAAAGATGCCCGGGCGTTCAGGAATGTATTCGGATGCAGGGCAGCCGAACGAGCCGGCGAGCCGAGAATCGACCAGGTCATCCATCGCAGCCGGAACGGTGAAATGGTTCGGCACATCGCACCGTTCTTCAGGGATCGCTCGGTACTTGTGGCAGGCAGCGTATGGGAAAAAGATGAAGAAGTGCTGCTTACGGCATGGATGAAACTTTCCAACAGGCCATCACTGGTGCTCGTCCCCCATAAGGTCGGTATTGAGAACATCCTCCGCATCGGCCGTGAACTGGAACGGCTGCAGATAGGATGGAAAAAGGTCTCGCAGCTTGGGGCGTCATTGGGGGCGTCATTGGAGGCGCCATTGGAGGCGCCATTCGATGCCTCCAGGGATGTGCTCGTCATCGATCAAACCGGCTATCTGGCGGAACTGTACACCATCGCATCCATGGCCTATGTCGGCGGCGGATTCGGCGTCAACGTGCACAACACCCTCGAACCGGCCGTTTACGGGATCCCGGTCATCTTCGGTCCGCATCACCATAACTCACCGGAAGCCGAAGGACTGCTTGAAGCGGGCGGAGCTTACACCATCCGGAACAGTGAGGAGCTCGGCGCCGTCCTCCGAAGGCTCGTCGATGGAACAGGTGAAATGCAGAAAGCGGGAAAAGCGGCATACGGGTTCATCCACAGCCAGTCGGGAGCCGCCTCACAGATTGCGGCCGCGGCCCGGGAAATACTTACCCAAGGCAGGCCTCAGAGGCCAACATCGAAAAATAATTCTTGAGCGACTGGTGACGCTGAAGCCCAAGCTTTTTGTGGAGGCGATAGCGGATGTTCTCCATCCCGCGGAGCGAAACCCCTGCCGAGCGGGCAATATCCCTCGTCGCATAGTTCAGTTTGATGAAGAGGCTCAGCCGCCGCTCTCGCTCACTCAAGCCGGGATGTCGATCCCTCAGCGCTTCAAGAAAACAGGTGTCCGCATCGGTCAGCTCGGTGCTGATTTCCATTTCGGCGTTTTCCCGCTTCGAAAGTTTTCTGCAGAGGCTTGAGATGGTCTCACGCAGCTCCGGGGCGGCATCGACCCGGTCGATCTCCTGGCAGAGCTTTGCAAGTGAAGTGATTTTCATGTCGAACATCCTGGCCACACCCGCGAGTTCATTCTCCTTTGCTGTCATGATCGAGCGCAGTCTGGACAGCTCCGCATCATACTGTTCCATTCCCCTACGGTTCTGATCCTGCCGGAGGTTGATCTGGATCCTGCACTCCTCCTCACGCCGCCGGTATTCATCGCGCAGCTGCCGAAGCTTCTCCTGATGCTGCTCTTCACGAATCATGAGGTCCTTTCGCATCTCTTCAAGCGCCGTAAAAAGCACCCGGAATTCGTTGCCCTCAGGTGGTGCTTCAACCGGCTGGTCAAGCATATCGAGCCAGGTGAGGCGGGATACCGCAGCAAAAAAACGGCACACAATGTCCTCCATCGAATCCGCAACGGGCGGTTCGGGAAGCTCTGAAGAACCAAACTGCCGTTTGTGGTCGGCG
>FUWD013229991.1_pt1 | contig 21798 bp, 29 predicted proteins | sample 1063281 | NCBI WGS metagenome assembly FUWD01 (sample SAMEA79048168, study PRJEB19326) | metagenome | biome: marine | reverse complement strand
ATTCTAATACTTCTGTTTTCATTTGTTCTAAACGTGCTATTACTTTTGCTTTTAGTTCTGGCGGCAATACTTGCGCACTTAGACTCATAGGATAAGATACTCTGTGAGAATAAAACACAATTCCTAGTTCGTTAATAAAGTAATTAATAACTTTATCAATCTGCATTATGTTGTTTGATTGTACAGTAAATGCACCAACTACTCTGCTTACATTAGGAAAGCTCTTAAAAACTTTAATGTTTTCTTCTATTACGCTAAATTTACCATTGCCTCTAATGTACTCGTAAACGTCATGTAAGCCGTCTATGCTTACGTTTACAGCTATGCTTTTAAACTTAGGCCAATAGTCGTGGATTGTTCTACCACCCTTAATGCCCAGCGTAGTACCGTTCGTAGCGTACTTTAGTTCAATGTTCTCACCGTACTCTGCAAGTTTGTCTAGTATCTTATAGTGGTATGGATCCATTAGAGGCTCGCCTCCTGCAAACTCTACACGTCTAAAGAATGGTAATAGTTTTTCAAACGATGACCACCAGTTGTCACTATTATCAAATGGTCCTATATACTGCCCTGGCTTGTCTACTAATGATTCAACTGTTGGTATTAAGTAGTTGTCTTCTTTCTTATAAAACTCGGTAACTTGATCCCAATCCTTCCAACTTGTACTGTCTAGTGGATTACACATACGGCATTTTAGGTTGCACAAGTTGTTTAGTTTAATTTCCATAGTAGGAAATTCAAACGGCATTGTATAATCTTCGTCTAAAGCGTCTAATGCATCGGGGTACAAGTTGACTCTAGCTTCAGGTATTACTCCTGCTGTATGACGCTGTCTTAAACTCTCAACGCCCTGATCTTCTAAGTCAAAGCACGGTTTGCACACTTCTGGACGTTCGTTATTAAGCACTTGTCTGCGCACTTCACGCATAGCATCATTGTTCCATGCTTCTTCAAGAGTTTCTTTTTGTATCCATCCAATAGGCTGACTGCGACAGCAAACTTTAATTGCACCATCTTCTCTAGTAGCAAGTCCAGTAAACGGGTGCATACAAAATGTACAACTTTTATGCATTATCTATTCCCCATTGTCTTTCTTTGCACCAAAAACAATGTCCACATTTTGGAACATGTTGTCCTGGTGTATATGTTGTATAATCCAAACCTTCAAACTCTCCTTCGCAACTACGAGTAAGATCTAGTAAATCTTCAATATTATTTTCGTAGTACTGCCGTATAATCCAATCTTTTTTAGTATACACGAAAGGATGACAGATGTCAACCCCGTTATGTACAAAATGAGGTAGTAAATGCCCTTGGTCACGTTCTGCAACCTTGCCAGGAATATCTATATCTGGATTCATATTTACGCCACCGTATAACGCATCTAAGTTGTATTGGTGTGCAACATATTCGTTATGCGAACGTAGTATAATCCTATTACCTGATTTCATTTTACCGTACTCATCTTTAATAAGATAATCTGTCGGCTCTTCTAATTCAGGCGGCACTAAGTTTTTATGTACTGTGAAGTTGTTATCAAACCTATTTTTAAACCAATTGATTACTCCGTCGGCAACTGGACCTTGCCATGGCCTTGTCTTCCAACAGCGTATTTGTGAAGTAAAATGTATATCTGTAGTTGTACTAACGTTTTTACATATTAAGTAAGCAAGTATTGCACTGTCAGCTCCGCCACTGAGACTAATGCCTATGCGTTTCCAGGTTTCATCCAGATAGAGGTTCATGCAAATATTTATATGCTAAATATTTTACATTAGATAATACTGGCAGGATTCACTATGCTACATACATTACCATACACTGTTAATCCCGCACTCCTTGACGAAGCACAGGGTTCCATTCCATCGGTAGAATCTAAACTAACAATTAATCAACCAACTGGAAATTTCTTTTACGATCCGTGGGAAGTTAAAGAAGAATTTAAAGGGACAGTTTGGGAAACTCTTTTAAACACATTACCGTTGGACATTGGCGAAGCAAGGATTATTGCACTTGCTCATGGAACAACTTATATGTCTCATACTGACATTGATGATAGATATCATTTAAGTATTACGGGGCAATACTCCTTTCTAATTAATATAGACGATGAAAAATTGTATCCTACTATAGCAGACGGACAATGGTATGAAATGAATACCGGGCTACGTCATGTAGCAGCAAACTTTGGATCTTACGATCGTGCTCAGCTTGTTATAAGAAAACTTTTGAATAATGCTAATTTAAAAAATTATACAAATATAACAATTAAGCCAGTATGTGAAAATCCTAGATTTGAATTTGATGACTTAATTAGTCCTTGGTTAAATAAAATAAACAAACAGCACTTAATTAATAGTTTTAATATTTTGCAAGACGGTGTTTCATTTAATTTAGACATCGATGCCATACATGAACTAGATAATATAGATATTAATAAATTTAAGGTAATAAAATAATGCATCATATACTTTTCTTTTCGTTAACAGGAAAAAGATGGGAACGAGCACTTTGGCCACATCGTGTAGCTACATTTTTAAGAATGAATGACTGGGATGCCGAGGTAGTAGACTTTACAGCATTTTGGGAATTAGAAGAACTACAAGAATTTGTGCGCAGTAGAACTACAAGTAAGACTGTTATGTTTTGTTTCGGCACTGCTTTCTTAAATCCTTGGAGCCCTTACTTAAATGATTTTATTGCTTGGTTAAAAAATGAATATCCTGATATTCCAGTAGTAGTTGGCGGCAACAATGCGTTAACAACTCCTGCTGATAATGTAGATTATTGGGTAGACAGTTACGGAGAAAATGCCATCCTTGCATTGTGTAAACATTTAATAGGCACATTAGGAGCTCCTCTAAGATCCGATCCTACTTTTATGGGAAGCAAGAATGTTCTTAGAGGATTGTACCACTACCCGTCGGCACCACTAGACAACTACCTTGTGGACTATGAAACACGAGACTTTATAATGCCGTATGAATGTCCTCAAATTGAAACTGCTCGTGGATGTATGTTTGAATGTAGCTACTGTAATTTTCCTCTGTTAGGGCAATCTAAAGACGTTAGTGTAAGTAAAGAAGAATTCAAACGACAGATGCAGACTGGGTACGAGAAGTGGGGCATTAAGAATTGGCGTGTAATGGACGAAACATTTAATGATCGTCCTTCGAAATTACAAAAGTATGCTGACGCAGTAGACGAACTAGGATACAATCCTTGGATATGCGGCTTTGCCCGCGGAGACTTAGTTGTTAAACATAAGGAGCACTGGGACACTTATATTAGACTAGGGTTCCTAGGACATAGTATGGGACTTGAAACTTTTAACAGAGAAGCAGGCAAACTTGTGCGTAAAGGCATGGATCCGACACAAATACAAGAAGGCTTATTGGAGTTTCAAGAATATACGGATATTCATGCTCCTAAGAGATATAGAGCAAACATACAATTAATTTGCGGCATACCAGGAGAAACACACGAGTCTTGGCATAGTTCATTAAATTGGTTAAACACTAAATGGAATAGACAAAGTGCCAGCGCCCATATTTTAGAAATTGGCGATTATGATGAAAGCCTTACAAACCAAAGCCGATTTACTAAACAACTTAAAGACAACGGCTTGTTGAAGCTCGAGTCTAAACAAAATCCAGGGTATGACGTATATAAAGATGCTGCCGGAAATGTTGTCTTTAAGTCTACTACTCCACGAGGTGGCGGCGTAGGCAGCACTCGTAATGACATTGTTATATGGAAACACAATACTATGGATTGGCACCAAGCGCAGAATTTAGTAAAAGAATTTTATTCAGATAATGGGTTTATTGGACTTAGAGGATGCAATCCGTTTTTATCAGATAGATTATTTGTGTTAACTGAAGCAGAAAAATATCAAGATATTTACGATATAAACATGTCACAGACAGATACTAACGATCCTAAGTTTAGAACTTTTGTGCAAAATTACATCGATAAAAAATTAAATTATACACCTAGTAATTAATATCCAATTATGTGAAACATAAACTTTGGAGTCATACCTGCATTAATACCACTGTGCCACTCGTTATGATTATTCCAACGAAATATTGATCCTCGAACACAGTTGTACAAATAATCTTCCCCAAGCATAAAAATATGTCCGGGAGTTTTATTTCCTAGTAACATACTGTAGCGTTTGATTTCGCCTCTTTTTAAATAATCTTGTTCATTATCGTCAACGTCCCAGTGCCACGGAGCGTAGTATCCTGGATCAACTTTACTAATCCATGCACGATGCACACCTTTTAAATTTAAATGATCTGCAACATCATCAACAAACTCTTGTGGGAAATGATCGTTAGGATAATAGTTTGTCCACTTCATGGCATCAGCATTAAAGTTTGCTTCCTTCCAGATAGTATGTATCTTTCCGTATTCGCTATTATCTAAATTCCATCGACTTGGGTCGGTAGTAACATCTAAGCCTGATTTGTCTTTTAATGATGTTGTTAGATCTTTGTGATCATAAACATTAACAAATATACAGCTCTTTAAATTATTGTGGTCCATAAACATACTTATCGACAGCATAAAATTATAAGTATAGTAATGAACACAACTAATTGGAAATATTATTACAAAAGAACATCTGGTTGGCACCAGGAGCCATCTAATATGTTATACACAGCTTTAATGAATCCAAATAAAGATATTTTATGTAAACACTATTGTATTAACGAAGATTATCAAGGTGTGCAAGCTGAAATGACACAAGAGATAATAGATTTCTTTTTTGAAAGAGAAGTACGTTTTTTAGAAGAGCTACAACATTTAAGCTGCACTCCTAAACTTTTAGAAATTGATCGTGCTAATAATAAAGTTTTTATAGAATGGAACACGGAAACATTATCGCAGATAATATTTGACCCAGCCAGGTCAATTGATAAAGAAATTCCTAATTGGAAAGATCAATTGTATAGTGTTATACAAGAATTTAAAAATAGTAAACATTATAAATTAGCACTCTATCCACATTGTTTCTTTATAAACAAAGACGGCATTTTAAAAATTATTGATTATTACTCAGTTGTACCGCATGACGATTATTTTATTGAAAGAAAATTAATTGCAGGCATGATTGGGGATGAAGGGGCTTATAGATTTGATCAGTCGGAAACTGACGGTGTAATTGATCTTAAAAATTTCTTTAATCTCACAATGAACATACACTTGCCAAAGTGTTGGCCTGATTGTCCATTTCCAGAGTTTTTTAATAAATTACATTAATCGTGTAATGTAATTTGTAAAGTAAGCCTAGTATTATACCCAATGTTAGTAGGCCCGTGTATACATTCAGGATCGCTCCATTCGTATAAATCACCTGCCTTATAGTTAGACAACATTTTATCGTCATACGCAAATATGTGGCCAGGTTCCCAGTCTTGTAAGAACATAGTATATCTTACAAAATTAGTAAGCTCGGTTAAATGCGGATCGACATGCATTGCTTGGAATTCTCCAGGGTATAGTTTTACAAACCACCAAAACTGATATTCTCTAGTATCTGGTAAATCAGGATACACAAAGTTGTATCCTTCCATTTCAGGAGATCCTGCATTAAGCTGATGGAAGAAACACTTATTATCTGAGTAACCGGGCCGCGCTAATTCTCTAAATTTTTCTAACGTTTCATTGCCTGTCCAGCGATCAGGTTGCCATACTGGAGTCTTCTCGCCTTGTTTACTGTTTAACATTTCTATAATGTTATTCTCAATAATCCAATCTGCGTAATTACCTATATAATTCATTGTACATCATAAGAGCTAAAACATGCAATCATTCTTGTGCTCCATCCTATATTACATGCACCGTGTAGTGCCTTACTATCGTCGTAGACAAACAAATCGCCTTTTTTGTATCCAGTTGCGAGCTGATCCTCATAGATAAACACATGGCCTGGCTCGTAATCTTGCAATGCCATCCAATATCGTTTGCTATTTTTCTCCACAAGAGCATGCGGATCTTTATGCATAGGCATTTTGTCGCCTGGATTCATTTTTATAAACCACCACAAAAACTCACCATCCAACGGAATAGGCGATTTAACATCAAACGGAAACGTATCGGGCTCGTAAATATACCAATACGTTTGTGTTAAATCGTATCCGTGTTCTGCCGCCTTTCTAAATTCTTCACTGTCAGGATTTCTGCCGCCACCGGGTCGACATGTTCCATCGTTATCTTTTATAAAGTCGATCCACTCTGTTTGTATCCACTCTGCGTAATTGCCTAAATATTTCATATTAAATCCTTAAACTCTAACAACTCTTCAAACTCAAAATTAGTTAATCCTTCATCAAGACCTGCTCTAATAATTAGAACTATTCGCATCTCTGTTGAGTTATTAGTTACTCCGTGATACGTATCTCCTCTCATTAAAGTAACAGTGTCGGCCGTTACACTTGCAATAGGATTTATTGAGACATCGGCTTTTACAAACGAAATAGTATAGCCGTATAATGGAGGTTTGCCATTGTTACAGAATACCTTAAAAACATCGTCCTCTTTAATATCTTCATGATTGAACCAATGAGTAGTTGCATGGTCATAATTTTTAATTGGAACATTAATAACAACTTTTTGTGAACTATCTTTGTCTCCGTCGAGATGAATTTGAAATTTAGTTTCAGGCGGAATAAACAAAATATTAACATATTGTAAGGACATTTTTAACCTAGGCATTAGCCAATTGTTAAGGGTTGGAAAATCTTCTATTTTTGGTAATGCCCTACTAAATGTGCCGTGACTAGAATTCTTTGCCATATCTATTTCTGAATCGGTAATTTTGATATTATTATCAATAAATTCTAATACTTCTTTTTGGATTTCAGGTAGTTCTTTTACTTGTAATTTTTGATAGTACTTCATTAATAACTCTCCAACTTATCTATACCTAAAGTCTTACGAAACTCTTCTGTAAACTTACCATCAATGCGTAATGCATAACTTTGTTCCATAATGCGCTCGCCGCCATGCCAATCTTGATCATTCCACCAAGCTGCTCTAGTATTAAGATATGTTTTGTTTTTAGTTTCCGGATCCCATAGATAAAACGCTTTCTTAGTATTAGGACGAATATGTATAAATTCATTCTTGTGTGGAAACGTTTGATTCATTCCGTTTTTAGCATCAAGGTCTCTGTGTTCAAAAGGAACTCCGTCTGCTTCGCAATGAAAGAATATAACACGCCCGATGTGTTCGAATATGTTATCTTTGATTAACTGTTCTGTCCACTTTACTATTCCGGGAAAATGTTCTGCTTCTTCTGTTAGTTTACGTTCTGCTGTTCTGTCATCCCATGATCCTTCTTCCCAAAGAAAATAATAAATGTAAGGATCGTACGCACCTAGTGCCATTTTTAAATAACGTGTAAATTTATTACGCTGTTTATAATCACCAAAGTCTGAAGGCATAAGTTTCATACCTTCGACTTTAATAGGATTGTCATCTGCTAGTGATTGAAATTCTTCTAATGCTTGATAGATAGGTTTCCAATTTAATGTATAACTCATATCTTCGAAAGTAAAACCAGGCGCCATCCATGTACCTTCTTTAGCAAACTCTCTTGCCGCTGCAAAGCCATGCATTATTTCTGGTTGTAATTTTTCAAAAGTTTCCATATCGAGATACTTTTCCATATTAAAATATGGTCGACTGTTAATTCCTTTAATTGCCATAATTCTTTATCCATTCTTCAGGTATAGTATCGGGCAGCATTTTTCTTTTATTTACTGCATAGTCTCTTAGTATAACTTGATGCACTAACGGACTCGGAGGCTTCCCTGGAAGTATATCAGCAATTGCTTCAGTTTGCACTTCAGATAAGTCTAATGTTTTAGCATCTGGCCATTGTATAATTTTAACTACAATATTATTAATAATTAGCGGATAATGAGCTCGGTTGCCGTCGTTGTGGTCCATTCCGAGACTCCAGTTATTTTTAGTAGCTATTGTCTTTGTTTCTCTTACTAATTCAGACATATAAATTTGTGGGCCGCCGGGGAATCGTCCAATGTCAGCGCCACAGCGTACTCTATATTGCTTGCATACATCTAATCCAAATTCTTGTATTTCTTCTAAACAATATTCTAACTGTGTCATGTCTTCTAATGTATAACTAATATTTTTAATTACTAGTCCTAACTCGGTACAATTTTTAATACCTTCCATCTGCTTTTTGCGCACAGTATGACCTTGATAGTCAGGATGGTTGAGACCAAACGTCCAGGCAACATTCTTAAAGTCTTTAAACTTTGCAGCATATTTACGATTTGCCATATTAACGCCATTGGTCAAAATCATAATACCACGAGGCTTTCCAGGAAGTGATTGTATAGCTGTTATTAACTCGGGTAAATCTTTTCTTGTAGTAGGCTCTGCTCCTACTAATGCAACAGGGTATCCGTCATCGGGCCAAGATTTAATTTTTGCTAATATCGATAAAATTGCTGGATCTATGGACTTGTTATCAGGTTCTTGATAACAATGCGGGCATGCTAGATTGCATTTATTAGTTGTCTCTAGAAAGTAGCTTCCTAATGCATGTCTTGGATAGTTGTAGTTTAAATAAAACTCTGCATCAGGCTCTACAAGATGTTCAACGTATCCGTGCTCTGGGCATGTCTTACTTAACCATATTTGATTATCTTTTTCAAATCGTACTGCTGGTACGTGTCGATAACACTGTTCGCAAATTGACAATGTATCTTTTAGTTTATTCATCGATATTTCTCAGGCAAAGTATCGAACAACGGTTTTCTTTCATTAATAGCTCGATCTCGTAATATAACTTGATGTAACAGCGGACTCTTTGGTTTTCCTGGAACTATAGTAGCCCACGACTCGGAATAAATTTCTTCAAAGTCTATTGTTTTAACATCTACCCATTTAATAAATCTATGTGTAATTCCGTTTATTCTTACCAAATAATGTGTACGACTTCCGTTTTTTTCATCTACTTCCCACGACCATCCTTTTTCATTACATGCACGTTCTGCTGTTTTAACTAACTCCGACAAGTATTGTTCCGGTTCGTCTTCGTCTGGAGTGCGTCCAATTTCAACGCCTAGCTGTATTCTTGCATCGCTGCATACTCCCTTACGATGCCATTCTTGAATTTCTTCTAGAACGTCATCTAACTGATCCATAGTACCTAATGTGTAAGTAAAGTTTTTAATAGTAAGACCTAACTCAATACAGTTGTCTATGCCTACTTGCTGTTTTTTTCTAATAACACCACCGTTATAATCAGGATGGTTGAGACCAAACGTCCAAGTTAGTCCTTCTATTCCAACAAACTTTTCTGCATATGAACGTTTGCCTAAATTTATTCCATTTGTAACAACCATTAACCATCTCGGCTTTTCAGTTAGTGCTTGTATATCTTTTACAATGTCTGATAAGTCTTTTCTTGTTGTAGGTTCGGCTCCTACAAGTGCAATGGCCATATCATCTGGCAGTTTTTTTAGTTTGGTTTATTATTGAAACAATTGTAGGATCTATTGACAAATTGTCTGGCATTTGATAACAGTGCGGACAATCTAAGTTGCATCGATTAGTTATCTCAAACCAGAAAGTATTAGGTAATCTGCGTTCATATTTGAAATTAAGATAAAACTCTGCATCTATTTCTACTAAACATTCATGATATCCGTGCTCAGGGCATGTTTTACTTAACCATATCTGGTTGTCTCTTTCAAATCGTACTGCTGGTACATGTCGATAACAATGCTCACACATTGATAATGTGTCTTTTAGTTTATTCATTAAGTACTCACTTTTTATATATACACTCATATTTACCTATAAATACAAGTGAGGAACAACGTTATGGACTATGAATATTATTGGAACAACGTGCCAGGATCTGGACTTTGTAGGAACAATTTAATCTACACTAGTTTAGTAAATGCACAACAAACTGAATTTGTACAATGGTATTATAACGATCAAGGATATCATAAAGGACAAAATCAAGTAGTTGATCCTGCACTAATGGAATCAAAATGGCTGCGCGAAGTTAAGTATATTACACAAATGAGCGAACAATATCCTGAGTTAGTTCCTATAATAAAAAATATTAACCACACTGAAAGAAAATTACATTTAGAAATAGAAGGTCCTGATTTTTGGGAACTTGCAAAATGTGACCAAGCAAACTACGATAGTGTATTACCTAACTGGCAAGAACAGATGCTAGACATAATTCAAGCGCACAAGAGTCTAGGTATTTACAAATACAGTATGCATCCTAGCAGTTATTTTGTAGTAAACGGAAAGCTTAAAAGCATTAACTATTTTTTTGCGTATAATGAAGAAGAAGGTCCTATTAGTATAGCAGACCATTCTAGTCATATATACAGCACACGGCAAGAAGAAATGCGTAAACACATTGAATCGTTAGGCATTGACTGGCATGCACCGCAGCCTTTAAATTTATTAGAACAATTATGTTGGGAGAGTTTTAGAAAGAACTTTCCTAATGACTTTATAGAGAAAGCTAAATGTATAAAATAATCCCTTGGAGTGAAGACTTAGAATTATCTGAATTTTATGAAGGTGCTGCCGCCCGCGGCTTTGAAAATAATGCATCGCAGCATATGCTTGTAGATTGTTTTCGTAAAGAAGCTAAATGGCAAACGTGGATATTATACTATAATAATGAAGCTGTAGGCAGTGTAGCAGCACATACATTCGACGATGTAATGGGCCCTAATACATTTAGGGTTGCTGCTAGAACATGTGTGTTTACAGATAAATTACCGCTAGTTAGTTTACGAACACGTAATCAGATTGTCACACATCAGCATGCAACTGGACAATTTTTAATTCCTGCTTGTTTAGAATGGCTTCCGGAAGGTGCTAGAGCATTTATAACCTCTAATGAAAACGAAGCAGGCACACAGCGTATAGTACACAGAGTATTTGCTCCTGCTATGGAAAAGACAGGACAAATGAAACGTGTAAAAGATGTGTTTTATAGAGGAACAGATCAAACAGTGTGGGAGATTTTTCCAGAACAATTCTTCGAAGAATTAAATAGGCACCCTAGATGGTAAAACGTAATCAAATGTAGCACGATGCACAATCCTATGTTTCATTTTACTAAACTCTAATCTCTTATGTACTCCTAGCCATTGATCACTGATCGAAACATCCCCGTCTTTCCAGTAATGATTGTAGCAGTATTTGTCTTGTGTAATAAATTCAAACAACGGTTGTGCGATAGCAAGACTTTCTTCTCTAGTCATACCGTCAAATCTTTCAAACTGATGTAAGCTTAGAAATAATCCTGTTTGATCTACGTGATTAGTTTGGACTAACGACGCAGGAACATTTTCATATATGGATCTATTTTTAAAGTTTTCTTCTGTTCGTACTACGCTGTGATTAACATTACCAAAGGTTATACATTTTAAATCTTTTATTGTTTCTTTCATAGCGTTATCTAAGTCAGCATACGCAAGCACAGTATTATTCCAAGAAGTTACAGATCCGTCTACTCCCTTTTCTGCGTACAACCACGCAATACTAGATCCTGGTCTAGCATGTGGACTTTCGTTGTGCCACGTCATTTCTTCTTTGTGCCCTGCAATACTATTTTCAGACACGAGACCAATGTACCCTTCTGCATCTAATGCGCTACGTTCAAAGTTTGGACTATCTGGAGTAAACAACACATACGGATTAGGAAAAGATTTTACAATTTCAGCTTCTCGTTCTATTGTAAGTTTTTGATTGGGTATGTTAACACAAGTATGTTTAGCACAAAGATCTATTAATTCTAATAAATCACTATTAGAAGCAGTCATTAAATCTAATTCAACATTAATTACCCAATCACTCATCGACATATCCCAGCGTAGGAATTGTATCCCATAAAGTATCTCCAATATTTTCGTATGTTTCGTTAAAACTATCGACAAATTTAAATACATTGTCAATAGGAAGATTTTGTAATATATCTAACTTAGCATTCCACCAATGTGTTTTTAACAACATTGTCTTTACTTCATCAGGAAATCTGTCTCTAATAGGCGCACACGGAGTACCGCCTGCAACTACATAAGGAGGAATATCACGAGATACAACTGAGTTAGCAGCAATAACACTCCCAGTGCCAATAGTAACTCCTGGCATTATAATAATATTATCACCAAGGAAAACATCATTTCCTATAATTACAGGCTTGCTGTTCATTTCTTTTACATCAGTTTGGTCACTTCTAATATTCAGCCGAGCAAGTTCTTCGTTAGAATAATTTGATTTCTTTGCCATGATAGTATCGGAGTTAATGCTGACTCCTGTAATATTATGCATACCAGCAGCAACAGTACAACGTCTACCGAGTCCGCTATGTCTTCCCATAAACACATTGGAACGCATATAGCCTCCATCCCGTATACTCGAATATGCTCCTATAAATATTCTATTAGGAGCCTCGTGGAAGTTAGGTACATAATTTAATGATCCCTTTTCAAACAACGTACCGACTAGATGCTGGGGTTCATTGTACCTGATGTTATATGAGTTAAGTGTATTACTAGTTAATGTAATATCAGATACTATTGTGTTTTTAAGGAATTGCTGCAATTTTTCTTCGATATGATCCATAACAATATTTAGTGCTATGTTAATGTGATAAATATGTTTATGGATTGGAATAATATTAAAGCAGCAGCAGTTAAAATTAATGTTGACGACAGCAAACTAACGCAAGAGTTAGAAGCTATTCCAAAAGAGTTATGGGATAGTGGCGAAGATCTTACATCTAATACTTCTTGGAATACAATTTGGATAAGAACAAATAGTATTGCAGAATTTACTGATTTTAAATTAGCAAAGGGTATTGATCATTCCGAATGGGAATGGAGAGAAGATTTAACTATACCTTATATAAAATCTTTAGTAGAATCTTTACCTATTAGAACTATAGGAATGATCCGTGCATTTATTTTAACAGGGCCATTGCCTATTCATACTGATAGTAATGAGTCAACACCTAAAGCACTTGACTATAATTTAGCATTGACTATAGCATCTAAATTAGAAGTACCTATGACAATGACAGCCGCCACAAAGGTTCAAGAAAAAACTATATTTTTTAATGATAGTATTCCTCATGGATTTCCAGACGCAGTAGGCACACAGATGAGCATAAGAATTTTTGGCGATTTTGAGTACGATAAATTTGAATTGGACACAGTGTATGAATAATATAATTAAAACATCATCTATTATAGACTTTACTAAAGAAAGTTTGCTGGTTGTAGAACAAGAATTTACAAATGAATTCATGGGAATGATCCTTCAACGTGCAGTTACTAAAAATTTAAAACTTTTAGATATAACAGAATTATCTCCAATTAAAGAATATATTTTAAAATGTATGCCAGGATACGAGCTTATAGGCAGTTGGGCATCTAAAAATTGGATCCAGGTNTAGGCGCAGGCGAAACATAACTCATCCAGATGCTGACGTTTCTGGAACATTTTGTTTAAGTACAAATCAAGGAATTATATATCATCATGTTAATGATATCATAAGACAAGAAATTTTGTATCCTAATGATTTAATTGTCTGGTCATCGGATATTGTTCATTCTGTTCCTCTTAATGAAATAAAATCCTTGGTATAGTATAAATTTTGATTTAAGGAAAGTTTAATGTATCTAGAATATCTTGACTTACCTAAATTATCAGAAGATTTAATAAAAGACGTATATAATACTATTAACACTAGTGACAAATATACTAGTCAAGGAAATACGGATGCCGAAAATTATGAACACTTTTCAAGTATTGATGCTAGTAAGAAATTAAAACAATTTACAGAAAGCATTTTAATTTTGATCATATCACACACATATTTGTTTTATCAGACGATTTGCCTACTCATGTTGATAACCTTGATGTTAGAAGTAAAGCCTACAATTATGTTATCGAGTCGGGCGGCGGCAGCACTAACATATATACTCAAGACAAGGTGATGATAGAATCTTATGATATTAATTTACATCGCTGGCATATATTAGATGTTTCTCAAAATCATAGTGTTTCAATTCCTAATCCTCCTCGGATATTAATTACAGTATCACCGATGAAGAGTTAATTTATGAATAATAAAATAAAAAATGTAACAATAGTCGGCGGCGGCACAGCTGGATGGCTAGCAGCTGGATGGCTTTCTAAGTTTAATAAAAATTTAAAAATAACACTAATTGAATCTCCTACAGTTTCTCCTATTGGAGTAGGGGAAGCAGTTACTCCACATGTTTCTATATTTTTTGAAAAACTTGGAATTAATGAAAAGGACTGGATGAAGCATACTGGTGCAGTTTACAAGTATGCTAATAAGTTTGTAAATTGGACTACTAATAAAAAAAGCGAGTACTCTAGTTTTAATTATCCGTTAAATAGTTCTGTTTTGTTACGCGATGTTGATCACGGATTAGACTCTAATGATTTTGTAACAAACGAAATTAATACTGCTGATACATTTATGCACTTATTAGCAACTAAAAAATTAGATAAATTTGACAAGTATTTTCATAGTCAATTTCCTTATATGGAGAATAACGTTGCTCCGTTTGATAGTACCGATTACTTGCTTAACAAAAATTATAGTTGGAGTCAGCATATAAATGCAGAACTAGCAGCTGAATACATAAGAGATAACGTTGCTATACCTAATGGTGTAGTGCATATAAAAGCTAATGTTGTTGAAATTATAAAATCTCAACAAGGCATTAATAAATTAATTTTAGACAATGGCAATAGCAATTATTCAGATTTTTATATCGATGCTTCAGGCTTTAAAAGAATCCTAGCATCAGACTTGGGCTGGAAGTTTAAAGAATACAAAAATCATCCTATTAGATCTGCTTGGGTTGCACAAACAGATTACAATAATATTGAATCTGAATTAGTTAATTACACACAGAGTATTGCTGAACCATTTGGATGGAGATTTAATATCGGATTATATCATCGAATGGGTAATGGTTATTCTTACAGTCCTGATCACTGTTCTGATAATTTAGCTAAAGAGTATTTTTTAAATCAACTATCAAATGTAACAAATACTCCAAGAAAGTTATCATGGACTCCGGGAAGATTTGAAACTCCACTACAAGGAAATGTTGCAACTATAGGATTAAGTATCGGATTTGTAGAAGCATTAGAAGCTACATCACTTTTAATTATTACAGAAAGTATTAGAGAATTAAGCGAAGTATTAAATAACAAAAAAACTGTTGAAGAATTTAATAATCATACTAATAGAAAATTTGATATTATTGCTGACTTTATTCTAGTGCATTATACCTTGAGTGATCGATCTGATACTGAGTTTTGGAAAGATATGCAAGATCTCGGTAAGAAAGAAAACCATTCAGACTTAGTATATGAGTATTTTAAAAAGTTAAAGTTCGGCCAAGGTAATGTGTTTCCTGATTTTATGTGGGGGCAAGTTGCACATAGTTGGGGACAGAATTTAGACAAATGGATATTGGATTCTAAATATAATGATTTAATTGAGTTAACTTATCTACATTATAATAATAGTAAATGTAAACATGAGATTATTAGTAAATCTCGTTTAACTAATTACAAATGGCTTTCTCAACACATTTATAACTAAAAAGTTTTCCAAGTAGACCCAGTTGATTGATCTTTCCTACGTAAAAATTTTCTAGTTTGCACATCAAAGATATCGCCTGTAGCAAATTCATTAATAATACATTCGCCGTCATCTAAAAAGTCTACAGTGTAACCTTCCTTTGGTGCAAAATCAAATTCTTCAGAATTATAACCTATAAACACAGGTGGCGGATGCTCAGTCATTCCGTACCAGTTAGCAACGATACCAACACCTTTAGCAAGAAAGTCATTAATCATTTCTTGTGGCACAGGCCCGCTTCCGGTAACCATGTAACGAACACTAGACATGTCAAGATTGTTCCATTCGTCTACTTCTTTAAGTAATTCCCAGTGTCTAGGAATAAGTGCAATGTATGTTGGATTTATTTGTTTAAATTTTTCTATATAACTAGCAGCCTCAAACTTAGCTGATACTAACTGGGCGCCAGCTCTATAGGCTGGCATTGCTGTTATAGCATAGTGAGCTATTGTATTTGCTGGAAACACGTCTAATACAATGTCGTTACTAGTAAGCCCAATTTCTTTTATAGATTTTTGTATGCATGACTCGATGTATTCCCAAGAGTGAATTACTGTCTTAGGTGCTTTTGTTGTTCCGGAAGTTAATAAAGTTAATGACATAATAATATATATGCAGTCAAAAAAATACCAGCTCTAAGACTGGCATTTTATTTTAATATTTTAAGCTATTAATTCAAGTTAACCCAGGAACTACCGTCATAGCCTTGAAACTTGGAAACATCAGACACAAAAGCCATCATACCTGCTGTCGGAGTTGTAATAGCTGCATCACGTGCAGTAGCATCAGCATATACTCCAGGAGTAATGGCACCTGGTGATTTAAACTCGCCATTGCCATAAAAGTCGAAACTAGAAGTGTTACTGCCGCCGCCACTAACAACTATAGATGCAAGAGAATTAGGAGATGTGTCAGTTATCACGGCATCAGACAACAAACGAGCAGCCATTATAGTTATTGCTTTACCTAGTTCAGCTGCATTGTCCCAAGCAGTTATCTTCCAACCGCCTATTATGTCATTAGCTGCTGCTGATTGCGGAGCAGCAAGTGTTCCTTTAACAGATATAAATTCTGTTAAAGGAAATCCGCCGGGTGAACCGGTAGTAACTGATACAACTTGTAACGGTGTTCTGTTATTGTTATTTATAGTAACTGGAGTATTGGCCTGATATGGAACTATTGACTCTATACGAGCAAGGAGTACATTACAAGTACTGTTTATACCGTCGACTATTAGTGTACTATCGTCACCAAACACACTACCTTGCAAGTCACCGTCTACTGTGCCTATATGTGAGCCAAAAGTGGCACCTGTTAAGTCGCCAGTCACGTTACCAGTGTGAACACCAGCTGTATTACCTGTTACATTACCAACAACTGCGCCAGTGTGCGTACCTGCTGTATCACCTGTTACATTACCAAAAAGTTACCAGTAACATTATTGTTATCAGTGTTGACAATAATAGTACTGTCATCGCCTGCAATATTAATTTTATAATTTTGTTGTTCATTGAAGAAATCACTAATTGGTCTTGAAGACCAATTTGCACCGTCAAATACTACCGCATCACCATTTAATGGTGAACTTGAAACAGCTACTCCGCTGAGTTCGTTTAGTGTAAGTACACCAACTCCTGGAACAGATATAGCTTCCCATTTGTTAGATGCGCTAACATAAGTTAGTACATCGTTATTAGATGCACCCGTTAAATCAGTGTCAGTAAGTGAATTCAACGACAAAGATCCGCCTCCGCCAGCGCCTGTAACTAAGGTACCACCAACAGTAGAACCGTCACCTGCGTATAGTAACTTAGTGTCAGTAGTGTAAATTAACTCACCTTCTACTGGTGTTATCAGTTGACGTTCACTATCTGTGCCGCGTCTTAGACGTAATGCCATGTGTTATACTCCTAGAATATCTTATTACTAGTATTTATACATTTTCAAAGATTACCATCAGTCTATTTTCGTTTCTTCATAAAACTTTTGGTTCTCTTCTTAACATCAGCTACTACTTTGGAAGTGTTCAATCTAAAGTCAACATGTGAGATTTCGTCATTATATTGCTCAAGAAAAGTTTCTAAACTATTTTCAATTATGTTAACATCGCCGTCGCCTACAGACGACTGCTGATCCAAGTCAATTTCCCATATCTTACCATCATGAAAGTGTACATGTATGTTGTGTATGTATTCTATAGGAACTGCTTTAATCTCAACATCGCCGAATATTTCTGGCCAGTGCTTAATAACTTCTGGTGGGAGTTTATTTTTAGGCACTTGTAGTAGTCTTCTTAGCGGCTACTTTCTTTTTAGTTGGAACCAATTCTTCAGCTTGTCTGCGTAATTCAGCAGCTTCTTTACTCAACCGATCTGCATCACTGCGGAACTTCTTAGCAAGTGTTTCGTCTGTAATTACACCGTCATCTGCAACAGCCGCAACACTAGGAGCAGCCGCAGCCATTTCACTAGCAGTCATTGCTGGCTCGCTAGTAGATGCTTGTTGAATAGTTTTTCCGTCGCTACCTGTAACTGCTAAATCGTTAACTGTAACTCCACGCTGTGCTGCAATAGCTTCATTAAGCTCACTTAGTTTAATAGATGAGTTTTGATTAGGAATCATTTCAACATCAGCAGTTTTAACTTTAACCATCTTACCAGTTGTGTGGAAACGTGCAAGCATGTTACTACCGTCTGATAGTTGTGTACGCATCATAACAGTTGCTAAGTCATCTGCTTGTTGGCCAGATGCAGACTCAACTAACTTGATTAGTGAATCGTGATCGCCTGCTTCTAGGTTTTCAGTTGTTACTACAACGCAATGATCTGGATCACCAGGCAATACTTTGTATGCGACAATTACTCTACGCTGATTGTGTGCCATTCGGCCTACATGTTTAAGTGCTGCCATGTTATGCTCCTTGTGCCGGCTGCTGTTGTGCAACGGCTGCTAAAAATGTTTCTAGTTTACTGTAAGTTTGTCCTACAGTCATCATCTCATTAGGCTTAAAAGCGCCACGTTGACTAGCAACATCAATGATACTTTTTAATGCTTGTAAGTCCTGTACAGTTAAGTCCGGGCCTTGTTGTTCTGTTGCTTGTTCTGCTTCCATCTCTGGTGCAGTTACTTCAACGTTTGTATCTTCGCTCATAAATGTTCTCCTTGTATAGTATATATGCGTACTTTATTTATTTGTACTTTAAATGTGGACACGCTAACATGAAATAACTCATGTCTTTTGTTTCTTCAAAACCGACAGTTAATACTTGAGTTAACTTGTTATTACTGTCTAAGCTTACGTTCTTACCAGCATAAAATCTGTTCTTTAAATGCTGTTTAATCCATTTAATTAAACTGTCTTCCAAATTATATGTCATAGGTAAATTAACGTACTCAAAGTGTGGCGGAGCCGATTTGACTTGCCTCACTTCAAATACATTTAATGGATTAGGTGTTTTATTTTTTATCATGCAGCCGCATCGTAGTGTACTGATGTACCAAACGGTCCTTCTAAGTTCTTATCACGGTTGCTGTGGATAACAAATACTGTATCACAGTAGTCTGGATCACCCCAGCTATCCCATGCATAACCATCTGTAAACATAATTAGTTTCTTAGGAACATAATCTTGTTCTTTCATGTATGTCCAGTTCGCCATAAAGTCAGTGCCACCGCCACCCATTAGTTCGTAGTCTAACAAGTCTTTGCCATCGTTTGCAGCAAAATCTTCTTCATTGTATACGTCTGTGTCAAAGCACCATACTTTAATATTATAGTCTGGAAACTCGTCCATAATACCTTTAACTTCTCCTAGGAAGTCTTTACCTTGTACTTCACCAATTGAGCCGCTCATGTCTATACAAACAGCAACATCAATAGTGTCTTGGAAGTCCATGCTAGGTAATATAGCACCGCTCATTTGTCCTTTGCGTGAAGGACGACTAAATGTATAATCGCTTCTAATTGAACTTTGTACTGACTGCCGAATAATTTCACGCCAGTTCATCTTAGGCTCTGTAAGTTCTTTAATCATACGTGCAACTGCGCCTGGAACATTACCTGCTCCTGCACTCTGTGCCGCTGAAATCATATTCTCTTTGATCTCATCTTTAATTTGTTTTACTTCTTCTTTGCTGTACTTAGGCTTAGACTTGCTAGTAGCATTTCCGTTAACATCCTTACCAACTTCGCCATCGCTAACACCTTCGCCATCGTCTTCTGAGTCGAGGTGCTCGTCTAGCATTTCACCTAATTGCTTTAAGTACTCTTCGCCCATCTCTTTTGCTTTTTCGTATACATCATCATATACTTCTTCGCTTGTCCAGCCTTCATATTTAAAGTCCTGGTAGCATTGTACAATACTTGGTATAGTACCAATACGATCACGTACTAGTGTATTGTTTACAATATAGTCTGCGCTAATGTTATAGATCATAGGATCACGGTCATCTCTACGACCCATGTGATCAAATACCATATGCAAAATTTCGTGTGCAACAACAAACTCAATCTCTTTATTATTCATCGCATTAAAGAATTGTGTGTTGTAGTACAAGTTACGACCATCAACGGCAGCAGTACCAAGCCACTCATCTGCTGCAACAATACGCAAACGTGTAGCCATGTTGCCAAAGAAAGGATGGCGCAATAGTAAACCAATACGTGCCGTAATAATACGGTCCATAACTATTACACGCATTTCTTCTAGTGCTTCTGGAGTAATATCTGGGTCCGGAGTAAAGTTTTTTAGTTCACTTTGTGTATCTTTAGTAGCCATTATCGACGCCCCTTTGTTAACTTATACATATATTATAGCACTGATTAGTATATATGTCAACCTTTAATACTGGTCTTCATCATCACCAGACATCTTTTCTTTGGACCATTCAGCAGTTGCAGTAATATCCTTACCAAGTCCGCCTACAGTTGAACAAGCACCTAGTGCCATTGCCATTAGTACGATTAAAAATAATTTCATTTGAATCTCCTATTATTAAGCTTCTTGTGCGGCTTTAATATACTTACCATAACGCTCATGGAATTCATCAAAACACGCTACTTCATCTGGATCAATGGGCAAACCGTACTGTGTTAGTGCAAGCTTGATGCCCATAACAACTAGTTCAGTATCAAAGTTATCCATTGAAAAGCGCAGGAAGTTGTTCACTTTGTCATCGAACTTCTTGTCGCCTGCGTCACACGCTTCTTTAAGTTCATAGCATAAGGACACAGTTAGTGAGTACATAGCACTAATCTCTTTGGAATTCATCTCTTTTACTTTGCCTGCTAGGATGTCAGTTGGATTAGGCATGCTAGATGCAACTTTACGGTGCGCCATAAACTTAACTGCTAGTCCTTCACCAACTGCACCTGCTACTAAGTCAGTAGTAGTTGCTTCGTCTAGGTCATCGTCTAGCAATTCGCTAACAAAAGACCAACTACGAGGAGTTGCAAAGCTACGGCTTGAACTCTTAGGATCAAAGTCATATAAGTCTTTCTTTGCAAAGGTTAAGTAGCCAATAACGTCTGTGTTGATGTTGTTGTTAACACTCCACTGGAACCAGTCGTCAAAGTTAACAGAAAGTTCTAAGTGGATAAAGCGGTTAGCTAACGGAGCAGGCATCCTATAAGTAACACCCTTGTCAGCTTCACGGTTACCAGCCGCAACAATCATTACGTTGTCTGGTAGCTTGTAAGTGCCTACACGACGGTTAAGAATTAGTTGATATGCTGCCGCTTGCACACTAGGTGCTGCTGAGTTCATTTCGTCTAGGAATAGTATAATGTGATCAAATTGAGCAGCAAACTCTTCGCTTGGTAATTCACTAGGCGCACCCCACACCATAGTACCTGAGTTGCTGTCGAAGTATGGAATACCTTTAATATCTGTAGGTTCCCAAAGCGACAAACGAATGTCAATTAAATGTGAATTTGAAAAAGTGTCACAGATCTGTGATACAATATCAGATTTGCCAATGCCCGGAGCTCCCCAAAGGAAGATAGGACGTTCTTTTTAGTGCATGGGTAATACTGTTTTTGCGTCCATTTGGACTACTGTGCGAGTTGAAGTATCC
>FUWD013173270.1_pt1 | contig 21800 bp, 25 predicted proteins | sample 1063281 | NCBI WGS metagenome assembly FUWD01 (sample SAMEA79048168, study PRJEB19326) | metagenome | biome: marine | reverse complement strand
CCATGACTGACATTAACATCAACTTCCCGATAGACATCAATGCTGATCAAGCATTAGGCTCTATCGCTGATTTATACAAAGGTGAGGCCATCACCGCTGTTTACAAGCTTAATGCCATACCCAACAAACTCACCATTAGTGGCAACACGGCCAACGGCATCTTTAGCAAAAGCATCAGCATTAATGCGAGCAATAGCACCAATGGCATTGATGTACTTTGGGCAAGGCGAAAAATCGACAAGATGATGGATCAATATCAAGCCCAATACACAAAAATTGATCGTGATTTAATTCAAGCTGATATTACCAGTCTTGCACTTGATTATCATTTAGTCTCTAAATTCACCTCCCTCATCGCAGTAGATGTCACCCCATCAAAACCAGGCGATAAACCATTAATCATCCAAGCTATCGCTAAGAAGGTTAAAGCCGCCAAAACAGCCACAAATTCAACCTTATGGCTATTGATTGGTTTGATAATGATGCTGCTTGCTATCTTTACGCGCAAACGCCAAACGGCATGAACAAATCATTCCTATTTGGCATTATCGGCATCACCACGTTTGCCTATGGTGCGTACCTACCTATCAAGGCCGAGCTAGCCCAGTATCTAATTCAATCAGCATGGAATATCTCCAATAGTACCGGTTATCAAGTCAAACCTTGGAATTGGATGGATTCACACCCCGTCATGCGCCTATCATCCGCCAAGCACGATCAAGACTTGATTGTACTTTCAGGTGATACCGGCAATGTATTGGCTTTTGGTCCGGGATACAATGTTGAAACCAACTATCCTGGGCGTAACGGCACCACATTGATTTCTGGGCATCGTGATACCCACTTTAGCTTTTTACAAGAAGCCAGTATTGGTGATGAGTTTAAGCTTGATTCAATATTGGATAATAACGATTACACTTATGAAGTAAGCAATATCAAAATCATTGATTCTGATCAGCAAGACATCAGCACTAGTAATAATCAGTCAGAACTCAAACTCGTTACTTGTTATCCGTTTAACGCACTTATTGCAGGTGGGTCACTTCGCTACGTGGTAACGGCTGCTTTAGTCCTTGATTAAACTAGCACCCCATTCAGGTAGTTTTTCTTCATATTGCTTAACGATCAAACCGTCTGAATATCTAGCCAGTAGCTTTGGATTGGCATCTTCAACACTATTGTCATAGATATAAAGCCTATCTGACAAATTGATAGCTTTATAAGCATTCACAATTGATTTAGAATATCTAGAAACAATTTTACTAATTGGCACTTCGTGACCACCTTGGAGTACTCTTTGTGCAATTCTAGAGGCGCAAATTTTAGGTGAATTTGTACTAATAAAGAACACTCTTACAAAATAACCAAGCTCTTTCGCTTTAACGATGAAATCGATTTTTTCATCAGAAGAAAACACTGTTTCAAATGCAATACTTCTTCCTTCTTCCAAGGCTTGATAGCGCATTTTAGTTGCAAGTTTTGCAGCATTTAGCACACTACCTTTATCATTCCATCCTTCAAATTCTTCTTGTGCTAGATTGTCTGGATTTATATATAAGCAGTCGTCAAACCATTGATGCGCTAGCCCTTGTTCAGTAATTGTAGTTTTTCCAGATCCATTTGGACCGGCGACAATGATAAGTTTAGGCTTTTGTTTTGGCATTTTTATCTGCCTTGTGTTGGGCGATAGATTCGTTAATTTTTTTCATAAGATTATCCGATGCAATTTTATTATTTTTTTTTGCTTTTAAAATAGCGTCACTTAGTAACTGATTTAGCTCAGCTTCGGTAGGCTCTCTATCTAGGTTGACATTGTATCCCATGGCATTTATTTTACTTAATAGCGGTGTGCTGTGGAAAATATATCCTTCTGCCCAGATAGGATGCATAACAGCTTAAATTAAAGCGCTAACTTGGCGCTAGCTTTTATTCTGATTTAACCAACGGTCAAGATGATTGGCAAAAGCTTGTCGATCTGCTTGGCTGAGTGGTGCGGGCCCGCCTGTTTGTACGCCACTTGAGCGTATCACGTCCATAAAGTCACGCATACTCAGTTTTGACTTAATATTCCCAGCGCTAAATAACTCGCCTCTTGGGCTTAGCGCAAGCCCACCTTTGGTGATCGCCTCATCTGCCAGAGGGATATCAGCAGTAATCACTAAATCCCCTGCATTTAAGCGCTTAACAATCTCATTATCAGCCACATCAAATCCTGCACTCACTTGTATAAAACTCAAGTAACGAGAGGGCGGTAGGTGCAATGCATGGTTGGCCACCAAGGTTATTTGCGTTTGGGTACGATCAGCTGCTTTAAATAAAATATCTTTAATCACCACAGGGCAGGCATCTGCATCGATCCAAATTTGTGTTTGTTTTTTATCGTTCATTAATTCTACATCTAAACTTCATTTAAGCATTCGTATTGTTTTGGATAATAACAGTTTTTAATCAATAAAAACCATTATGAAAATCATCGCCGTATCAATCATTCTATTATCCAGCATCTGGATCCCCGCGTTGTTAGATCAACACTACCCAGTCGATGGTTGGTTATCTACGCCAATCAACGTTAGCTTTATTAGTTTTTATTTGCTAGCATTCTTAACCTTGCTATCTTCTTGTCGCGCGCAAAAGAGTCTACTTGAGACATTGTTTTAGATTTTTCAAAACTTCCCAAGCTTCACGCTTGAGCTGCTCATTAACTAAAATTTCACTCGGATGATAAGTAGAAAAATGTTGCTCAGAAGATGACGTCAAACCTTTACTCATCAACAATACCGTTTTGGCGTTGTACAGTCCAAGTGCCTGGTTTAAGTCATCGACATTAATACTAAGACACTTAATATCCTTTTGCTTTAGGCCAATTGCACCCAGCATTTTAAATAAAAAATCTTGATATTTTCCCGATTGACAAAATGAATAAGGATTATCGGTTTCAATCGCCAAACATACCGTATTGATTTTATCCACACCAAGGTCTTTTGCTTTGGTTGGTGCGTGCAAAAACTCAGGCACATCAAGTGCTTCTAAATAACGAGACCTTAACGCTTCATTCATACTTGAGGATGCGCCCTGTCAGTTGCTGCCATGACTTTATTCAGTGCATGAATGTACGCCTTAGCACTAGCAGTAATAATATCGGTATCCGCACCTTGGCCATTAATAATACGGCCATTATGCTCTAGACGAACATTAACTTCGCCCAATGCATCAGTACCTTGGGTTACGTTAGAAACTGAATAAAGTTGTAAATTTATCTCAAAATCCACCAATGAACTAATAGCACTAAAAGTAGCATCTACTGCACCTGAAGTTTTTGCAGTGGCTGTTTGCTCCTTATCATCAACAGATAAAACAACCGTAGCTGTATTTTCTTCACCCGTTTCAGTGCACACTTTCAAAGACACTAGCTTAATTGATTCATTAATTGCTTCCGTTTGTGTCTCAGACACCAAGGCTTGCAAATCTTCATCAAAAATTTCATGTTTTTTATCCGCTAACTCTTTGAAGCGTCTAAACGCATCGTTCAGACTTTCCTCTGAATCAAACTCAACGCCCAACTCGGCTAATCTAACCTTAAAGGCATTACGCCCTGAATGTTTGCCCAAAACCAGCTGATTGGCGTTCCAGCCCACGTCTTCAGCACGCATAATTTCATACGTTTCACGATGCTTAAGCACGCCATCTTGATGAATACCAGCCTCATGTGCAAATGCATTAGCACCAACAATGGCTTTATTCGGCTGCACAATAAATCCGGTAACACTGGATACTAAGCGTGAAGCAGACAAAATATGAGTGGCATCAATATTAGTATCACAATCAAACACGTCTTGGCGCGTACGCACCGCCATAACCAATTCTTCAAGTGAAGTATTGCCCGCACGCTCTCCTAATCCATTAATGGTGCATTCAACTTGACGTGCTCCATTAAGCACTGCTGACAATGAATTAGCAACAGCAAGACCTAAGTCATTATGACAATGTGCCGAGAAGATGGCTTTGTCAGAATTTGGAACTCGTCCAATAAGCGACTTCATTGTTGCGCCAAATTGATGCGGAATGTTGTAACCAACTGTATCAGGAATATTAATCGTGGTCGCACCTGCATCAATTGTTGCTTCGATAACACGACAAAGGAAGTCCTCGTCCGATCGACCCGCATCTTCGGGTGAAAATTCCACATTATCGGTGTATTGTCTAGCACGTTTAACCGCACGAACAGCTTGCTCTACCACCTGATCTGGCGTCATATTAAGTTTCATCTTCATGTGGATATCGCTGGTAGCAATAAAGGTGTGAATACGTGCTGAGTTGGTATTTTTTAATGCCTCTCCTGCTCGATCAATGTCCTTATCTAGCGCCCTTGCCAATGAACAAATGGTGGAATCTTTAACTGCATTTGCCACTGCTTGAACAGCTTCAAAATCACCCACTGATGCAATAGCAAAACCTGCCTCAATCACATCGACTTTCATTTTTTCTAATACTTTGGCAATCCTTACTTTTTCATCTTTAGTCATCGATGCACCTGGAGATTGCTCTCCATCACGAAGGGTTGTGTCAAAAATAATTAGCTTGTCAGACATTTAAGTCTCCTGTATTTTGTGTGTTTTATTTTAATTTTTGGGGTGCGAGACTTTTCAGTCATGCGCGTCAATGAATTATGCCTTATGGCAATAATCGTTTTGAGAGCAAAAGGACGCTTTGCTTAATCTGGTATATTGTAACTTGATGACTCATAACGCGCATTATAAAGCAATATCAAGATTTTTTTGCTCGTTTTTTTAATTGGCGTTTTTTTCTCACTTCAACCATGGTCATAATTAAACCTGATATGGCATAAGCAAAAAAGAAAACAAACAAAATTGCACTTGGCCATAAGGTAACGACAATGATAATTAAAGTAGCAATCAATAATAATTTAAAAGAAGATCTACCTTTTAAATTGATTTCTTTAAAACTGTAATAACGAATATTGCTCACCATCAATACACCAGCACTGACCAGAATAATCCAGCTTACAAGTGTCAAGTATTGATCGTAATCAGTAATACCGATACTCTCTTTGGTCCAAACCATGCCGGCAATCAGGGCAGCAGCAGCAGGCGAAGGCAGGCCTTGAAAATAACGTTTATCTTCAACACCAATTTGAGTATTGAATCGGGCTAAGCGTAATGCACCTGCAGCTGTATACACAAATGCACCCAACCAGCCAACCTTGCCTAAATCGCCAAATTGCCAAAAATACATAAGCAATGCCGGCGCCACACAAAATGAAAGCATGTCAGCCATAGAATCGTATTGTTCACCAAATGCACTTTGAGTATTGGTTAAACGGGCAACACGACCATCTAAACCATCAAACACCATGGCAACAAAGATGGCAATTGCAGCATCTGAATATTGGCCTTTAGTGGCAAGAATAATGGCAAAGAAACCGGCAAACAAACCGAATGTTGTTAAAACATTGGGCAGTAAGTAAACTCCTCTTTTTACTTTTTGGGTTGTCATAATGCTTTAAATTATAACGCCCAACTGAGTTGGGCGTTATAAAGTCTCACAAAAAGTTTTTTTTTAGTTCTTAGATTGATCAACAATCTTGTTAATCCAAGGCATCATAGATCGTAGCGACTCACCAACTTTTTCAATTTGATGCTGGCGCTGAACTTCACGACGTGCCGGTAAATCACCTACATTAGCCACAAATTCTTTAGCGAATGAACCATCTTGAATTTCACCTAAGATTTTTTTCATTTCTGCTTTAGTCTCATTCGTAATAATGCGTGGTCCACGTGTTACATCACCATATTCAGCTGTGTTAGAAATTGAATAACGCATATTAGCAATACCACCCTCATACATTAGATCAACAATTAGTTTTAGCTCATGCAAGCACTCAAAATACGCCATCTCTGGCTCGTATCCTGCTTCAACCAAAGTCTCAAACCCTGCCTGAACTAAAGCTGTTGTACCGCCACACAAGACCACTTGCTCACCAAATAAATCCGTTTCTGTTTCTTCTCTAAATGAAGTTTCCAAGATGCCTGTGCGACCACCACCAATTGCTGACGCATAAGACAATGCAATGTCTTTTGCTGTGCCAGATACATCTTGCTGTACAGCGATCAAATCAGGAATACCGCCACCTTTTTCAAATTCTGAACGCACGGTATGACCTGGTGCTTTAGGGGCAATCATAATGACATTAAGGTCAGCCCTTGGGCTAATCATTTCATAATGAATATTCAAACCGTGTGCAAAAGCCAGTGTTGCGCCGTTCTTAAGGTTCGGCTCAATATTATCGGTATAAATTTTAGCTTGGAATTCATCAGGTGCAAGAACCATCACCAAGTCTGCCCAAGCAGTTGCATCTTTGATGGACTTAACTGCTAAACCTGCATTGGTTGCCTTCTTCTCGCTAGCAGATCCAGCTCGAAGACCGACGACCACATCAACACCCGAATCTTGTAAATTGTTTGCATGAGCATGGCCTTGTGAGCCATAACCAATAATTGCAACTTTCATGTCTTTAATGATATTTAAATCTGCATCTTTATCGTAATATCTATTCATTTTTTCCTCTGTATTTAAAGCACTTAATGTACCTTGTTGTTTAACTTTCTCTTCTTTGGCAAACGCCAGTAACGCCTGTTCTAGAAACCTCTAAAATTTTAGATGCATCCAGTGAATCTAAAAATTCATTAATTTTCCTGCTTTTTCCTGCCAGCTCGATAACATAAGTATCTTCCGATACATCGACAATCTTGGCTGAAAATTCATCAATTTGTTTGTCAATATCAGCTTGAGTATTTTGATCAACATCAACCTTAACCAGCAATAATTCACGCTCAATGTGTTCTGTAGCAGTTAAGTCCGTTACCTTGACCACGTCAATTAGTTTATCAAGCTGTTTAACAATTTGCTCAATGATGCCGTCATTACCCACACTTACAATGGTCATGCGCGAAAGTGTCTCGTCATTAGTAGCCGCCACGGTTAACGATTCAATGTTAAAACCTCTGGCAGAGAAAAGTCCTGCAACTCTAGAGAGAGCACCTGCTTCATTTTCTAACAATACTGAAATAATGTGTCTCATCTCTTTACACCAGGTTTAACCCTTCATCATTGGTTGAAGCCATCTTATCACGTCCAGCTAATAACATCTCATTGTGTCCGGCGCCTGATGGGATCATCGGAAATACATTCTCACTAGGATCAGTCAGGATATCTAAAAATACCGTGCGATCTTTTTGTTTAAACGCCTCAATCATTGCTGGCTTTAGATCGTCTTCTTTTTCTACCTTAATGCCAATATGGCCATAACTTTCAGAAAGTTTTACAAAATCAGGTAAAGCTTCCATGTAAGACATTGCGTAGCGTTTTTCATAAAAAAACTCTTGCCACTGACGCACCATGCCTAAATAGCCGTTATTCAGATTAATAATCTTAACCGGTGTGTTATATTGCAGCATGGTTGAAAGCTCCTGAGTCATCATTTGAATACTACCCTCGCCCGTCACACAAGCAACATCCATATCAGGAAATGCAAGTTTCGCACCCATTGCTGCCGGCAAACCAAAACCCATCGTACCCAAACCACCGGAATTAATCCAACGGCGCGGTTCATCAAAGTGGTAATATTGTGCCGCCCACATTTGATGTTGCCCAACATCACTGGTTACAATGGCCTTACCCTTTGTTATTTCATACAAAGTCTCAATAACCGTTTGTGGTTTAATCACACCCTCTTTAGTTTTATAAGCCAAAGAATCAACACTCCGCCACTTAGCAATGAGCGACCACCAGGTGGAAATATCAGCTGTCTTTTTATCTTTTAAAGCACTAATAAGATCTTGTAAAACCATTTTAACTTCGCCTACAATCGCCACGTCAACTGCAACGTTTTTACCGATAGAAGAAGGATCTATATCAATGTGAATAATTTTTGCAGTTGGGCAAAATTTATCAATATTCGCGGTAATTCGATCGTCAAATCTTGCACCAAGTGCAATCACGCAATCCGAATCGTGCATTGCCATATTGGCCTCGTAAGTGCCGTGCATACCGAGCATGCCTAAAAATAGTTCATCGTTTGCTGGGTAAGCACCTAAACCCATTAGAGTTTGAGTAATTGGGAAGTTGAGTTGGCGCGTAAACTCCCTTAGCTCTTGATAAGCATTGCCAATCACACAACCGCCGCCAGCATAAATAATAGGTTGTTTTGCTCCAATGATTAAATCGACCGCTTTGGAAATCTGACCGCTATCACCTTTAACCACTGGCTGATAAGAACGCATATCAATCGTATCTGCATAAGTAGGTTCGTCAACTTGAGCAATGGTAATGTCTTTAGGGATATCGATCAACACCGGACCAGGGCGACCCGTTGTGGCAATGTGAAATGCTTTTTTAATGGTTGAAGAAATTTTATTAATGTCTTTAATCAAAAAATTATGTTTCACACATGAGCGCGTGATACCCACTGCATCTACTTCTTGAAAAGCATCGTTACCAATCAGTGGCGAAGGTACTTGACCTGAGATAACCACCATTGGAATGGAATCCATATAAGCGGTTGCAATGCCGGTCACTGCATTGGTAATACCAGGACCTGAGGTTACCAACACTACACCCGGTTTACCACTTGCTCTGGCGTAGCCATCCGCAGCATGCGCTGCCCCTTGTTCATGGCGAACAAGAATGTGCATAATGTCATCTTGCGAATCCAATGCATCATAAATATGCAACACGGCACCACCTGGATATCCAAAGATATGGTCCACACCCTCTCTATGAAGGCTGTTTACCAGTATTTGAGCGCCATTTAACTTCATTGCTTATATTAAGAATAAAAAACTTAACAATTATACCTAAGGAGTGCTTAGTTTAAACGTCTGTTTATAGGGAATTTTGCCAATCTTCAGAGTAGAATTGGATCGGTGAATCTTTAGATTCGAACGTTTCAATGGACCAAGTATCTGGCCTTTCAAGAATGGCTGAAAGCAACTGATCATTCAACAGATGTCCTGTTTTATAGCCTTCATAATGGCCAATCAAATTAGAGCCTAATAAATACATATCGCCCACAATGTCTAAAATTTTATGCTTAACAAATTCATTTTGATAACGCATACCATCTTCATTTAACACGTCATCATCACTAAGTGCAATGGCGTTATTCATGCTAGCACCCAGTGCTAAGTTTTGCCTTTGCATCATTTCCACATCTTTCATATAACCAAAAGTTCTGGCTCTAGAAATCTCTTTTAAATAAGATTGTTGTGCAAAATCAATACTAAGTTTTTGGCCACTTTCTTTTACTTTTTTATGTTCAAAATCAATCTCTAATGTTACCTTAAAGCCTTCATAAGGAGAAACCTGAGCCCATGCATCTTCATTTTCAATTCTTACTGTGTCGTGAATCACAAAGAACTTTTTATGCGCATCTTGGTCTTCAATTCCTGCAGACTGAACTAAGAAAATAAACGGCGCAGAAGATCCGTCCATAATCGGCACTTCAAATGAATCCAATTCAACCAAAACATTGTCGATACCGAGCGCTGAAAATGCGCTCATTAAATGCTCTACGGTGGAAACTTTCACACCTTGATTCTCAAGCCCCGTGGAAAGCACCACTTCATTAACAAAAGCATTGTGCGCTCGCACTAATTTACCGCCGACATCCATACGCCTAAAAACCACACCATGGTCAATTTCCGCCGGTACAAGTGTCATGTTGACAATATTACCACTATGGATACCAATACCACGCGCCTTAACCGCCTTTCTAATTGTTCTTTGCTTAATCATTATTTTAAAATTCTCTGAACTTACCCTTGATTTTATCTAAAAGGCCGGTCTTTTCTGATAATTGTACCACTTCTAGATAAGACTCATTGCCTTCATATAACAATAGTCCCAGTGCTGATGCATAAATTGGATTTGAAATTATTGCCACATTACCGGTAATTCTATTCTCATTCACTCGACCTAGTTTTGTTTTTGTACTCGTGGATTTCATGAACAGTTCAGCACAACCGGGTATTTTCGATGCACCGCCCGTTAAAACAAAGCCCGCCTTTAAATTATATTTTTTGTTATTAATCTCTTTTCTGATATCAGAAAACAATTTTGAATAAGATTTTTTAATAACCTCTATCAAATCATAACTTGATAAATAACGTTCTTGAGAATTATGGTTTTGAAAAAATTCTATTAATTTATCTTCTTTAGGTAAACTAACCCGAACATGGCCGTGTTCAATTTTCAAACTCTCGGCCTGTTCAAGCGAGGTATCAAACGCATAAGCAATGTCTTCAGTGATTTTGTTTCCACCCAAAGGAACAATAGCACTATAAGCTAGCCCTCCTTTTATGAAAATTGAGAAATTACTAACTCCAGCACCAATGTCAACCAAACAAACGCCATTTTCTTTTTCTTCTTTAGCGATGCAAGCTTCGCTAATGGCCATGGAGTCTAAAACAATTTGCGTCGCGCCTAAATCACTTTTAGAAATACTTTGCATAACGTTTTCTACATTGCGCTCAGAAACGCTCACAATGTGCATATTTGCCTTTAGTGTTTGCGCCTCCATTCCAATTGGCTGATGAGTGACCAAACTATCGGGCGAACCATCGTTAATAATAAAATCATTAACGACACTGTGAAGTTCTTCGTTATTAGCTGGAATAGTTACAGCAGAAGCTAACTCTATGGCTGAGATTACTTTATTTTTAGTAATTTTTCCCTTGATGCGTAGAGGAGAACTGTGATTAATTACACTCAAACAAGCATCGGAAATATTAATACTGACATTGGCATTACTTAGGTTTCTATCGCAACTTTCACCAACTTCTTTCATGGTTTTCTTAATAACCTTGGAAACCAGATCTATATCAGTAATCAGCCCCTTATCAACACCTAATGATGGATTTTCAGCGTAGCCTTTAACCTGCAGTTTGCCTTTTACCTCCTCAGCAACCATAACCACTGTTTTGCTTGTGCCAATATCAATACTAATAATAAATTCATCAGCCATCGTTTTAATTTAGTTTCGACTGAACTGTGAAATCCAACCATTCATACAAGTGATCCAGCGTTACACTGGAGCCACTCAGTAAGCGCTTAAATTTTTTGGCATTTTTCTGCCCATGGTACAAACCTAGAATATGCCTTGTCATCGCTCGAATGGGTACGCCCTGTTGGGACTGTACTTTCATATAATCAATAAAGCTTAATAATACTTGTTCTCGACTTGTGATTGAAGAGGATTGATGATAAATTATCTCGTCCACATCCGTTAACAAATAAGGCTGATGATAGACGGCTCTACCAAGCATTACACTGTCTACTTTTTCTAAATGTTTGCATGCATCCTCTAAATGATTAATGCCGCCATTGATACCAATGGTTAAACTCGGAAAATCTTGTTTAATTTGATACACCCAATCATAATTAAGAGGTGGTACGGTACGATTCTCTTTTGGGCTCAAGCCTTTTAACCAAGCCTTTCGAGCATGGATAATAAAAGTATCGCAACCGGATTTTTCAACCAAACTGATAAAGTTGGTTAATTCATCATAACTCTCCATATCATCCACACCAATGCGTGACTTAACGGTTATCGAAAGATTGCTTACTTGTTTCATGGCATCTACACAATCTGCCACCACTTGTGGCGTATTCATTAAACAAGCGCCAAAACTACCGGACTGTACACGGTCCGATGGACAACCTGCATTAATATTAACCTCATCATAGCCCCAATCTTGGGCAATTTTAGCGCACCGTGCCATCTCATCAGTATTACTACCACCAAGTTGCAAAGTCAAAGGATGTTCATCCTGATGATAATCCAACAAGCGCGCCTGATCACCATGTAAGATAGCTTTAGTGGTAATCATCTCTGTATAGAGTTGTGTGTGCTTTGACATTAAACGATAAAAATACCGACAATGCCGATCGGTCCAATCCATCATGGGTGCCACACTAAATTTATGCGGATAACTCATTGACTAACGTTTGAACAACAAAATCAATACTGCTAGTAACAACCGTAGCGCGATCACCCTTAAAATTTTGCGTGATACTAAAATACCTACCTTGCACACAAAAGCCAAAACAAACCATGCCCACTGGTTTGTCTTTTGTGCCTCCGGTTGGTCCGGCAACACCAGTAACAGACGCGCCGATATTACTGTTTGAGTTTTTAACCAGACCCTTTACCATTTGCAAAGCCGTTTGTTCACTCACCGCACCAAATTGCTCTAAAGTCAATGCATCAACACCAAGCATATCTATTTTTGCTTGATTGCTATAAGTGATGTAACCTCGGTCAAAATAAGCGGATGAACCGGATACGCTGGTTAATAACGCAGATAAATTTCCACCCGTGCAAGACTCTGCCACTGAGATGGTGAGTGACTGATCAATCAATAAATCGCTTAAATTTTTTATTTTCATTTTAACGCTGAGTGGACAATTTCAAAAATATCATTGGATAAATCATCAATGGCTAAGATGGATTCTAATTGTTGTTTTTGTAGATCTCTTAACTCAGGCGTATAGCGTTTCCAATGGTTATAAATGCTCACTAATCTTGCGCCAATTTGTGGATTAGAACCATTGAGTTTAATGATCACTTCGGTCAACAACTCATAACCTTCTTGATTATGGAACTGCACAAAATTTTGCGTAAAACCACCAACCACACTGCGTAAGCGATTAGGTGTATTAAATGAAAACAGCTCATGTTTCATGAGTTGCCTAATGCCATTAACACTCATCATGGGTGATAATGATTGTGCACTAAACCACTTATCCATTACTTGAACGTCTTTTTTATACGTCTCGAAAAATTTTTCAATTGCTTTATCTTTATAAGGGTTGTTGACACTCAATAACGCATTAAAACTAGAAAGTCGATCACTCATACAATTAGCATTGTTAAATTGATCATAAGCCAATTCAAATTTACCCGCCTTAGTCAGATAATACAGACAAATATTTTTTAGCGATCGGGCGCCTACCGCTTCTGGCGTAAGCTCATGGTCATCATCGCCATTAAGATTGGTATAAATGTTTAAAAATAACGATCCAAACCGATTGATCAATTGATCAATAACCGCTTCTCGTTTACGCTTAACTTCAACCACATCAATCTCATCAACGCGTAAATGAATAAAGCGCTCAGACGGTAAAGTAATCATTTCACACACTAAAGAAGGGTCTTTCACGTTATTAAGTATGTTTTCAAGCGCATCAAACAAAGATGTTTCATCAATTTGATCCGGTTTAAGAATTAACAACAACCACAACTCTTGAACATTATCCCATCGACTGAAAGGAATCCGTATCGTTCTCAATTAAAAAAAATTCTTTGCGCAAGTGTCAAATCTGATTTTAGTTTAATTGGCGCTGAAAAACCTCGGAGCCAAGATGGAGTTGGCTCGTGTTCTAAATTATTAAAATGATAACTTTGCTCGCGCTCACTCAACACAACACGCCTTGATCAACTTCACCGCCCTGATCATTTAACAAACCATAGCGAATTGGTAAATAATACGTATACTCTCCCAATTGTTTAATCGTCACACAATAAGAGTGGCTGTCTACATTGTAATTGGTTTTAATCTCCACCTCGGGTGTTCCTGGTTGTGAATACCATGTCATGAATGCATCAAAATTAAAATCATTGGCATCATTCATGGCACTAATAAAATCATCGATGGTCACCGCTTGCCCGCCCCCTCGCTCGAAATAAAGTTTCCCCCCCCCTTGAAAACCATCTTCACCTAAGAAGGTGTGAATCATACGAATAACCTCTGCACCCTTCTCGTACACAGTAAAGGTATAGAAATTATTCATCTCAATGTAGGACTCGGGTCTGACTGGATGCTTCATCGGCCCAGCGTCCTCGGCAAACTGAAAAGTACGCAAGCCATTTACGTCTTCAATACGCTTGATCGATCGTGAATGCAGATCAGAAGTAAATTCTTGATCCCTGAATACAGTTAGCCCCTCTTTTAAGCTGAGTTGAAACCAATCCTGACAAGTGACTCGATTGAAGTGGTATTGTGGTGGTAAGAGGGAAAAGTAAAAAACACACATCAAAACCCTGACAACCACCACGTTTCATTGAATCGGCAATCACTTCACGAGGAACCTAAAGAGTACTTCATGCCTTCAGAGCCCATAGAAATTACCGTCTGAAACGGTAATTGTATTAAATATACAACTTTACCACCAGCAGAGTTAACCCCTTTTTCGGCTTCATCAGCGAGTTTATCAATGTGCATATTACAAGGTGTAACCATCGACCAAGTGCTTGCTATACCAACTTGTGGCTTGTTAAAATCTTCCTTTTCAAAACCTACTGGATAAAGCATGGCACGGCTTGGTGCACGTTCATAGCCATCAACAACTTGTGAAGAATATTTTCTCGTATTGCACATAATGTATTCGTTTGCTAAAAAACATTAAATTTTAGACTAAAATAGTGCGTTTCGATTAACTTTTAAACTTCAAATTGGATAAGGTAGAGCAAATCTTGAGCTTAATCAAGCCTTTTGTAGAGGAAGGTAAAATTTTGCCCAGAACTTATGATCAAATAGCTGAAAATATTGATGATTTCGTTTTTTTACGAAATTTTGATAAGCTTGTTGCATGTGTAGGCTTAAAAGACTGTAAAGAGGGTGAAATGGGTGAAATTTATGCCTTAGCGGTGTCAAAAGACGCTCAAAACCAAGGTTTTTCAACTAAGTTACTCGATAAGATCATGCAAAAAGCGCGCATTTCCAATTTTTCCAAAATTTTTGCATTAACCAAATACAACCAACAGTGGTTTGTTAATAATGGTTTTGTGCAAACGAGCATTGATAAGATTCCCAAGAGGCGCCAAGCATTATTTGATCATCAGCGCAATTCTTCAATCTTTTTTAAAGACGTTAAATAATGAAAATCAAAGACAGAATTAGAGGTTATCTTCCAGTAGTTGTTGATATTGAAACTGGTGGTTTTAATGATAAAACCGATGCCATGCTTGAGATTTGTGCCATCATCATCGGTATTGATGACAAAGGTGTATATTACCCAAAAGATTCTCGGCACTTTCATATAGAACCCTTTAAAGGTGCTAATCTTGATCCAAGCGCACTAAAGTTTAATGGCATTGATGTCAACAATCCTTTTCGTATGGCAGTGAGTGAAAAAGAAGCTTTAGGTGAAATTTTTAAAACAGCTAGAGCTGAAATGAAAGAAGAAGAATGTACCCGCGCAATATTGGTAGGGCACAATGCTTTTTTTGATTTGGGTTTTTTATACGCAGCGAGCAACCGATCTAAACTCAAAAACCCTTTTCATCAATTTTCAACCATCGATACAGTAAGTCTATCAGCACTTTATTACGGCGAAACCGTACTAGCTAAAGCCATGCGTGTTGCTAACATTGAATGGGATGATGCCAAAGCGCATTCCGCACTATACGACACTAAAAAAACCGCCGAGCTTTTTTGTAAAATTTTTAATGCACAAGATTACACTTAAGTTTCTAATTTTATTTTTATTCAGTCATTCGGTTAATGCCTTAACCGAATCTGAATTTGTTCAATCACTATTAGACAACCACGCTTTTTTTGAAAAAGAGCAAATCAACCTTACCATTAAAAAAATAGAGATGGACGGTGACAGGGCTAATTACGGTGATTGGACATGGGACATCTCGGGCGAAATTGGCCGTATCGAAAAAGATAAGATAAAAAGAAATTACACTTCTGGCATAGATTATGCACGCGAAACCAGTCAAGACGTTCAGAAAATATCCACCGATTTAACCAAGAAGTTTTTTGATAATGGCTCGGAACTAAACATATCTTACGATAAATCTTTACCTGTTAAAGACGAGTCAATGCACGATAAAATCGGCTATCAAACCGATAAAAATACCACTGAGTATCTGGATGATTTAAAAATAAGCTGGACACTGCCACTGCTTAAAAACAAAAGTGGCATTATCGATCAAAAAACTTACGACCTTTCGGTTATGGATTTTGAAGATGAAAAGCTGGTATTGGCCGAGGTTAAAGAAGATTTTATTGAAGCAAAATTAATGATATTTTTAGATTGGGTTAATTTTGACGCTCAAGTTGAAATTGTTAAAAACCGCTTAGCACTGTCTCAGGAAACATTAGAAACACTTAAAATTAAAGGCGGGAGCAAAAGTAGCATTCTAACTTTGCAGCGCTCTATTAACAAAACACAGCGTTTATTGTTGGAGGTAGAATCAAAACTACAAGCTGAACAAAAAACATTGTCAGTCTTATTAAGCCGTGTTAATCTTGATAAAAACCCACTAAAAATTGATTGGGATATTCAACCTAGACTGGTTAGCGATTTATACGGTTATTGTGAAAGATCCATTCGTGACATTCAACGCATTGAAATTGAGCAATTGAAAAATAAACGCTACATCGAATCTTATCAAAATTCAGAACTGGCCGAGTTTGACTTTACAATCAGCGCATTAAGAGACGACAACAAAGGCAACTATTCAACCTATTCAGATTCCAGTGAAACTGAATATGAGGCAAAATTAGAATTTTCCTACCCTTTGACGGGCAATGTGAGTAATCAAGTCTATCTTGACAAATACAGACTTAAGCGTCGTCAATTAGAACTCAAGTACAAAGATAAATTTGACGATATTTTGTCCGACGCACAAAAACTCACTACCGAATTAAAACAAGGTATTAAAAGGCTGAATTTGTACAAAGTGCAAATGAACGAACGCGAAACAATGGATTCTCAAAGCGAGTTTCAGGATTTTCTTGAAGGCAGTGGAAACATACGTTTTGTGATTAACGAGCAAGATGATCATCAAGAACTGCTGATTGATTACACTCAGGCATCAATCGATTATCACAAAAATCGTATTAAATACGATAGCTTGTTGGATCGCTTACTTGTTAATAACTAACGACTGATTTTTCGTCCAATCTCTAATCTCTTTAGTGAGTACTGAGGCTGATTTTCCCGCCACGCTAATCGGCTTACCAATCGTTAACGTAATAGTTCCAGGGCTTTTAATAAAGCTACCCTTTGGCCAAAGTTTACCCGCATTATGATAAATGGGAATCACATCACAGTCTGTTTTTTTGGCAATAGCAACTCCACCTTTTTGGTACTCTCCTAGTTGCCCATAAGGTTGGCGCGTTCCTTCGGGAAACACCACTACAAAAACACCTTTAGCAATTCTCTCAGCACCTTGTTTAATGACTTTTTTAAGTGCTTTTAGTTTTTCACCACGGTCAATAATAATGGGTTTTAAAAGAGATAAACCCCAACCAAAAACCGGAATCCATTGTAACTCTTGCTTGAGTACCCAAGTTTGTTGTGGAAAAATGGTTTGCAATGCAAGGGTTTCCCAGGTTGATTGGTGATTAGAAACAATCACGCAAGCTTGCTTGGGAATGTTTTGCTTGCCAATCACTTTAAGTTGGATGTTAAGGGTGATGCGCAGCCACCATATGCAAAACATCGACCATTTGGATAAAATAGCGTAACGAAATTTAAGCGGTAAAAAAAATAAAATCAATGCGCTACCAACCAAAATTATCAAAATAATGGTTGAACCTAAAAAATACAATAATGATCTCAAAAACAGCATGGAAAATTCTTAGTAACGTTATAATCTGTAACGTTAAATTTTAACGGTTTTATATGAACATTAGCACCATTCTTTTTGATTTAGACGGCACACTCGTTGATACCGCACCTGATTTGGCTTATGCGCTCAATGCTTTGTTATTAGAAAATGGCATGAGTGAAAAACCTTACGATCAAATTAAACCATTGGTTTCATTAGGCGGTAAGGCGCTTATCAAGTTTGGTTTTGATTGTGATGAGTCTCACCCTGATTTTATTGATAGGCACCAAAGAATTTTAAGTATCTATACGGATAACATTGCTAGAAATTCAAAAACCTTTACAGGCATTGACGAGCTAATTGCCTTTGTTAAAGACCAAAAAATGTTTTGGGGCATTGTTACCAACAAGCCTGAAAATTTGACGCATTTGTTGTTAGAAAAGTTAAGATTAAAGCCAGATGTGGTAGTGTGTGGAGATACCTTAGAGCACAACAAACCGCACCCCGCACCGCTTTTGTACGCGTGTTCACAATTAGCAACTACCCCACAGCAATGTTTGTTTGTTGGCGATGATAAAAATGACATCTTAGCAGGGCAAAGTGCAAACATTAAAACCGTTGCAGTAAGCTATGGTTATGGGAAAATTGAGCCGGATTGGAATTATGATTATTTGATTGACAAGCCTAGCGATTTGTTAAAGATTATTTAGAGGAATATTGATGGATGTATTGAGTTTATTATTGGGTTTACTAGTTGGTGCAATTGGCGTGTATTTTTGGCTAAATTCCAAAATACAGCGTTTTAAAAGTGACGTTATTCATTTGGAGGTCTCTCTTCAGGAGCAAGAGAAAACCTACCAGCATCAAGTTGATCTGATTGGTATTGGCAAGGATCAAATGAGTAAAGACTTTAAAGCCGTGGCAACGGATATTCTTAAAAATGACCGCGCTGAGTTGCAAAGCAGAAACACTGAATTGCTCACACCGCTACAAACTCAGCTAAAAGAATTTAAAGACAAAATTGAATCCATCACCACCGATCAAGTTAAGGAGCGTGCCACCTTATCGGCACAAATTGAAAATTTAAAAAAAGTCAGTTTTGAGGCGCAAGAAACCACTCAAAATTTAACCAATGCATTAACTTACGACAACAAACAACAGGGCGATTGGGGCGAGATGATTCTAAGCTCTATTTTATCCAGTTCTGGTCTTAGAGAAGGGCATGAGTTTGATACACAAAAACAACTTAAAAATGAAGCAGGTGAAGCCTTTAAACCCGATGTCATACTGCACTTGCCTGAAGATAAAGACATTATTATTGATTCAAAAGTCTCTCTTAAGTCTTATAAAGATTACATTACCAACCAGTCGGACAAGTCGCTGCTTAAAGCTCACGTAGCATCTGTTGAGGCGCACATTAACGGCATCAGCATTAAAGAGTATGAAAACCTCGAAGGCGTACTGACGTTGGATTTTATTTTTGTATTCATTCCTATCGAATCAGCCTTATTAGTAGCGCTTGATCAAAAGCCAGATTTATTCACGCTTGCACTGAAGAAAAATATCGTCCTAGTATCGCCATCAACATTAATGATGAGTCTTAAAACCGTGCACCATATTTGGCAAACTGAGCGCCAAAATCAAAACTCTGAAGAAATTGCCCGACAGGCAGGTGCAATGTACGATAAATTATTTGGCTTTATTAAATCCATGGACGACATTGAAAAACACCTTGATAAAGCGCAGAGCAGCTACAAAGAGGCACGTGGTAAACTCTCGGGCGGGAAAGGCAATCTCATTGGTCGTGCTGAAAAACTAAAAGAACTCGGTGTGCAAAGCAAAAAGGAGTTAAGTTAGATGAATATTTCAACTGATTACCAGGTTGCTAAAGGCGAACTAACGGATAAAGTGATTTTAGTAACCGGCGCCAATCGTGGCTTTGGAAGGGCGATGACGCTTGATTTAGCCAAAGCAGGCGCAACTGTAATTATGCTTGGGCGCGATCTGGGCTCGTTAGAAAGTGTATACGATGAAGTGGTTGACCTTGGCTATCAAGAACCAGTACTTTATCCACTCGATTTAGAAGGAGCAACGCCTGAGCATTATGAGCAATTACAAGCAAATTTACTAGAGAATTTTGACCAATTGGACGGACTTATTCATAATGCCAGTATTATCGGCACGATGATGCCGATTGAGCAATACGACATTAAACTTTGGTATTCCACCATGCAAATTAATGTCAACGCAGTGTTTATGCTCACACAATTCTTAATCCCTGTTCTGAACAAGTCAGACGATGCTCGTATTTTATTCTTATCCTCTTCGGTAGGGCGTAGTGCCAGAGCTTATTGGGGCGCTTATGGTGTGAGTAAATTTGCCATTGAAGGCTTGAGTAAAACCTTATCTGAAGAACTTGAAAAAACCAACATTAGGGTTAATTCACTGGATCCAAAGCGCATGCGTACCAAAATGCGACAAACGGCCTATCCGGCAGAAAATGCCGATAACAATCCAACACCAGAGAGTATATCCCCAGCCATTGTGTATTTAATGAGTGAAAGTACTAAAGCCTTAAATGGCGAGCAGTTAACGCTAGAATTGGATTAGCACTGTGGGTGACAGGCCTTGCCTGTCACCTTTGTAAGTCATGTGTGAGATGCGGGTGGATGGTCTTTAGAATTTCTTTAAAAACTTTTTCATTACCAGCCACTACATTGCCGGTTTCTAGGTATTTCCCACGCCCTGAAAAATCACCCACAAAACCACCGGCTTCTTTAACCAAAAGCACACCAGCAGCAATGTCCCAAATGTTGAGTTTAATCTCCCAAAACCCATCCATTCTTCCAGCGGCTAAATAAGCCAAATCAAGCGCAGCAGATCCAGCGCGACGAATGCCTGCAACCTTTGGGTGAATGGCTTTAAACATGGCTAAATAAGCATCTAAGTGCTGTGGCTCTTTGAATGGGAATCCTGTGCCAATCAGTGTATCTTTAAACCCTTGAGTGTTAGTCACGCGAATTCTTTGTTCGTTTAAATAAGCGCCTTCACCTTTTGATGCGGTAAACATCTCTTCTTTAAATGGGTCGTACACCACGGCGTGAGTAGGCTCATCATTTTCATACAGAGCAATCGATACTGCATATTGTGGAAAGCCATGAAGATAATTAGTGGTACCATCTAGTGGATCAAGAATCCAAACAAAACGCTTGTCTTTACCTGCAATTTCACCGTTTTCTTCACCCAAGATAGAATGATCGGGAAAGGCATATTTTAACTCGTCTATAATGGCATCTTCAGCAGCCTTATCAACTTCCGAAACAAAGTCATTAACAGCCTTGTTTTCAATCGTTAAAAGGTCGATTTGATTGTGGTATCTAAGAATGATGTCACCAGCTTTTCGAGCGGCTTTAACAGCAATATTAAGCGTAGGATTCATAATTAAATAGACAAATGCAAAAAGAAATAAATTATACCTTTGAAGGTCTCTGTATTAGACAGGGTTTGAATAAAAATATGGAAAAATTATCAAATTTAAACTTCCTGTTTGTAATCCATAGCCACTGTGCTATAGGTAAAAACAGAAGTGCAAAAGTTGGTAATTTTAATCATTTTTAGCTAATCATGTCTAATATAGATACCTTCTTTGATAGCGTGAGAGTGGTTATGGTTAATACCACTGAGCCAGGTAATATCGGCGCGGCTGCTCGAGCGATGAAAAATATGAATTTATCAAAGCTGTATTTGGTGAATCCAAAAGGCTATCCATCGGCAGTAGCTACGGCACGTGCTAGCGGTGCAGACGATTTGTTGGCCAATGCTGTGGTTTGTGAAACGCTTGAAGAAGCGCTACAAGGGTCACATTTGGTGATTGGTGCTAGTGCCCGTCAGCGTAATATTAAATGGAAACAAATGGATGTTGTTGGTGCATGTAGTGAGATCCAACAGGCTACTACCACTGAAGGCCAAGAAGTGTCAGTGGTGTTTGGTACAGAAAAATACGGCCTTACCAACGAGGAGTTAGACCTGTGTCAAATACTCATGACCATTCCTGGCAACCCTAATTATTTCTCACTAAATGTTGCCTCTGCTATTCAAGTGTTTGCTTATCAAAACTACATTTCTAATACCACGACAGAATTTGAAAAAAGCAGTA
>FUWD013171212.1_pt1 | contig 21800 bp, 26 predicted proteins | sample 1063281 | NCBI WGS metagenome assembly FUWD01 (sample SAMEA79048168, study PRJEB19326) | metagenome | biome: marine | reverse complement strand
CAAGCCTTTATCTTTATGACTTTGGTAATTGTGTATATGGACATGGCTCATCAGAAAGAAGAGCATTAATTTTTTTATAAATAGGAGTAAGAAATGACAGAAGTACAAGCAACATTATTTTTAGCAGGTTCAATCTTAATGGGTTTAGGCGCATTAGGTGCGGCGGTTGGTATTGGCATCTTGGGAGCAAGATTCTTAGAAGGTGCGGCGCGTCAGCCAGAGCTTATTCCAATGCTTAGAACACAAATGTTTATCGTAATGGGTCTAGTAGATGCAGTACCAATGATTGCGGTAGGTATCTCAATGTACATCATATTTGCGGTTGCCGGTTAAATACTTTTTTACTTAAAAGCACAGGTTTAAGCTATGAATATTAATTTGACGATGATTGGCCAATTAATCATGTTTGCCATGTTTACATGGTTCTGCATGAAATTTATTTGGCCCCCAATTGTTGCAGCAATGGATGAGCGCAAAAAACGCATTGAGAGCAGTTTGATTGCTGCTGAGCGTGGACTTTCAGAGCAAAAAGAAGCCGAACAGAAGGCTCAAGAAGTGCTAAATCAATCAAAAGATCAGGCTGCTGAAATCATTGCTAATGCAGGTAGACAAGCAGCAAGCATGGTTGAAGATGCTAAAGACGTTGCTTCACAGGAGGCGGATCGCATTAAAACTAGCGCACAATCAGAGATTGAACAAGAGGCTATGCGTGCTCGTAATGAGTTAAAAGACCAAGTGTCTGATTTAGTCATGCAAGGAGTGAGCTCGGTACTGTCCAAGGAAGTTGATGCTAAAGCACATAAAGGCATGTTGAACAAGTTATCACAATCGTTATAGGATGTATTAATGGAATTCATTACTGTCTCTAAGCCTTATGCCAATGCAATTTTTGAAATTGCTGAGCAAAATAAGTCGCATTCAGACTGGAAGGCTGTTTTAGAGGCTGGCGCACAATTAGCAAATGATGAAACCATGCAGGCGTTTATTGACTCTCCAAGTGCAACTAAGACTAACAAGGCTGATGCCATTACTGGGTTAATGAAGTCAATTGTAGGCAGAGCGCTGAGCGCAGAAGAGGCGGCGTTTGTTGGTTTGGTGTTAGACAATGGGCGCATGAGCGCCCTGCCTAGTATTTTAGAATTGTTTGATACAAAAGTGAATTTAAGCAGTGATGCCAAAGCGTTTCATGTGGTTAGCGCGTACAGGTTGAGCGCCACTGAGAAGAAAAAAATTGTCAGTGATTTGTCTGATAGATATAAGGCAACAGTGAGTATCGACACCGAAATAGATGAAAGCCTAGTCGGTGGCGTGGTGATTAAAGAAGGTGACAAAGTGATTGACTTGTCGATTAAGGCTCGAGTAGATGAGCTGGGTTTACGTTTGTCAATCAATTAATTTATTTTATTAAGAGGAAGGGTTATGCAATTAAACGCAAGCGAGATTAGTGATTTAATTAAAAAACAAATAGAAGGTTTTGATTTTGCAGCTGAAGCACGTACAGAAGGTACGGTGATCAGCGTTAGTGATGGTATTGTGCGTATTCATGGTTTGGCTGATGTGCAATTTGGTGAGATGCTTGAATTCCCAGACAATACGTTTGGCATGGCACTAAACCTAGAACAAGATTCTGTTGGTGCAGTTGTGTTGGGTAATTATTTACACCTTTCAGAAGGTGACACGGTTAAGTGTACCAATCGTTTGGTAGAAGTACCTGTGGGTGAGGCGATGTTGGGTCGTGTGGTTAATCCATTAGGTCAACCGATCGATGGCAAAGGCGCCATTGACAACCAGAGTTCATTGCCTTTAGAGATTATGGCACCGGGCGTGATTGATCGTAAATCAGTTGATGAGCCAATTCAAACCGGTATTAAAGCGATTGATGCGATGGTTCCAGTGGGACGTGGTCAGCGTGAATTAATCATTGGCGATCGTCAAACGGGCAAGACAGCCGTTGCGATAGACGCCATTATCAATCAAAAAGATTCAGGCGTTAAGTGCGTGTACGTGGCAATTGGCCAAAAAGACTCATCAGTAGCAGCTGTTGTGCGTAAATTAGAAGAGCACGGTGCATTAGAAAACACCATTATTGTTAATGCAGGTGCGGCGTCAAGCCCGTCACTGCAATACATTGCACCTTATGCAGGCTGTGCCATGGCAGAGTATTTCCGTGATCGTGGCGAAGATGCACTGATCGTGTACGACGATTTAACCAAGCAAGCTTGGGCTTATCGTGAAGTCTCGTTATTGTTAAAGCGACCACCAGGACGTGAAGCGTATCCGGGCGATGTATTTTATTTACATTCACGCCTGCTTGAGCGTGCATCACGTGTAAACGCTGAGTATGTAGAACAAATGACCAATGGTGAAGTTAAAGGAAAAACGGGTTCGTTAACTGCATTACCAATTATTGAAACTCAAGGTGGTGACGTATCAGCATTCGTACCAACCAACGTAATCTCAATTACAGATGGCCAGATCTTCCTAGAAACTGATTTATTTAATTCAGGCATTCGTCCAGCGATTAATGCAGGTCTATCAGTATCTCGAGTAGGTGGTGCAGCACAAACAAACATTATTAAGAAGCTTGGTGGCGGTATTCGTCTTGATCTAGCTCAGTACCGTGAATTGGCAGCATTTGCGCAATTTGCCTCAGATCTTGATGCTGAAACAAAAGCGCAAATTGATCGTGGTCAGCGTGTTACTGAATTGATGAAACAAAATCAATACGCACCATTATCGGTCGCAGAAAATGGCAACTTCTTTGTTTGCTGCTAACTCTGGATCGTTGGATGACATTGATGCTAATAAAGTGGTTGATTTTGAAGCAGCTTTGTTGACTTACATGAATGCCAATCAAGCGCCATTGATTAAAAAAATTAATGAAACAGGCGATTACAACGACGACATTGCGTCCGAACTGCAAGCCGCGATTGATGACTTTAAGGCAAACCACACTTGGTAATTAGATAATATGGCAGCTGGCAAGGAAATTAGAACTCAGATCGCGAGTATTAAAAATACTCAAAAGATCACGTCGGCCATGGAAATGGTTGCCGCTTCTAAGATGAAAAAAGCACAAGACAGAATGCTGGCTTCACGCCCTTATTCTGAGAAGATTGCTAGAGTGATTGGGCATTTAGCATATGCACATTCAGAGTTTGAGCATCCTTACATGAAAGAAGTTGGCGAGCTTAAACGTATTGGAATTATTATTATTTCAAGTGATCGAGGCCTGTGTGGCGGTTTAAATACCAATTTATTCAGAAGCTTATTAAAACAAATTTCTGAGTATCAAGCCAAAAATATTGAAATTGATATTTGCACCATTGGTAAAAAATCCACGGCATTTTTTAAAAATTCTGGTTTAAATATTAGGTCGGTGTTGACTGATTTGGGTGATGCACCACACTTTGACGACTTATTAGGCACGGTTAAGGTTATGCTCGATGCTTATGATGAAGGTGAAATTCAGCAATTATCAGTGGCTTATAATCGATTTGAAAACACCATGACTCAAGTGCCAACGGTAACACAGATAGTGCCAATGGTAGCGAGTGAAGTAGATGGAATGGATCATCATTGGGATTATATTTATGAGCCAGATGCTGAAGAGGCATTAGGGGCATTGTTAGTGCGTTATATTGAGGCCTTGGTTTATCAAGGTTTGGTTGAGAATATTGCTTGTGAGCAATCATCGCGCATGATTGCGATGAAGAGTGCAACGGACAATGCAGGCGATATGGTTAAAGATTTAGAGTTAGTTTACAACAAGGCAAGACAAGCGGCAATTACTCAAGAAATTTCTGAGATTGTTAGTGGTGCTGCTGCCGTTTAAGGTTTTTAAGAAGGAAAATAAAAATGAGTACAGGAAAAATTATACAAATTATTGGCGCGGTTATCGATGTTGAATTTTCAGCAGACAGTATTCCAAATATTTACAACGCTTTAACGGTTACTGAAACAAGCTTAACCTTAGAGGTTCAGCAACAGCTTGGTGATAACGTTGTTCGCGCGATTGCCATGGGCAGCTCAGAAGGCTTAAAAAGAGGTTTAGAGGTTACTGATAATGGTTCGGCTATTAAAGTACCGGTGGGCACTAAGACTTTAGGGCGTATTATGAATGTATTGGGGGAGCCGATTGATAATGCTGGAGACATTGATCCTGAAGCTGAATGGGAGATTCATCGCTCTGCACCACCTTACGATGAATTGGCACCGGCAGCAGAATTATTAGAAACGGGTATTAAGGTAATTGATTTGGTTTGTCCATTCGCCAAGGGCGGCAAGGTTGGTTTGTTCGGTGGTGCTGGTGTAGGCAAGACAGTCAACATGATGGAGTTGATTCGTAATATTGCGATTGAGCATTCAGGATACTCGGTATTTGCGGGTGTGGGTGAGCGTACTCGTGAGGGTAATGATTTCTACCACGAGATGAAAGAATCAAACGTACTTGATAAAGTATCTCTTGTTTATGGCCAAATGAATGAGCCACCGGGAAACAGACTACGTGTTGCTTTAACAGGCTTAACAATGGCTGAATACTTCCGTGACGAAGGCCGTGATGTATTATTGTTCATTGACAATATTTATCGTTATACGCTTGCGGGAACTGAGGTGTCAGCATTATTAGGCCGTATGCCATCAGCGGTAGGTTACCAGCCAACACTAGCCTCAGAAATGGGCGCATTGCAAGAGCGTATTACTTCAACGAAGAAAGGATCAATTACTTCAATTCAAGCGGTGTATGTACCTGCAGATGATTTAACCGACCCATCTCCTGCAACAACATTTGCCCACTTGGATGCAACCGTGGTGTTATCGCGTCAAGTGGCAGAATTGGGTATTTATCCTGCGGTAGATCCGTTGGACTCTACTTCGCGTCAACTGGATCCACTCATTGTGGGTGAAGAGCACTATAACGTAGCTCGTGGCGTTCAGGGCGTATTGCAACGCTATAAAGAATTAAAAGACATTATTGCGATTTTAGGCATGGATGAATTGAGTGAAGAAGACAAACAGTCAGTGTCTCGTGCTCGTAAAATTCAACGTTTCTTATCTCAGCCGTTCTTTGTGGCAGAGGTGTTTACGGGTGCACCAGGTAAGTACGTTTCTCTTAAAGACACTATTTCCGGCTTTAAAGCTATTCTTGATGGTGAATTGGACGACCTTCCAGAGCAGGCTTTCTACATGACTGGTTCTATTGATGAGGTTCGTGAAAAAGCTTCGGAGAGTGCATAAATGCCAACCATTCACGTTGATGTAGTTAGCGCAACAGAGTCGCTTTACTCCGGTGAAGCAAATTGCGTGTTTGCTCCTGCATCAACGGGTGAATTGGGTATCTACCCAAAACACGTTGCCTTGTTGTCGACTTTAAAGCCGGGCGAAGTTCGGGTTGAAACTTCAAGTGGTATTGAGTCTATTTACGTATCTGGTGGTATTGTTGAAGTGCAGCCCGATGTAGTGACAATTTTTTCGGACACGGCAATTAGAGCGCATGATTTAGATGAGTCTAAAGCTCTAGAGGCCAAACAACGTGCGGAAGAAGCTATGGCTGACACCGACAACGGCTATGATATTGTGTCAACTCAGGCGACGTTAGCTGAAGCCATGGCGCAGTTGCAAATGATTTCAAAGATAAAAGGAAAGAAACTCTAGCTATTTAAAAGTGTCTTTTGGTGCACCATCGGTGCATTTTTTGCAATGCAACCGTAATCCAATATTAGACACTCTACCTGATTTCTTGATAACCCAAGGCCTAATGATCCAAGGTGGATCGTGCCTAACGTGCTGAAAGTGACCACACTCTAATTCAGCCACCCAGTCGGCTAAGTCGTCTTGATGAAAGCCAATAATTGCACGTTTTACGGACGTGGATAAAACATCCTTAAAGTTTACAATTTTTCCTTTATGAATTTTGATACCTTCTTTTTGAAGACGCCTTCTTTTGATTTTTATATCTTGTGCAAAGCCGCCTAATTCACCCGTGGACTTAACCACTCTATGGCATGGCACTTCAGGCGCAAAAGGATTTTTATTCATTGCACTTCCAACGGCCCGATGTGCGTTGGGATGGCCGATTAGTTTTGCCAGTCCAGCGTAAGTAATCACACTACCTGAGTGAACATCGCGTTTAAGAGTTTCGTAACACTTTTTTTGGAAAGGCGTCACTCTAGGTAGGGGTTCATCGCTCCATCAAATTTGTCTTGCGCCTTAAGAATGAAATCACAAACCTCTCTAACGGCACCGTGTCCACCGATTTTATCCGTTACTATGCAGGATTTCTCTTTCACCAATTCGTGTGCATTGGATACAGCAATTGGCAAGCCAACTTTAGTCATTACTGGTAGGTCAATCACATCATCACCCATATAGGCCACTTGTTCAGCATTAAGACTTAACTTGTCTAGCAGGTCATTGAAAGCTACAACTTTGTCTTCTTGGCCTTGATAAAAGTGTTCAATGCCCAGGTTTTTCATTCGATGTTCGACGGTGGTTGATTGGCGTGCGGTAATAATGGCGGGTTCGATGCCATTGTCTTTGAGAATTTTGATGCCTAAGCCATCCAAAGAATTAAATCGTTTAAACTCTTGCCCATCATCAGAAAAATACAGACCGCCGTCAGTTAAAACGCCGTCCACATCAAAAATAATTAATTTGATCTCTTTGGCTCTCAGGTAAGATTTATTCAGTAATTTCATTTATTTTGCTCCATTCAAACTTATCTCCAGGGTCAGTTTTACGGCCCGGTGAAACGTCACTATGACCAACAATATCTTTAATTGGATAACTTGATTTAAGCGTCTTTAATGTTTTATTTAATGATTGGTATTGTACCGATTCGTAGGGAGTATTGTCATCCCCTTCAAGCTCAATGCCAATGGAAAAATCATTGCAATTATTTTTTCCATTAAAACTGGATTTTCCTGCATGCCAAGCGCGTTTATCAAACGGCACGAATTGGATGATGGAGCCATCACGCCTAATCAATAAATGCGCTGATACTTGTAAGTCTTTAATGGTCTTAAAGTAAGGATGGGCAAAAAAATCCAGCTGGTTGGTGAAAAACTGTTCAATGTAATTATTATCAAACTCTCCTGGTGGCAAAGATATGCTGTGAATGACCACCATAGAGATGCCAACACCCCGTTCGTTATGATTGTCCGATGGAGATTGTTTGGCCGAACTAAGCAGGTGATTATGAATCATAGGCAGATTATAACCCTAATCGATTCGGTTGAAGTAGCGCCCTCTGAGTAATAGTCTTGGATTGTTTGGATCATCGTTAAAATCGCTGCGTTTATGCAACACGTTATTACAAAGCATGCCCTGGCCTGAATGCATTAGATGTTTAAAATGATAATCAGTATGCTTACTCAATAGTTCATCTAGGTGTTCAATGGCTTGATTTACTTCAATGGAATCTAAAAATTCAATGTTTTTTTTGCGTTGCGTGTAACGCATGTAAAGCTCCCCACTGGCCTCATCGATAAAAAAGACAGGACCAGTTGAAGTTGTTCGTCTGACCTTGCCATTGACTTTATGCTCAGGGATGGTCATGGCATTTGGATGAATAAGGGCCTTAGCAACGTCTGGATTGTCTTCACGCAACAAGAGATAAACCATTTGTGGGTCAATCCATTCGTTAGTCCCACCTTCTGAGGCTGGCCGTACACAAAACAAAGAAAATGCCCTAATGCGCTGTTCTATCGCATTGTAATAGCCGTCCGTGTGCCAACCTATGGCTTTGTTAGTATAAGGTATAAACTCACTTTGGTTTTTGTTGGTACTTTGGGTGATGTGCGCCAACCCTCGATCTTGCACGTACAAGTGTCGATCAAAATCTTTCAGCCCAAACTGGGCGTTCATGTTGATAATGGCATCAGCATAATCAGTTTGTTCCAAAACATGAAAAAGTGCAAAATTTCCCTGCTGACACAAGGAAACAACTTTATTTTTTTCGGAGTCTCTTAACTCAAAAGGGTTTTCAATTTCAACAAGATAGTCTTCCAGTTTAGTGGAGGTATTGGCTAATTTATCGTCTCGCCAATGTTGGTAGTTGTCGCTTTTGGTGAGAACATTAGCCATTAATGCGTTTATTGATCACCCATTGTTGAGTAATGGATAAGATGTTATTAACCACCCAGTAAAGTACAAGTCCTGATGGGAACCACAGGAAGAAAATAGTAAACACAAATGGCAACGACATCATGATTTTTGCTTGCATAGGATCGGGTGGCGGCGGGTTGAGTTTTTGTTGAACAAACATAGACACGCCCATGATGATTGGCAATATGTAGTAAGGGTCTTGCGCAGATAAATCGGCTAAATACCAAAACGGTGTTTGGCGCAGTTCAACCATTTCTAGCAGTACCCAGTAAAGAGAAATAAACACAGGGATTTGAACCAAGATAGGCAAGCAACCGGAAGCAGGGTTGATTTTTTCTTTCTTGTACAACTCCATGGTTTTTTGGCCAAGCTTTTGCTTGTCATCTCCGTAGGTTTCTTTTAGCTTTGTTAATCTTGGAGAGAGTTTTCTCATGCCTGCCATTGAGCGGTAAGATTTTTCACTCAGTTTGTAAAAAGCAAGTTTGATTAAAATCGTTAGAATGATGATTGACCAGCCCCAAGAGTTAACAATGGAATAGATCCAGTGCATCAGTTCAGACAAAGGCTTAGCGATAATGAATAGCACGCCATAATCTACTGTTTTGTCTAACCCTGGTGCGACGCTATCAATACGAGCTTGCTCTTTAGGGCCTATGTAAAGGTCACTTCCAGGCAGTACAGTAGTAGCGCCAGGAGCAATTGATACGTTTGGATTAACCACGGTTAATAAGTAGTTGTTGTTGCGAGCGCTGGATGAATAACTGTGTGTGTTATCCGAATCAGGAATCCAAGCGGCAAAGAAGTAGTGTTGAATCATTGCTGTCCAGCCACCTTTAGAGGTTGTTTTTGGTTCTGAGCTGAAATCGTCAAATTCGATTTTTTCATACACGTCCTGATCATCAAATTTGGCACCACCGGTAAAAGTTGGCATCATCATGTTGGACTCATCAAGCGCGTTACGAACAAGCTGTGTGTAACTACTCAAGGTTAGTTCTTTGTTAGAATTGTTGGTTACAACGTAGTCAACCGTAATAACGTAACTGCCCCTTTTAAAATGGAAGTTTTTTACCACTTCAATACCGTTATCACTCTTCCATTTGAAAGGTACCGTTAGGGTTTCACCGTTTAATTGATAGTTGTTGTTGCTTGAAGTAAAAATTGAGTGATGCGTTGGCATTTGCTCTTGTGGTAACAAACCGCTTTGAGCCTGGAACAATCCACCTGCTTTATTACTGAGTAATTGAAACTTCTTAATGCCATCCAGCTCCTCTGGATAGGCGTTAAGAAGTGCATTTTGTACAGTGCCGCCTTTGTGGCTAATTTCTACCGTTAGCAGATCAGTACTAACGGTAGTGTGTGGATGTTGTTGTATAGCAGGGGCAATTGGTAAGTCGACACGGGCTTTAGTATGGGTAATGCTTGGCACATCTTGATCTTGAGTTGGCGTCTGAGATTGGGTCTGTACTGGTGTTGGCGTGTCGAATTCAATGGTTTTTGTTTGTCTAACCAAATTACCATTGGTGTCAACCGTGTGGGTAATTTCCCATTTATCCCACAGCAAGAAAATACTTAAAAAGATTGCAACAATGAGAAAGAATTTTTGATTGTCCATAATGGTATAGTTTATTGGTTAATGTGAATGTTTTTTAGGCACGGGATCAAATCCGCCATCGTGCCAAGGATGACATTTTCCAATGCGTTTAATGCTGAGGTTTAGGCCTTTAAAGAATCCATGCTCTTTAACAGCATCATAGGAATATTGCGAACAAGTCGGGTCGAAGCGGCAATTAGAGCCCAAAATCGGGCTAATGAACAGTTGGTAAAACTTAATTGGAATGAGTAATAAGTAGCGCATTAAACTTTTGTTACTTTTTTAAATAAATCAATGAGCTCATTGGATAAAATAAAGTTTTTAGCCGGTCTGGATTTTCTTGCCATTACTACAAAGTCCCAGTTTTTTAAATTATTTTTCTCGCACCTAAAGGTTTCTCTTGCTATTCTTTTGAATCGATTTCTATCAACGGCTAAACGATGCACTTTTTTTGAAATTGCCAGCCCCAAACGTGGATTGGATTTTTTAATGGGTTTTGCAATCACTTGCCAGTAACTTCCTTTAGCAAGTTTTCCACCTTTAAAAATATGAGCGTATTCATGAGCTTTAAGGATTCTGGCTTCACGCGTCAGCCGTAGAGACACTTAAGGTTTAAGCCGCTAAGCGTTTACGCCCCTTTCTTCTGCGTGCGTTAATAACAGCGCGACCCGCTTTAGTGCTCATTCTTGATCTGAAACCGTGCTTACGCTTACGCTTGATAACACTCGGTTGAAAGGTTCTTTTCTGCTTCATAATGAATATCGTTCAATAAAATCTTGCAATTTTACCATAAGTCACAATAAGCCTTGCAAATAACTGACATAATAGTCACCAATTTTTACTGAGCAAGTTTTGATGGATTTAATTTATTGGTTATTATTGCTAAAAGCCCCACACGTAGGGGTTCGTACTTTTTATAAAGCGTTGAAACACTTTGAAACGCCCGAACAGGTATTTTTAGCTTCAAAGTCTGAGCGTAAAGAGTGTGGATTATTTAGGCAAGCAGCGCTTGACTATTTAGAGAATCAAGATCACTCGGTGGTGCAAGCTGATTTAGATTGGGTTAAGTCAGACGACTGTCACATCGTTACCTTGATTGATGAAAGTTATCCCAAGCAGCTCAAAACCATTTCCGACCCACCACCCTTGCTCTATATTAGAGGAAGCGTTGAGTGCTTATCTAAAACACAGTTCGCCATTGTGGGCAGTCGTAACCCGACACCAGGCGGAAAGCAGAATGCTTATCAATTTTCACAAGAGTTATCCAGGGCGGGGATGATTATTACTTCGGGTATGGCCAGTGGCATTGATGCACAGGCACATATTGGCGCTTTGGAAGTGGATTGCCCGACCATTGCGGTGTGTGGCACAGGGTTGGATCGAATCTACCCAGCCAAACATAAGTCTTTAGCGCATCAAATATCACTCAAGGGCGCTTTGGTTTCAGAATTTTGTATTGGAACATCCCCAATTGCTAATAATTTTCCTAGACGCAACCGCATTATTAGCGGCCTGAGTTTGGGCACATTGGTGGTGGAAGCCAGCATCAAAAGTGGCACCATGATTACGGCTAAGTTGGCGGCTGATCAAGGCAGGGAAGTGTTTGCCATTCCCAGTTCAATTCACAACCCCTTGTCTCAAGGTTGCCACCAGCTCATCAAGCAAGGAGCTAAATTAGTAGACACGATTAATGATATTATTGAGGAGCTACCAATTGATTTAAAAAGCTCAACTAAACCACTTAATGTGTCTAATTGTACAAATAGTGTGGACAAGACACCCTTTGTGCTATTAAAATACTTAAGTTATGAGGCCATGACGATTGATAAAATGGTTGAAAAAAGCGGGTTAAGCCCCCAAGTAATTACTCAAGAGCTACTTTTGCTTGAGCTTGAAAATAGGGTTGAAAAGGCTAGCGGGTCTGCTTATGCGTTAACTAAATAAGGTTTCTATGACAAATAATATTCTTGATGTTCTGACTTATATGTTTGACTACCTTTTTGAAGAGGCTGAGCAAGACTCGTCTCATGAGATTGATGATATGGAGTTAAAAGCACACCTTTCCGATGCTGGGTTTGACACTAATCGTATTGATAAAGCGCTAAGCTGGCTTGAGAACATCGCCACTTTGCAAGACGGCCGTATTAAGCCATTTTCAACTAATCATGGCGGTATGCGTATTTACAGTGATGCGGAAAAATTAAAATTAGATGCAAAATCGCGTGGTTTTTTATTATTCATGGAAAACATGGGTCAGCTGGATGCAAATCAGCGTGAAATGATCATTGATCAAATTATGTCGTTGGGTGATTCCAGCCTGTCTTTAGATGATTTAAAATGGGTAGTGATGATGGTGCTAGGCAATAGCATTGATGAAGATGTTTCAGCGCAATGGTTAGAATCCATTGTATTTCTTGATGATAATCACACGCTTCAATAATGGCAAAAAACCTTGTCATTGTTGAGTCCCCTGCAAAAGCCAAAACAATTGAAAAATTTCTAGGCAAAGACTACCAAGTTAAGTCTAGTATTGGTCACATCCGCGACATGGCCAAGAAAAATGGCATTGAAATTGAGAACAATTTCAAGCCTAACTATGAAATCAGCGCCGATAAGAAAAAAGTTGTAGCCGATCTTCGAAAAGCAGTCAAAAAATCTGAGCAAGTCTATCTCGCGACTGATGAGGACCGCGAGGGAGAAGCGATCGCCTGGCATTTATTAGAAGCCTTAGACCTGCCAAAAGACACCCCAAGAATTGTTTTTCATGAAATCACCAAGGGGGCAATTACAAAAGCAATCCAAGAGCCAAGAACGGTAAACTTTGATGTTGTTGATGCACAACAAGCCAGACGTGTTATTGATCGTTTGGTGGGTTTTGAAATCTCGGGCGTTCTATGGAAAAAAGTTTCAGGCGCAAAGTCAGCGGGTAGGGTGCAATCCCCAGTGGTACGTTTAGTGGTTGAAAGAGAAAGAGAAATCAATGACCATACGGCAAAAAGCATGTTTAAAATTAAAGCTGATTTGGTAAATGACGCAGGTGAATTAATTGAAGCAAAACTTGATAAAGATTTTGCTACAAAAGACGAAGCACTTGAATTTACCAACGCATTACTAGAGGCAAAACTCAACGTTAATAGTACTGAGAAAAAACCTTCTAAGCGTTCTCCAAAAGCACCATTCATCACTTCAACTTTGCAGCAAGAAGCATCGCAAAAACTTGGTTTTTCAGTTAAACAAACCATGACTTTAGCGCAAAACTTGTATCGAGAAGGTGCAATTACTTACATGAGAACTGACTCCTTCACATTGTCTGAAGAAGCGATTGCAGCAGCCCAAAAGGAAATCACGTCTAAGTATGGTGCTGAGTATCATCAAGCGAGACGTCATAAAACCAAAGACGCAGGCGCACAAGAAGCGCACGAGGCGATTCGCCCAACCGATTTAACCAAGCCAAGTATTCCTGGCGTTGAAGATCAGGTGGCCAAACTTTATGCACTGATTTATAAGCGCACATTAGCCTCGCAAATGAGTGATGCTAAGCTACAAAAAACACAAATTAAAACCAATATTTCTAACCGTGATGAGAGTTTTTTAGCCAACGGCGAAATATTAGTATTCCCAGGTTTCTTGAGTGTATACGACTACTTGTCATCAGACGATAAATTATTGCCAGATCTTGCCCAAGGTGATGAACTAACTCTGGCCAGTTTTGCTGCGAGAGAAAGTTTTTCACGCGCTAAGCCACGTTACACCGAAGCATCTTTAGTAAAGAAAATTGAAGAAATGGGCATTGGTCGTCCGTCTACTTTTGCTACCATGGTGTCAACTGTACAAGACCGTAACTATGTCACCAAGGAAACACGCGAAGGTGTAGAGCGCGCCTATCAATTGATTGAAATTAATAAAGGCAAAGTTGAGCAATCAGAGCCGACAGAAAATACAGGCGCTGAGAAAAATAAACTTTTTCCAACCAGTGTTGCTTATCTATTGACTGACTTCTTGGTGAAGCATTTTGGTGATATTGTTGATTACAAGTTCACAGCAAATTTAGAAACTGATTTTGATACGATTGCTAATCAAGGTGTTGTTTGGCAAGGCGTGGTCAAAGAATTCTACGGCCCTTTCCATGCAAAAATTGAAGCGGCAGATGATATCTCTAGAGAAGAGACTCATGGTATGCGCGATCTTGGCATTGATCCGAAGAGTGGAAAACCCGTCAGTGTGCGTTTTGGACGCTATGGTGCTTTTGCGCAGATTGGCCATAAAGATGATGAAGATAAGCCGGCTTTTGCTTCACTACGCGGTGACCTTGTTATTGAAACCATTACCCTTGATGAGGCATTAGAGTTATTCAACATGCCACGTACGGTAGGTGAAACAGAAGATTTTGGCGTTATAAAAGCCAACTATGGTCGTTTTGGGCCTTACATACAATATGGCAAAAAATACGTTTCTTTGAAAGAAGAGATCCCAGAGGATGTGACGCTTGAAAAGGCATTGGAATTAATTGCTGCTAAAGAAAAATTTGATGCTGAACGTATTATTAAAACTTTTGAGGATTCTGAGATTCAGGTGCTCAATGGACGTTTTGGCCCTTATATCTGGAACGGTAAAAAACGTGGAAAAGGTCAAAAGAACATCACCATTAAGAAATTTTTTGGCGATAAAGAACCTTCAGATTTAACCATTGAAGAATGTAAAAAAGCCATAGCCGGAAAAGTAAAATCCAAAACCGCTAAGCGCAAAAAGAAAAAGCCAGCTAAGAAGACAGCTAAAAAATCATAAGCCAATTATCACACACTCTGTTTCGGTAAAAAGAGCGCATCGTCAGTGTAAAATAACAAGCATTTAATTAAACAAAAATTTTATGTTGCTATTGAGCGAAGTGATGATTGCTAATCCTCAAGTTGATGATTTTGAATCGCTGGTTGAAACTTTAAAAGCCATTTCTAAAGCTTCTGATGAGCGCTTTTTTCGTATGGATGTCAAACCAGACTATACCGATACGCCGGATAATTGGGAAGACCGACTAGAGGCTACATTTTATTAGATACACCTTAGATTATGGGATTTAAATACTTAAACAAAGACCAAAATATTTTTGATGGCGATGACGGAGAAGACGTTTATGCCAACGAAGAACAGCTGAAGACTAGGCTGGAATATTTTGAAAAACAATTATCCGAACTGAGTGACAACTCCCCAGCTGAAGAAAGGATTAATCATTTAATAGAAATTGGGCGTATCCAAGTTGAGCGTTACAAAGGCAATGACGCTTGGGAAAAGGCATTTACCGCTTTTGATCTAGCACAAGAAAATGAACTCTGGGAGTTGGCCGTTGAGGCTTGCGATGTGATGTTTTTGTCTGAAGGCCCAGAAGCGCTGAAAGCGCTGGGTCACGCATTGTGGTTAGGCATCACTTTTCCAATTGATGCAGAGATTACCGTTGCCATGTTACAACATTTAGTCGAAGAATCTCCAAAAGAGTCAGACACACGTGCCATTGCCTCTGCTGCAGCACATTACATTACCTCCATTCGTTGTGGTAAAGATGATGATTTAACCTTTTTTGCCTCACAAATGATAGCATCCGTGGCTGATGATCATTCTCACGTGAGCGACCAATCTACCTTTGATTTGTGGCGTAAGACATTGCAGTTAGATAAACCTGAGGTGTTTTTAAAGAAACTATCGGGCGCCATTGATCAATTGGTGGGTGATAAATGGTGGATTGACCGAGACAAAATTAGGGCAAAATTAGACGCTGAAGGCAAACACTAAACAATAGATATAATGAAAATTAAAATCTGCGGATTTACCAATGCACAAAATGCAAATCAAGCAGCAATGCTTGGTATTGATGCAATTGGATTGGTATTTTATGACCAGTCACCACGCAATGTTGGCGTTGAAACCGCCCTGCAAATTGTTAATGCATTGCCACCCTTTATTAATCGTGTGGGTTTATTTGTTAATGCTGATTCAAGTTTTATCGATGAAGTTTTGTGTGAGGTTCCACTGGATACTTTGCAATTTCATGGCGATGAATCAGCAGCTGAATGTAGACAATACGCCATGCCGTTTATTAAAGCCTTGCGTGTTAATCAAGAAACTAATATTATCAAAATGGCTGAGGAATATCATCAAGCCAGTGGATTATTGTTGGATGCTTTTAACAAAGATACTTATGGTGGCACCGGTGAGAGTTTTGACTGGAGTCTCGCTAAGGTTGACATCGAGTTGCCTATCATTCTAGCGGGTGGCTTAAATCCAAACACCGTGGCCGACGCTGTATCGCAGGTTAATCCTTACGCCGTTGACGTGTCTAGCGGTGTGGAAAGTGAACTAGGGATAAAAGACATTGATAAAATAAGAAAATTTATTCAACGGGTTAATGCATGAGTAAGTACAACCTTCCAGACGACAAAGGCCACTTCGAACAATACGGCGGTGTTTTTATTGCAGAGACACTGATGACAGCCGTTACTGAACTTAAAGAAGCTTACGAAAAATATAAAGATGATGCAGATTTTTTAAAAGAATTTGAGCATGATCTTAAACATTATGTTGGCCGTACAACCCCGCTTTATCATGCCCAAAATCTCAGTAAAAAAATTGGCGGTGCACAGATTTACCTAAAGCGTGAAGACCTGAATCACACAGGCGCACATAAGATTAACAACACCATTGGCCAGGCACTTTTGGCTCAGCGCATGGGTAAGACTCGCATCATTGCTGAAACGGGTGCAGGCCAACATGGCGTTGCTACGGCTACAGTAGCAGCTCGCTTAGGTTTGGAATGTGTGGTGTACATGGGTGAAGTGGACGTTGCGCGTCAAGCACTGAATGTGTTCCGTATGAAATTATTAGGCGCCACTGTTATTCCTGTCACTTCAGGGTCAAAGACTTTAAAGGATGCACTCAATGAAGCCATGCGTGATTGGGTAACCAATATTGACGATACTTTTTATATCATTGGTACAGTCGCGGGCCCACATCCATATCCGATGATGGTACGTGATTTTCAATCAATTATTGGTAAAGAGGCCAAAGTACAATTTGACAATCAAGTCGGCGGCCTGCCTGATGCACTCGTTGCTTGTGTGGGCGGCGGATCGAATGCTATTGGATTATTTCATGAATTTATTGACGATGAGTCAGTCGCTATTTATGGTGTCGAGGCGGCAGGCTATGGTTTAGAAAAAGGCCCAACGGCGCACGCCGCACCTTTGTGTGCTGGTAGTGTGGGTGTGCTTCATGGCAATCGTACTTATTTGATGGAAGATGAGAATGGTCAAATTATCGAAGGCCATTCAATTTCAGCAGGGCTGGACTATCCGGGTGTTGGCCCTGAACACGCGTATTTAAAAGATTCAGGTCGTGCGAAATATGTAGCGATTACCGATAAAGAAGCCTTAGATGCTTTTCATACGTTAACTAAAGTTGAGGGAATTTTGCCGGCACTCGAGTCTTCTCATGCAGTTGCTTACGGTATTAAGCTTGCCCAAGAGCTTGGTAAAGACAAAAATATTATTATCAACCTTTCAGGCAGAGGTGATAAAGATATTCATACTATCGCTGAGATCGAAGGCATAAATTTTTAGTTATACTGAGCAATTTATTTGCTCATAGTAGAACTTATACCTTTAGGTGTAAAGGGTGCTTTTTACCAAACTCTTTGTTGTCGAAATTCTAAAAATTAGTCACTTATAAATTATAAGCTCCTACTTTTTCCAATTCCTTACGCCTCTATTTTGGAAAAAATCACCACTTTAAAACCAATAAAATAACATTTTTATCTAAAAATTTAGCAAATTTTACAAATCAACCCATAAAAACTGTATTTTATTGTAATAAATTGATAGTTTTTAGTAAAAATATCTTAAAAACAGTCTATTTATATCAATTTTTAGCCTAATTTAGCCTAAAAATGGCTAAATTTAGTATTTTTATGTAAAAACCACCATTTCAATAATTTCCAAATTTTTTACCCCTCTTTTTCTAAATGGGAAGTAATGGCTTTGAGCGTGAATTTGTATTTTTTCTTCCAATCTAGTGGTAGTTTTTCAAACAATAATAAAACATCTTTTTGATCTTTGGTTAAAGAGATAAGTCTATTATCATCTTTGTAAGTATTTTTCTCATTGAGTAAAAAATCTTCAATTTCTCTAATACCTCTACCCGTTGCTAGCCATTCAAACGACACATTTAGAACTTTAGTGAGTTTAATCAGATTTTTAACACTGGGTTCAGAGTGAAAATATGATGTTGATTCGTATTGAGAAATAGCAGAACTACTAACCCCAATTTTGTCGGCCAGCTCCTTCTGCGAGAGACCTTTTAATTCACGAGATTGCTTAATTCGTATTGCTATTGACTTCATGAGTAAAGTATAGCGATACTAACTTTATTCTTAGATTAGTATAATAGTTGATAGTAATTAGTGATACTTTAATCTACAATAGAAACTAGCTTTATTAATGAACCATATTTTTAATAAAGGCTATTTTATAAATAAAAAAGGAAAATAAAATGAAAAATAAATTAAATACAGCGTTAGCTGCTTTGTTTTTAACAACTTCATCATTCACAGCATTTGCCGCAGAAGAATCTAGTCAAGGTTATGCAGGTATTAGTTTTGGTCAATCAACCCTAGATACTGGCATCAACTCCTTAACTGGCACTGCGTCGCTTGATGAAAAAGATAATGCTACTAAGATATTTGCAGGTTTTAATATAGATGAAAACTTTGCAATTGAAGGGCACTATGCAAATCTTGGAGAGGCAACATTAAGCGGTAATACTGGCGATAGATTTACTGATGAAGGCACAGTTTATGAATTTTTAGTTGATGGTGTAACAGTTACTGCAAAAGTAAAATCTATTGGTGTTGCTGGAATATACAAGTTTAATGTTGGTGATACAATTACTCCGTTTGTAAAAGTCGGATTCCACAAATGGGATAATAAAATATCTGTGAGTGCTGGTAGTGTATCAGGTTCAGCTGAAGACGATGGTACAGATGTATTCTATGGTTTAGGAGCATCTAGCGCTATTTCTGATAAGATAGATTTTAGAGTGGAGCTTGAACGTTTTAAAGGTGATGACGGATATCTTGATTATGTATCTGCAGGTGTTGCATATAACTTCTAAATATAATGTTTTAGCTTTAGATAGAAATAAAAAACCCAGCTTAGGCTGGGTTTTTTATTGTCTGTTAATTTTAGTGGGTTTTATTGTTTAGCCACCAAATTAACACTGTGAATTGAATAATCAGTAAAGGCACTACTGAAAGTAGTACCGCTTCCCATCCATAATTAAACACAAACCAACCAGCAGATAATGAGGCGATGGCTTGAAGGCTGAAGATTAAAAAGTCATTGACTGACTGGACTTTGTATTTTTCCTGTTCATTGTATGATTGAGGCAAGAGGCTAGTACCACCAATAAATAGAAAATTCCAGCCTAGTCCTAACAGGATTAGCGCAATCCAATAATTATCTAAAGCATGGTCAGATAGGGCGATAGCAATACAGATAAAATAGAACAGCACCCCAGTCAGCATCATTTTTCGCAAGCCAAAAAATGCCACAATAATGGGGGTAAATAAAGAGGGTAAGAACATGGCAATAACGTGGGATTGGATGACAAATTTGGTTTGCTCTAAAGAAAATCCATCAATCACATGCATGCTCATGGGTGTTGCTGTCATCAAGTAGCTCATCACCACGTAGCCAACAGCAGCACTAGAAGTGGCAACAATAAAGACAGGTTGTTTAATAATGGTTGATAATGGGCGAGTGTCGCTATGTTGTACTTCGGTTGTAATATCAGTTTGTTGATAAAACCATAACAATCCAAAAGCAATAATAAAACAACCACTTAGTAATGCGAAAGAACCAACAAACGTGGTGTCAAATAGGTCTTTACCCAAGGTGGCAACTTCAGGGCCTAAAAAGGCAGAAACTAAGCCGCCAATAAGAACAGCAGAAGTGGCGGTGGCACTTAGATTTTGGTCAACGCTTTCAATGGCAGCAAAGCGAAACTGGTTCATGGTGGCGGTGGTTATGCCAAATAAAAAAGTGGCTATACAGAATAGATAGAAAGATTGAATTTGTAAGGCGGTGATTGCTAGTGAAATCACGGCCAACGTATAAATACAGACACTCAGAAAAACATGACGACGACCTATGGCCGCCATAAATCTATTAATTGGAACAATAAAACTTGCAGTACCAACGACTAATAGTGTTACGGGTAGAGTTGATAGGCTATCAGTTGGTGCTAAAATTTGACCAATAATGCCACCTAAGAAAATTACAAAAACACTCAGAGACATAAATAGCGATAGACTGGCCGTTAATATCCAGACGTTTCTAGGCAGTGCAAACATTTATTTTTTAATAGGTCGTTTCCAGTTGCTCATGATGACTTGTTTAGAGCGGCTAAGTGCTAGTTGATCTGCTGGCACGTCTTTAGTAATGGTAGAGCCGGCTCCAATCGTAGCATTTTTACCAATCGTAATGGGAGCAATGAGTTGCGTGTCCGAGCCAACGAATACACCGTCTTCAATCGTAGTTTGATGCTTATTGGCACCGTCATAATTACAAGTAATCACCCCGGCACCGATGTTGACGTTTTCGCCCATCGTAGTATCACCGATATAACTCAGATGTGAGACTTTTGAACCTTTGCCAATGGTAGATTTTTTCACTTCAACAAAATTACCGATTTTGGCATTTTCGCCAATGTTGGCTTCAGGGCGAATACGGGCAAACGGGCCAATGGATGCGCCACCACCAATAACAGCATCTTCAATCACTGAGTTAGACAATATAGATACATTGTTACCAATGGTGGTGTTTTTAATGATGCAGTTTGGTGCAATGTTTGTGTTATTTCCCAAAGTAACTTTGCCTTCAATGACCACATTAACATCGATTTCACAGTCTTGTCCAAAGTCGAGCGTGCCCCGACAATCAAAGCGATCAGGGTCTTTCAAAGTTAAGCCTTGCTGCATAAATTCAGTGGCTTGATTTTGTTGAAAAGTTCGTTCTAGTTCTGCTAGTTGTGCTTTATCGGTGGTCCCCCGGTACCCATCCCCCGTTGCTTGGGCACCCGGCGGATCCACGAATCACACAAGGCATACTTGCTGGCCAAAAACTTTGATCTTTCGGCAAGTGTTGGTATAGATAATGTTGAGTCTTTGATAAAAAAGACTACACTTCATCTGCACTGTGCATGGGCGGAGTTACTAACTCAATCAATGATTCAGAAAAATCCGTGGTAATGTTTGGATGCGTGAGCGCACATCCAAATGCACTAGGGTGTGGCGCCTGGGAAATGCCGCCTTTTCTAGACACTCTGAGCCCTTCTTTTTCAATGCCCATCAAATTACCTTTGAGCAGTGCGCTGTGTGGTTTTAATATTTGAATTTTATCCGTTAAGTTCAAATGCTTGCTCAATGCTAAAATATGCTCATTTTACCATTAGCTTAACAAATGAAGACAATCAAGGCCGTTGTTGGCGTTTTACATAATTCCAAAGGGCAATTACTCATTGCTAAACGTCAAGACCATCAGTTCATGCCTGGATTTTGGGAGCTTCCTGGCGGAAAAATTGAATACGGAGAGTCATTAGAACAAGCCATGATTCGAGAACTGAATGAAGAGCTTAACGTTCAGGTCATAAAACTAAGCATACGTCAAAGCATGCGCCATCAGTACAAAGATAGAATGGTTGAGTTAAACATTTATAATATCGATGAGTATAAAAATTCACCCATTGGCGCCGAAGGGCAAGAGATTAACTGGGTAAACATTGATGAATTAACAAATTATGAATTATTACCAACCATGAAAGCATTTTACAACTCAGTCGTATTGCCAAATAAATATTGGATTACCCCATCAAGCAACCATCAAAGCGATGAATGGATAAACAAGTTTGAACAAAAACTAACTTCAGACATAACTTTAATCCAACTTCGCAGTAAAGCTCCTATTGACGTTTCGTTTGTCAAAAGTCTTCACCACCAATGCCAACAAAATAACGTCAAACTATTATTAAACACTCCCAATAAAACTTTTGATGAAAGTTATTG
>FUWD013430146.1_pt6 | contig 21807 bp, 20 predicted proteins | sample 1063281 | NCBI WGS metagenome assembly FUWD01 (sample SAMEA79048168, study PRJEB19326) | metagenome | biome: marine | reverse complement strand
GAACCCGTGAGTCAGCAGGCACCGCCGGACGTATCGATTCCTGTGGAGCAGGTCGAGTCCATCTCCTTGCGCGCACGACTTCACGGGGCGAGCGCATCCGTTGCGGTTGGTTCAGTCGTATGGGCTGTGCTTTACGCGTTTCGGGTAATAGCTGTGACAGTGGTGATCTCCGCTGTCGTGTTACTTCCCACTTTGCTGTTTGGTGGCGATCGCCCAGAAAGTGTGAAGGGCTACCTCGATGCAATCACATGGGGCTGGCTAGCCCTCAACGGTGTTCCGCCTCAACTTGGTTCGGCCACGATCACGCTGGTCCCTTGGGGTTTAGCGGTTATCCCTTGGGCTTTGCTGTTTGGGGCTGGACGCTCGTATGCGCGGCGAAATCCAGATGCTGGGCGCTGGCAGGTTGTTGGCGGCGCAATCATGATTGTGCTTTATGTAGGCTCGGTGTTCGCCGCCGCGCAATTCACTACTTCCATCAATGTTTCATTTGGTGGAACGTTCTCGCTGCTCATTTCGTTGGCGATGGGAATTAGCGCTGTCTCAATTGGGATTCTTCAAGGGGTACGCGAGGAATTCACCGACCGAATCCCAACCCTTCTTCGTTTCGTTGCCACGCGTGGTGCAGGAGCTGTGCTCGCAATGCTCGGTGTCGCCGCGATTGCACTGGCCCTACGTCTGGTTCTCAACTTCACGTCGGTATTGGATCTATTCGTCGAATTGAACCCTGGCTGGAGTGGCATCCTGGCAATCGAGGCCTTAACCCTGGGGTACGTCCCGGTCTTGGTTGTCTGGAGCGCCTCGTATCTCATGGGCGCAGGTTTCAGCATTGGCCCGGACGTCATGGTTTCGCCATTTATTCCGGTGACAGCGCCCACGCAACTCCCACCGTTCCCGCCCCTTGTCGCCATACCGGAAACCGCAGGTGCGCTCGCGTGGCTGCTCCCCGCTTTGGTCGTGGTAATCGGCGTGATCTGGGGGGTTGGAATTTCTAAAGGGTTAAATAAAGAAAGTGCCCTAATTCGCATGGTGATCGGTTTCGCGGTGGCCTGTGTGGCGGCAGCAATTTTCTTCGTCCTAGCGCTCATGTCCCTGGGGGATTTGGGCGACGTTCGGTTGGTTGCCCTCGGACCGGATCCGGTGTTGTCAGCCTCACTTTTCTGGATTCTTTTGGCCCTTGGAATCACTCCGGCCGCTGTTCTACCCGCGAAAACTTTCACGCGTGAGCGCAGGGCAAAGATTTCAAGTGTCCCGCCGGTCAAGGAGGACGTAGAGGTAGAGGTAGGGGTAGGGGTAGAGGCAGTGGTGGAAACACGTGAGTGAAAACGTGAACTCTGTCCGGATCGGTTCGGCACTGGGCTGGGCGCGAGTTGCTTATGCCAAGAACGTGCTTTCTTTCGTTGCACTTTCGGTCGTGGTCATGATCCTCCAGTTTGGTCAGCAATTCGCGGCAGGACCTTTTACCGAAACCTTTAGCCGCTGTGTTGAAGCCGGGGGAACGGACGATGTGTTGAATTCGACCGCGATCGCGAATTGCTTTGAGGCTGACATGGGTTCCCTTCTGCTCGTTCTCCTCATGGCCTTTGTTTTTGTGGTGGCGTCCTTCCTTGCAACCGCGGGAGTAATTCGCGGCGCGCTTTATGTCACTCTCGGGAGAAAAATAGGTTTTGCCGACACATTCACCGGCCCCTATTTCGGGGCATTCGCGCTGACTGCGCTGCTGATCATGGTCACGTTTGTGGCGGGACTCTTTCTTTTCATCGTGCCTGCGATTCTGGTGATTCTGCTTTTTCAGTTTGCCCCATTTTTCGCGTTGGATCGAGGGTTGGCACCGTTCCAATCATTGAAGGCGAGTGCGGGATTGGTCCGGCGCAACTGGCCACTTGCAATTCTGCTACTGCTTTTCAGCGCTGCGGCATATCTGATTTCAGGATTGTTCTGGGGGATTCCTACTGTGCTGTTTTTGCCGCTCGCGGCACTCGTGACCGCATACGCCTACCGCAGCATCCAAGGCGAAATGGTTGACCCCTTCGCGTGAACGCGCGCTTAGTCGTCCTGGCTTCGGGAACGGGGACTCTCCTTGAAGCCCTGTTAGATTCCAGCATTGGTGGTCAGGTTGTAGGGCTGGTGAGTGACCAGCCAGAATCCCGAGTTGTTCATGTCGCCGAATCGCGGGGGATCTTTACTCGTTGTGTGTCACTAGGTGATTACAGTTCGCGGGAATCCTGGGAGAGTGACCTGCTGGCTCAAGTAAGCGAATTAGGCCCTGACTTAATCATCGCTGCAGGCTTCATGCGAATACTGAGTCCCCAATTCGTTGATCAATTCCCCCGTCAAATAATCAATTCACACCCGTCCCTGCTTCCACTTTTCCCCGGAGCGCACGCGGTTCGAGACACAATGGCCGCGGGGGTCAAAGTCACCGGATGTACCGTTCATTTTATTGACCACGGTGTAGACACCGGAGAAATAATTGCCCAACAACAGGTGTCAGTACAGCCGGGTGAGAGTGAGTCTGAACTACACGAAAGAATAAAGCTCATTGAGCGCAGGCTTCTCCCCAGAAGTATTGAACAACTGATTGAGTCCCATAGTGGGATCTCGAATTTTGGAAAGGGAACTAAGTGACACTCCGGCCGATTAAACGGGCCCTAATTTCAGTCTATGACAAGAGTGGAGTCGTGGAACTCGCACAAGTTCTCACCGAATATGGAGTGGAAATAGTGTCAACGGGCAGTACGGCAGCCACGATCGAGGCAGCTGGTATTTCGGTTACCCCCGTTCCTGCAGTTACGAACTTTCCCGAGTGCCTCGACGGGCGCGTGAAGACACTTCACCCCGGAATTCACGCGGGCCTGCTGGCAGATTTGCGCAACCCGGATCATGTATCGCAACTTTCAGACCTAAATATCAAGCCATTTGATTTGGTTGTGGTCAACCTGTATCCGTTTAACGAAACGGTCGCAAGGGGGGCGGTCATCGATGACTGCATTGAACAGATCGACATTGGTGGTCCAGCCATGATCAGGGCATCGGCAAAAAACTTTGCCAACGTGGCCGTTGTCGTCTCACCCGCGAGCTATGAGTCGGTAGTGAAAGCGATCAGGGACGGTGGCACGTCGGTGCAAGCGCGAGCAATACTCAGTGCTCAGGCTTTTTCGCACACTGCAACGTACGACATTGCGGTTGCAACCTGGATGTCAACGGTTGTCTCACCCGACGACAGTGAATTCCCGCGTTGGCGGGGAACGGCTTGGACCCGCAGTGAAGTACTGCGATACGGGGAGAATCCGCACCAGAGTGCGGCTTCATATGTCGGGGTTGGCCACGAAGTAGGCGTGGCGAACTCGCGGCAGTTGCATGGAAAACCCATGTCCTACAACAACTTTATTGACGCTGACGCCGCACGCCGCGCGGCCTTTGACTTTCTCGAACCTGCCGTCGCGATTATTAAGCACGCGAACCCATGTGGAATTGCCTCGGGTCTTGACATTGAAGAGGCCTACCGCAAAGCACATGCCACAGACCCCGTGTCTGCTTTCGGGGGAGTCGTTGCCTCGAATCGACCGGTGACACTGGAATTCGCATCGGCTTTATCGGGTGTTTTCACCGAAGTGATCATTGCGCCTGAATTTGATCCGGACGCGTTAATCGCACTGAAAGAAAAGGCAAATCTGCGGATTCTCGTGGCTCCAGGACCACACCCGGGCCGCCGAACCGAAGCCCGCACGATTTCAGGCGGCCTGCTTGTTCAAAGCGTTGACACAATCGACGACAGCGGAGACAATCCGGCCAACTGGACGCTAGAAAGTGGCGATCCGGTCAGTGCCGCGACACTGCGAGACCTCGAGTTCGCTTGGCGTGCCTGCCGATCGGTTAAGTCAAACGCGATTCTGTTGGCCAAGAATTTGGCTGCGGTGGGAATTGGAATGGGACAGGTTAATCGTGTCGACTCCGCGCACCTTGCGGTAAGTCGCGCAGGGGATCGAGCTACAGGTTCTGTGGCAGCCTCTGACGCCTTTTTCCCTTTCGCTGACGGACTGCAGGTTCTCCTGGACGCGGGCGTCACCGCGGTAGTCCAACCGGGTGGCTCAGTACGCGACGCAGAAGTGATCGCGGCGGCCCAGGCTGCAGGCGTGAGTATGTATTTCACGGGAACTCGTCATTTCTTCCATTAATACAGGGCAAGGTGTGAGCAGCGCAAAGGTGTTTATTCCCATCACATTTTTGGTGGGATCACTCACGGCTTGGCAGGCACGAGCCAATGGGGAGCTAGCCGTTCTGGTGGGGAGCGGCCTCGAAGCGGCAGTGTGGAGTTTTGGCTCGGGTTTAATCATGTTGACAATCCTTTTGGCTGTTAACCGGCGCATTCGGGCTGGTGTGGCAAAAGTAGTCCGGGGTCTACGCAATCGCGACTTTCCACGTTGGCACATTCTTGGTGGTGTGCTCGGCGGCACATTTGTTGGAGTGCAAGCGAGTGTCGTTCCACTGATCGGGGTTGCTCTTTTCACCGTGGCCGTTGTTGCGGGGCAAAGTTCAAATGCACTGCTAGTTGACAGAATTGGGTTAGGGCCGGCAGGTGTGGCTGCGATCAGCCCGATCCGCGTTATTGCCAGCGCTTTGGCTGTGGGTGGCGTGCTGGTTGCAGTGTCCAATCGACTGTCAGGGGAGGTATCGGTATTGCCCGTTGCACTGTCATTTCTTGTTGGGGCATTGATTTCGGTTCAACAGGCGATCAACGGCCGAATTGGAATAACGGCCGGGAACGCTTTTTCTTCAACGTGGTTCAACTTTGTTTTTGGAACGACCGCATTAATTGTTGCCTCAGCCACCCAAGTTTTTTGGGGCGATATGTACGTCTCAGCGCTCCCGAGTGACTCGTGGTGGGTGTACACCGGCGGGATCGTCGGCGTCGTGTACATCGCCATGTCAGTGTGGGTTGTTCCCAAGGTGGGTGTGCTGATCTTCGTTCTGATTTCAGTGAGTGGTCAATTAACTGGCGCGTTGATTCTGGATCTGCTCATGCCAACCAGTGGAACCGTGATCACACCTACGCTGTTTATTGGTGTCGGTCTGACGTTCGTGGCTGTTGTGCTGTCAATTCTTCCTCGACTTCTGCGAAAGACGGATAGCAGTCCTAGGTCGACGAAACCCACAGCACGCAACTAATGCGATCCGGTGCCGGCAGTTGGTAAGCATGGGAGAGACTAGTCTCATGATTCTTGACGGGAAAGCCACAGCCACCGTGGTTAAAGCTGAACTCAAAGTTCGAGTCGAGGCACTCAAGGCCAAAGGGATAGTGCCTGGGCTGGGCACCGTACTCGTGGGGGATGACCCCGGTTCCCACGCATACGTGGGTGGGAAACACAAGGACTGCGCCGAAGTTGGGATTTCCTCAATCCGCGTGGACATGCCCGCCGACTCAACCCAAGTAGAAGTCGATGCGAAGATAACCGAACTCAACGTTGACCCAGCGGTTACCGGGTACATAGTTCAACTCCCGTTGCCCAAGCACCTTGATTCAAGCCGGGTCTTAGAGCTCATGGAGCCGGGCAAAGACGCTGACGGGCTGCATCCCATGAACCTTGGCCGCCTTGTGCTCGGGATCCCCGCACCACTTCCGTGCACTCCTGCCGGAATCGTTGAGTTGCTGCGTCGCTATGAAGTTCCCATTAATGGAGCGCACGTGGTGATTGTCGGTCGCGGAGTCACAGTAGGTCGACCACTGGGCCTATTACTTACCCGCAAGAGTGAAAACGCAACAGTCACTTTGTGTCACACGGGCACTAAGGACCTGTCAGCTGAACTCAAGCGCGCCGACATAATCGTTGCAGCCGCTGGTGTTCCTGGGATCGTAAAGGCAAGTGATGTCAAGCCGGGTGCCGCAGTCCTTGACGTGGGTATCACACGCACAGACGCCGGCCTAGTAGGTGACGTTGCATCCGATGTAATAGACGTCGCTGCTTTCCTAGCCCCAATGCCCGGCGGCACAGGTCCCATGACGCGCGCAATGCTCCTGGCGAATGTTGTCGCGCGCGCCGAGGAACTCGCCACAGGTTCATAGGCAAATGGCAAATTCAGACAAGGAAAACGTGCGGCACTTACCGCGATCGCGTCTGCGCGAATGGCCAATTTCACTGGTTCTGCTCGGGATTGGTTTATCGATGATTTTCGTGGCAACCGACCATTTTCGGCGAGGCTCAGTGGTTCTGGCCGTCAGTGTCGTGTTGGCGACATTCCTTCGGTTATTTCTGCCCGAGAATCAAGCTGGGATGCTCTCTGTCCGCTCAAAAAGCGTCGATGTCGCCGTTATGGCCGTTTTGGGTGTGGGGTTGACCATATTTGCCCTGTGGGTTCCTGCCCCGAACTGAAAAAGATATGCGCGAGGCGGTATCTTGACGTCAAGATATTTTTATTTCAACCGATACACGAATAAAGGGGATACAACATGGCTCGCTCTGGCAAAGTCGCAGTGATTGGCGCAGGTTTCTACGGTTCAACAACGGCATTGCGACTCGCTGAATACGATATTTTTGAAACTGTTGTGCTTACCGACGTTGTCGACGGCAAAGCCGAGGGTTTGGCTCTAGACATGAACCAGTCCCGCTGGATCGAAGGTTTTGAAACGAAGCTCGTGGGCCAGACAACGGGCATGGACGGCAGTGGTTACGAAGCAATCGCCGGTTCGGAAATCGTGGTCATTACCGCGGGTCTTCCGCGCAAGCCTGGCATGAGCCGGATGGATCTCATTGAAACAAACGCCAAGATTATGCGGGGAGTGTGCGAGAACATTACGAAACATGCCCCCAACTGTGTTGTGATCAACGTTGCAAACCCACTAGACGAAATGACCGCACTCGCTCAAATCGTTACTAATTTCCCCTACAACCGTGTGATCGGTCAAGCCGGAATGCTCGACACCGCCCGGTTCTCTCACTTCGTCGCAGAGGAACTTAGTGTCCCCGTTGGTTCTGTCACCACACTCACTCTTGGTTCACACGGCGACACCATGGTTCCCGTTGCATCCGCGTGCAGCGTTGACGGCAAGCCACTCAGTGACCTGCTCTCCCAAGAACAGATCGACGACCTGGTTGTCCGTACGCGCAACGGTGGGGCAGAGATTGTGGCCCTGCTCAAAACAGGTTCGGCCTACTACGCACCCTCGGCTGCAGCAGCACGCATGGCTCGCGCAGTCCACGAAGATTCCGGCAAGGTCATGCCCGTCTGCGCGTGGGTTGACGGTGAGTATGGCCTCAGCGGTGCCTACCTCGGTGTCGAAGCCGAAATTGGCAAAGAGGGAATCAAGAAGGTTGTTGAAACCCCACTGACAGACGCCGAGAAAGTGTTGCTCGTCGAAGCCTACGAAGCCGTCAAGGCCAAGCAAGCCGACGTTTCAGCCCTGTAACTGCAGATCCCCTACATTCACATTTCCTACATTCACATCCCTACATAGGCAGAGTCCAGATACAAGGAGCAACACGTATGTCGCAAAAAATCAAGGTTGTAAATCCAGTCGTCGAACTCGACGGTGACGAAATGACCCGAATCATTTGGCATTTCATCAAGGCGGAATTAATTGAGAAGTACCTTGACGTTGACCTTAAGTATTACGACTTGAGCATGGAAAACCGTGACGCAACCGACGACCAGGTTACGATCGATTCAGCGCATGCGATTCAGAAATACGGCGTCGGTGTCAAGTGCGCAACCATCACACCGGATGAAGCCCGGGTTGAAGAATTCGACCTCAAGAAAATGTGGAAATCACCTAACGGCACGATCCGCAATATTTTGGGTGGCGTTATTTTCCGCGAGCCAATCATTATTTCCAATATTCCACGTTTGGTTCCTAGCTGGACAAAGCCGATCATTATCGGTCGTCATGCTTTTGGTGACCAATACAAGGCAACCGACTTCAAGGTGCCCACCGCCGGAACTCTCACCATGACGTTCACCCCAACCGACGGCACCGAGCCCATGGAATTCAATATTTTTGACTTCCCAGCCGGTGGGGTTGCAATGGGGATGTACAACCTCGACGAGTCGATCCGTGACTTTGCACGGGCTTCCATGCGTTACGGCCTCAACCGCGGTTACCCCGTCTACCTTTCGACCAAGAACACGATTCTCAAGGCTTACGACGGCCAGTTCAAAGATATTTTCGCGGAAGTATTTGAAAACGAGTTCAAGGACGAATTTGAGGCAGCCGGTATTACCTATGAACACCGTCTGATTGACGACATGGTGGCTGCCGCAATGAAATGGGAGGGTGGCTACGTCTGGGCGTGTAAGAACTACGACGGTGACGTCCAGTCCGACACGGTTGCTCAAGGTTTTGGTTCACTAGGCCTGATGACCAGTGTGCTCATGACTCCAGATGGCAAGACAGTTGAAGCTGAAGCAGCCCACGGCACGGTGACCCGTCACTACCGTCAACACCAGCAGGGCAAACCCACCTCCACCAACCCAATCGCTTCGATCTTTGCCTGGACACGTGGCCTTGAGCACCGAGGTGTTCTTGACAGCACCCCAGAAGTCAGTGAGTTCGCTCGCACGCTCGAGCGGGTGTGCATTGAGACCGTGGAAGCCGGGGACATGACCAAGGATCTAGCATTGCTGATCGGTCCAGACCAGAAGTGGCTTACCACCCAAGACTTCTTGAGCGCAATTGACTCACGCTTGCAAGGGGCTATGCGTTAGGCAAATGCCGTGCTACTTCGTTGAATAGGTGAGCACAACCTGCGCGAAAGCGGCACCGAAGTTGGTGCTTATCTCGCGGTGCTTGCGCCAGTACTGCTCCGTAGTCGATCGCAGGGAATCAATATTGACTCCTTGCGCATCGATCTCGGATCGGTAGGTTCCCAACCACCCGTACACGATTGACGGATTCGCCTCAATGTGAAACTGAGTTGCCCAAGCATTCGGACCGATCCGGTAACCCTGGATCATGCCTTGGGCGGTTGCTAAAACCTTTGCGTTTTCGGGTAGGTCGAAAGTGTCATAGTGAAACTGCATTCCAACAAATATTGGGCTGAAAACTTTAAAAAGTGGGTCGGTTTTTGCATCGGGGGTCGTGGTGACGTCACACCAACCAATCTCAACGACTTCACCCTTGCGAACACTCCCGCCGGCAGCCGTGGCCAAGATTTGCGAACCGAAACACACCCCAAGGATCGGAATCGACTGTGCGAGGGCTTCTTGCAGGAGAGCTATCTCGTTGGCGATCCAAGGCTTGGAGTCAACATCAAGCACGCTGGCAACCGCACCCATTGAAATCACTCCTGAGAACTCCTCAAGTGCCCCGGGTGGTGCAGGGTCTTGCCAAGTGCACCACGTGTCAATGGTCAAGCCAGCGTCAACGAGAGGGTTAGCCAGATCGTTGAGAGCGTCGTCTAAGTCGTGCTGGATCACGAGAACCCGAGGTGAAGGCATACAACGGAGCCTAACCCGGGTAGCCCGTCAGGATGGGATGGACAAAATCAGCTTTATGAATACCCATTCTGTCCGGCCATCCCCGGAACTGGGAAAGTCGGCGGGGATCTAGGGTGTTCCCGTGAGTGACATCTGGGTGAACTTGGGCGTTGTCTTCATGTTCGTCCTGATCGGTGGGTTCTTCTCAGCGGCCGAACTGGCCCTCGTGTCATTGAGAGAGAGTCAAGTTTCCCGGCTAGCCGAGAACTCTAAGCGGGGACGCACCCTCGCTGGGTTGACACGTGACCCCAATCGGTTTCTTGCGGCGGGTCAAGTCGGCGTCACCCTCGCTGGCTTTATTTCGGCTGGTTTCGGCGCGGCAACAATTGCGCCGGAACTTGCGGTACCCATGCAGAACGTGGGATTAAGCGATGCTGCAGCAAACACGATTGCGTTCATCACAACAACCGTGGTGATCGCGTATATCTCACTGGTGTTTGGTGAGCTGGTCCCCAAGCGGATTGCTTTGCAGCGGGTCGAACAGGTCGCCCTTTTCGTGGCCGGACCAATTGAGTTCACCGCCAAAGTAACCCGGCCGTTCATCGCAGCATTGAGCGCCTCCACGAATGTGGTGGTTCGACTTTTCGGAATTGACCCCAAGGCTGCCAAGGAACAAATGAGCGGTGAGGAGCTGCGAGATCTTGTCGCAGCCCACGAAGACCTTAGCGTTGAGGAACGCGAAATGATCGACGATATTTTTGCAGCTGGGGAAAGGGAATTGCGCGAAGTCATGATGCCGCGCACCGAGGTGTCTTTCCTGGACGCATCGCTTTCGGTTTCCAAGGCGATCCGGGTTATTTCCGACCAACCTCATTCGCGTTACCCCGTGATCCGCGGCAGCGCCGACGAAGTTGTTGGGTTCGTTCACATCCGTGACCTACTCGATCCTGACCTTGAAGACCCCTCGGTTCACGTGGGCAAACTTGCACGCGAAGTTATTAGTTTCCCCAGTAGCAAAGAAGTGCTGAGCACATTAAATGAAATGCGCCGGCTTCGCGCCCACTTAGCGATGGTCCAGGATGAATACGGTGGAACGGCTGGACTGGTCACAATGGAAGATCTCGTTGAGGAACTCATTGGTGACATCAAGGATGAGTACGACGAGGACGCACCCGCCCACGGGCCCAGCGCCCTGGGTGAAATCACCGTTGACGGTCTGCTGAACCGGGACGACTTTGAGGATCAAACCTCGATCGAACTCCCCGAAGGCCCATTTGAGACGATCGCTGGATTCATAATTTCCCAATTGGGCCAATTGCCTCAAATCGGCGACAAGGTCACATTGGGCAACCACGAATTTGAGGTAACCGAACTTGATGCCCGAAGGGTTTCGCGAGTGCGAGTTGTGACAGGTGAAACTGACAGTGATGCCATGGACAGTGAAGAATTGAGCAGTGAGGATCTGAATTCAAGTGACGATAAGTAATCAAAAGCCCAGAATTTTCTCGGGCATTCAACCCACCGCGGACTCGTTTCATATCGGTAATCTTCTGGGGGCGCTGCAGGAGTGGGTCAAGTTACAGGAGTCACATGATTCGTTCTTCTGCGTTGTGGATCAACATGCGATTACCGTCGACCACGACCCAGAACTACTGCGCAAGCGAACGCTCGTGTCCTTTGCCCAATTGCTGGCGATCGGCCTTGACCCTGAAAAGTGCACCGTGTTTGTTCAGAGCCAAGTCGCAGCACACAGTCAACTCGCTTGGGTACTCCAATGTCAGACAGGATTTGGGGAAGCAAGCCGAATGACCCAGTTCAAGGATAAAAGCTCAAAGGCGGGCAATGACCGTTCAACGGTAGGGCTCTTCACCTACCCGGTTTTGCAGGCAGCTGATATTTTGCTTTACCAGGCCAACGGTGTCCCGGTCGGTGAAGATCAGCGGCAGCATCTTGAACTCACCCGCGATTTAGCCCAGAGATTCAACTCCAAATTCGGTGATACTTTTGCCGTCCCCGAAGTTCTGGTGGTGAAGGAAACCAGCAGGATTGTCGACTTACAAGACCCAACTTCCAAGATGAGTAAGTCCAGCCCGAGTGGTTGTGTCTTCCTACTCGACGAAAACAAGGTAGCCGAGAAAAAGATCAAGAGCGCGGTAACAGACTCGGATGCATCGGTTGTTTTCAACGAAGTGACCAAGCCTGGTATTTCAAATCTTTTGACGTTACAAAAAGCGATCACGGGGAAGTCAATTGAGACCCTTGAGTCAGAGTATGAGGGTCGTGGATATGGAGATCTGAAAAAAGAAACCGCAGAGATTGTCCTTGGAGTCGTCGAACCGATCCGCTCACAAGTCAATGAATTACTCACAGACCCAGCCGAATTGGAATCTCTCATGAACAAGGGAGCCCAGAAGGCGCGCTCAGCAGCAGAACCAACACTCGCCGCTGTCTACGAAAAAATTGGTTTCCCGGCTAACCTTCAAGGCTGACTTTGCCTTTGTTGGTGAGTCGGTTTCGGTTCTTTCGAGTAGTGAAAGCTGACTTGACCCCAAATAGTATAAACGCGATTATTGCGGCGAAGAGCAACATCCAACCGATGGCCAGACCGTCAAGGTTTGAACCCGCAGTTACGGTGTTCGTTGGCGCAGCGGCAAGCACAGCGTCTGCAGGAGATTGCGTTTCGGTGGTTTGTGCAACCAACGCAGAGGACGCTGCCGCAGTAGTGTTTTGTCCCAAAACCCCGATCGGGGTGACCGTGTCCGCATTAGCAAATGCCCAACCCAGCAGTTTCTCCGCCGCGCTTGCGCTAGCTTCCTTGATTCCCATGAGTGAGACAACGTAGGTCGTTCCCTTGCGTTCTGCCGCTCCGATAAATGTCCGTCCAGCCTTTGTGGTGTAGCCGGTCTTCAGGCCGACTGTCCCTTTGAAGTTACCCAACAGCATTCGGTTTTGCGTATAGATGGTTTTGGATTTCTTTTTATTGGCGAACTCGTGCTTCTTGGTGGCGACCACCTCGCGGAGGTAGGGCAGGGTGAGCGCGGTACGACCGATAGTTGCAAGGTCATATGCGCTCGAGACCTGCCCCGGGGCGTCCAGCCCACTCGGATTTTTTGCCACGGTGTCCAGTGCGCCCAGCGAGTCGGCCAACTCGTTCATTTGTGCCAAAGTGCCCTTGATACTTCCGGCCCCTTGGGCGAGCGCCATGGCTGCGTCGTTGGCACTGGGGAGAAGCAGTGCATAGAAAAGATCGTTGGCGGTGTACTCGCGCCCACGGACCAAACCGACTTTGCTGCCGTAGGTGTTTACCGCACGCTTCTTTGCCTTAATCAAGGTTCCGGGGTCCATTTGTGGCATAAGGGTGAGGGCGGTCAGGGTTTTCAAAGTACTCGCCGGTGATCTCAGAATATGTGGACCTTTCGCGGCCAGGATCTCACCGGTGTCTGCATTGGCTACAACCCATGTTTTCGCAAAGACGTCGGGGAGCGGATCTGAACCTTGACCAAGATTGACGATCTTTCCCTTGCCGGTGAGTTGCTCTCCTCCGACAGGTGTCGCGCCCGGGGCCGCAACTGCAGGACCTGGGCCAAGTCCCAGCCCGAATGCTGCAATGAGGCCAATACAGCCTAAGCGGATCGGGCGCGTGTGAGATTGGTTTCGCATGACCGGACAATGCTAACCCCGACGCCATTGTTTGCGGCTAAGGCACCACGGCCGGTTGGCCGGCTCACTCTGTCCCCCTCTAGAGCGTGGGGACTACATTTGGACTGTATCCAATTCCGCGAAAGGAATATCGTGTCTACTTCTGCGCTCTCTGAAGCTCTTCCGGCTAGCACACCAACCCGTCTGCTGATCGGTGGCGAGTGGATCCAGACAGCCGCGGGACTCAACGTGATCAACCCAGCGTCCTATGGAACTCTTGCAACAATCGGCGATGCAGGTGTCACCGAGGGGATTCAAGCAGTTGACGCCGCGCATGAGGCATTCCAGACTTGGTCGCTCACCCCGGCTCGAGTCAGAGCGGAAATCCTGCGCAAAGCATTTGACATCATGGTCTCTGAAATTGACGACTGTGCTCGTCTCATCACGCTGGAAAACGGCAAAGCTTGGCGCGATGCAATGGGCGAGGCGCTCTACGCCGCAGAATTCTTCCGTTGGTTCTCCGAAGAAGCCGTACGTGTTGAAGGTGGTTTCCGTTATGCACCCAACCGTGACAAAACCATAATCACCGACCACAAGCCCATGGGTGTCGCCTACATGATCACTCCGTGGAATTTCCCAGCTGCCATGATCACCCGGAAACTTGGCCCAGCGCTGGCTGCCGGCTGTACGGCTGTGCTCAAGCCACCAGCCGAAACTCCGTTAACCGCACTGTGGATCGGTGAGATTCTTGAGCGTGCAGGTGCTCCTGCAGGTGTGGTCAATATCGTGACTACATCAAAATCAGGTGAAGTTTCCAGCGCAATTCTGGCCGACCCGAGGGTGGCGACTCTCTCGTTCACCGGATCCACCTACGTGGGCAAGTTGCTGTTGAAGCAAACCGCTGAGCGCGTTCTGCCGAGTTCAATGGAACTCGGTGGAAACGCCCCGTTCCTGATTCTTGAAGGCTCTAACGTGGATCATGCTGTGGAAGGTGCCATGGTCGCCAAAATGCGCAATGGTGGTTCCGCATGCACGGCCGCGAACCGGTTCTACGTCCACGAGTCAATCAGCACCGAGTTCGCTGACAAGTTCGAAGCGGCTTTGCGCGGACTCAAGATCGGTCCAGGAATGGACCCGATCAACGAACTAGGCGCAATGGTCAACGACAAAGAACGAGACAAGATTCTTGACCTGATTGGGCAAGCTGAAGACGAAGGCGGTCAGGTCACCCAAGCAGGTGAAGCCCCAGCCACAGGTGCCTTCGTTGCACCGCGCATTGTGCGCGGGGTTGAACACGGCTCGGTTTTGACCCGTAATGAAATTTTTGGTCCGGTTGCTCCGATTGTTTCCGTGGAAAGCACCGATGAAGCCGTCCGCATGGCCAATGACACCGAATACGGTTTGATCTCCTATGTTTTTGCCAAGGATAATGGTGAAGGAATCAAGATCGCCCGTCGAATGGAATCAGGCATGGTTGCGATCAACCGTGGTATTGCCTCAGACCCCGCCGCTCCATTCGGCGGCATGAAAGAGTCCGGCCTTGGTCGTGAGGGCGGGTTCGCTGGGATCCACGAATTCCTTGAGACCCAGTACTTCGCAGTTGACGTGTAATAAATCTCTACACGCGATTGAAAATTAGGGCTTGCTTCACTTCTTGAATTGCCTTGGTGACCTCGATACCGCGCGGGCACGCATCGGTGCAGTTGAAGGTGGTGCGGCAACGCCAGACGCCCTCTTTGTCATTGAGGACCTCAAGGCGGGCGGCGGAGCCGGCGTCACGACTGTCGAAAATAAAACGGTGCGCGGCAACAATCGCTGCTGGGCCGAAGTAGGCCTCGTCGGTCCAAAATACCGGGCAGGAAGTGGTGCATGCCGCACACAAAATGCACTTGGTGGTGTCGTCGAACCTCGCGCGGTCTTCAGCGGACTGAATACGTTCCTTGGTGGGCTCGTGGCCTTCTGGGATCAGGAACGGAAGAACTTGGCGGTACGCCGCGAAGAACGGTTCCATGTCAACTACGAGGTCTTTTTCCAGGGGGAGTCCCTTAATCGCTTCGACGGTGATGGGCTTTCTGATGTCGATATCTTTTACGAGAGTCTTGCAGGCAAGGCGATTGCGCCCGTTAATCCGCATTGCGTCTGACCCGCAAATCCCGTGCCCGCATGAGCGGCGGAAGGTAAGTGAACCGTCAAGCTCTGCCTTGATTTTTTCTAGAGCCGTCAGGACCCGGTCGGTGGGGTAGAGCGCAACCGTGTAGTCCTCCCAGTGGGGCTCCTCGTCGTAATCTGGCCGGTAACGGCGAATCCGAAACGTGACGTCGGTTGCAACGGGTGTTGGTGTGTCCGGCATAACTACAGGAGCCGTGTTTGTTGCTGGTTCAATCATGACGTCAGTTGACATTAGTACTTGCGCTCCATTGGTTGGTAGTTCGTGACAGAAACCGGCTTGTAGTCAAGGTGAACGTACTCGGTGCCCTGGGCGTCGGTCTTGCGACTGGCCATGGTGTGACGCATAAAGTTGACGTCGTCACGTGCGGGGTAGTCCTCGCGGGCGTGACCGCCACGGCTTTCCTTGCGCTCAAGTGCACTGACCACGAGTACTTCGGCGAGATCAAGCAGGAAACCAAGTTCAATGGCTTCAAGAAGATCGGTGTTGAAGCGGGTGCCCTTGTCTTGGATTGACACATTGGCATAACGCTCGCGCAAAACCTGGACGTCAATGAGTGCCTGCTTGAGGGTGACCTCGGTGCGGTACACCTGAGCATTCATGTCCATGGTCTCTTGTAGTTCCTTGCGCAGCGGTGCAACGCGCTCTCCGCCGGTGGAGGAACGCAGCTTCTCCACCATGGTGATTGTTTGGCTTTGTGAGTCAGCGGGGAGGTCAACGTGCTTGACCGAGTTCGCGTACTCTGCGGCAGCCTTACCCGCGCGCTTACCGAACACGTTGATGTCCAGCAGCGAGTTGGTGCCAAGACGGTTCGCTCCGTGGACCGACACACATGCGCATTCGCCGGCTGCGTAAAGACCGGGAACAACATGGTCGTTGTCGCGCAGGACTTCGGTTTCTACGTTGGTGGGAATACCACCCATTGCGTAGTGGGCGGTGGGGAACACGGGAACCAGTTCGGTGACCGGGTCAACCCCGAGGTAGGTGCGGGAAAACTCCGTAATGTCAGGGAGTTTGGCTTCGATTTGTTCCTTGGGCAGGTGGGTGAGGTCGAGGTAAACGTAGTCCTTGTGGGGGCCAGCGCCGCGACCTTCGCGTACTTCTTGGACCATTGCACGGGCGACCATGTCCCGTGGTGCTAGGTCTTTAATCGTGGGTGCGACGCGTTCCATGAAACGTTCACCGGTTGCGTTGCGCAGGATTCCACCTTCACCGCGTGCGCCCTCGGTGAGCAGCACACCCAAACCGGCCAAACCTGTTGGGTGGAACTGGTAGAACTCCATGTCTTCGAGGGGGAGGCCCTTGCGCCAAATAATTCCCATACCGTCGCCCGTGAGCGTGTGGGCATTCGAGGTGGTCTTGAAGACTTTGCCGAAACCCCCGGTTGCAAAAATAATTGACTTTGCTTTAAACAGGTGGATTTCACCGGTTGCCAGTTCGTAGGCAACAACACCGGCGGCCACGGGCTCACCGGACTCTTCATTGAGAAGAACGTCTAGGACGTAGAACTCGTTGTAGAACTCAACACCCTCTTTGATGCAGTTCTGGTAAAGCGTCTGCAGGATCATGTGGCCGGTGCGGTCGGCCGCGTAGCATGCCCGACGAACAGCAGCTTCACCATGATTGCGCGTGTGACCACCGAAACGGCGCTGGTCAATTCGGCCTTCGGGGGTGCGGTTGAACGGTAAGCCCATTTTTTCCAAGTCAAGGACCGCGTCAATTGCTTCCTTGCACATGATCTCGGCTGCGTCTTGATCCACGAGGTAGTCGCCACCCTTGACAGTGTCGAATGTGTGCCACTCCCAGTTGTCTTCCTCGACGTTTGCCAGCGCAGCACACATGCCACCCTGCGCCGCACCGGTGTGTGACCGGGTTGGGTACAGCTTGGTCAGTACCGCGGTGCGAGCACGCGAACCTGATTCCAGGGCTGCGCGCATGCCAGCGCCACCAGCACCAACGATTATTACGTCGAATTCATGTGTCTGCATGGATTACTCCTTGGGAGGTAGTGCTTGTTGGAGGTAGTGCTTGCGGTTCTCACTAGCCGATTGATGGGTCAAATGTGAAAATAACGAGTGTGCCTAGGGCAATAATGATGGCAGTTGAGACATACAGCAACATTTTGAGCCAGAACCGGGTTTGGTCCCGTTCCGCGTAGTCGTTGATGATCGTGCGCATGCCGTTGCCACCGTGCAGAAGTGCGAGCCAGAGCATGGAGAGATCCCAGACCTGCCAAAACGGGCTGGACCAACGACCAGCGACGAATGCGAAGTTGATGCGCTGCACGCCGCCGTCGAGGATATTCATGATGAACAGGTGGCCAAGGACCAGGAAAACCAGAATCAGACCGGAAATCCGCATGAAGAGCCAGCCATACAGCTCGAAATTGCTGCGTTGCTTATTGCGTGAGCCCGCACGTGGGGCGGCGAGAGGATTACTCATGTCGTGCTCCCAAAGAGTGCGTCAATTGTGTGGATCATCATGAAATAGGTTCCTGGGATCATGACCAACAACCAAATCGCAGCGATCACCCAGGTCATTTGACGCTGATAGCGGGGGCCTTTAGACCAAAAGTCGATCAAAATAATGCGAATACCGTTGAAAGCGTGGAAAAGGACCGCGCCAACCAAACCGACCTCAAGGAGGTTAACGATCGGGGTCTTGTAGGTCGCAATGATTTCGTCGTAGGCCGCGGGGGACACTCGAACCAGCGCCGTGTCCAGCACGTGCACGAACAGGAAGAAGAAGACTGAGACACCGGTAATGCGCTGCAAAACCCACGTCCACATGCCTTCGCCACCCCGATACAGGGTGCCAATCGGCGTTGCCCGAAGCGAACGCCCCGGTGTAGTTATGGCCACGTTAAATTCCTCACTTGTCAACGCTTGAATCCTGACACGAATCTATGTGAGCCTAGATTAGCCCTTCACGCTGTAATCAGCCCAGCGGATCCTCAGACTGCAACTGTGATCTTGCCCTCGCTCCCTCAGGGGTCAATGTCGAGCAGAAGGGCCAGGATTTCGCGGATCCGGTAGAGGTCCACAGCACCAACATTTCCAAGCGCCCCGTCAATCCGCGTGGTCGCAACGCTGTGGACGTGCTGGCATTGAGCCGCAGATTGACCCCGCAACCCGTTGCCGGGCCTTGGCTCGATAGTGATTTCACTTGCCAACTCACGAATGGTTGCGGCTGGAAGTCACTTAACCCTCATGAAAAGTGAGAATTCCTATTACACGCTCTTGAGTATCCCAGCGATCGGCTGGAGATCTGGGAAGGCTGCGACCAGCGCTTCAACCGGAACGCACATTGTCGAATCTAAAAGTTCAATTCCAACCGGAATACCATCAAAATCCAGATCAACAAGAATTTCCTGTGAAAATGCAACTGTTGAGGCTACCGGATTGCGTTGTGACTCTGGCAGATCCGAAACATAAAAATAAGCACAATCAAGCAGGGAGCCTGTTGGCTTTCCGTCCGTGCTAGCGGCGTCAATCACGATTCACTCCTTGCGTATTGTGCCAAGCGACCGATTTCACTATAACCGGAGTTTCCATGTCGATCAAGCCTGGTTTGAGCAGAAAAACCTTGAGGAGCAATCCATTTTGGCCCGGGCCAATATAAGTGATGGAATTTCCGGAACCCTCTATCCGCGTCACATACTTCGCAAGGGCACTCTGGATGTCACCCGCGCTGATCCCTCGCTCGATCATTCGATGCGCAGGATGACCGGAGATCACAAGTGGAATCAAGGCAGAGACCCATGCAGAGTGTTCATCAGATGAAACTAGCCTCGTATTGCGAACAACAACAGAGACGAGTCTTTGGCTGTGGATGACGAAACAATGCCCGTGAAAGTTGTGGGTCGTAGGCTGACCCCATGGCACAGCAGCAGGAGTCCAAGCAGCGCAGTAGCGAGTCCGGTTTTGAGATCAAGGATGTGTACGACAGCAATGATCTTGCCGGCTTTGACGTAGCAACCGAACTAGCCGAGCCAGGCGAATTCCCCTACACACGTGGCGTGTACCCGAGCATGTACACCGGTCGGCCGTGGACCATGCGGCAGTACGCAGGTTTTGGAACGGCAGCAGAGTCCAATGAGCGTTACCGGCAACTGCTTGCGGCAGGGACAACAGGGCTTTCGGTGGCATTTGATTTACCCACCCAAATGGGGATGGACTCCGACAGCGATCTGGCCCACGGTGAAGTGGGCAAGGTCGGGGTAGCGATCGACTCAATCGAAGACATGCGCACGTTGTTCAATGACATTCCCCTTGATCAAGTGTCAACGTCCATGACGATCAACGCCCCAGCAGCGATTCTTTTGCTCATGTATCAGTTGGTGGCAGAAGAAAATGGGATTGATGCCAGCGCACTCAATGGAACAATTCAAAACGATATTTTGAAGGAATACATTGCCCGCGGAACCTATATATACCCGCCACAAGAATCACTGCGGTTGATCACCGACATCTTTTCGTACTGCAAGGCAGAGCTCCCCAACTGGAACACCATCTCAATCTCGGGCTACCACATGGCAGAAGCTGGTGCTAACCCCGCGCAAGAGATCGCGTTCACACTTTCCAACGGAAAGGCGTATGTGCAGGCGGCGATTGATGCAGGCTTGACGTCGACGACTTCGCTCCACGGTTAGCTTTCTTCTTTGTCTCTCGCACGAGTTTCTTGGAAGAGGTTGCAAAATTCCGGGCAGCCCGACGCATGTGGGCACGAATCATGCGTGATGAGTTCGGGGCAAAGAACCCCAAGTCACACATGCTGCGTTTTCACACGCAAACCGCAGGCGTGCAACTCACCGCCCAGCAGCCAGAGGTCAACCTTGTTCGCGTTGCGGTTCAAGGGCTTGCCGCAGTACTCGGTGGCACTCAGTCACTTCACACAAATTCTTTTGACGAAGCCATCGCGTTACCAACAGAGAAAGCTGCCCGACTGGCATTACGGACCCAGCAGGTGCTCGCATTTGAAACCGATGTCACCGCGACCGTTGACCCGTTCGCGGGCTCCTATGTTGTGGAGAATTTGACCGACGAAGTGGAAGCTAAAGCCCTTGAACTCATTGCCCAGGTAGAAGAGCGCGGTGGCGCGGTCGCATCGATAGAACAGGGTTTCCAAAAAATGGAGATTGAAAACACCGCGTACGCAATCTCCCAACAGATCGACTCCGGTGAACGGATCGTGGTTGGAGTGAACAAGTACACCGTCAACGAAGAGGATCACTACGAACCGCTCCGCGTTAACCCGGCAATTGAAGCCGAACAGTGCGAGCGGCTAGCAGCAATTCGAGCAGGTCGCGACAACGAAAAGGTGCAAGAATTATTGACTTTGATCACCAACACCGCCAAAGGTGACGGAAACCTTCTTTACCCCATGAAGGAGGCGCTCAAAGCCCGCGCGACTGTGGGTGAAGTCTCTGATGCACTACGCGCAGTCTGGGGTAAGTACCAACCGCGGGAATTCTTTTAACCAGACTTAGTTTGTCGTTATGTTCGTGGAGACTGGGAGATTTAGTTCCGCGAACTCAACGCCCTTGGATCGGGAAATCTGTGCAGCGGTGCGCTGCGCGACTGCCTTAGATACGGGGGCTGCAAAATCGACCGTGTACATGCGCAGCCCCAAACTGGTTCCTAGCGTCAATCCTTTAGCAACGTTTGCGGTAACAAAATTTATTCCACGCACCTTGCCATTTACCGTTGGGGAAACGCCACTGCGGTATCGCACTATCAAGGAGGACACTGACTCAGACGCAGAATTGGTGTTGGAATTGATTGCACTTGACAGCAGAACAACCGAGGACCTGAGCATCAGTTTTGTGGGAGCGCTGGGATAGCTGGTAGACACGGTGGCGTCCAGGCCTTGTGACTTCAGGTACTTCTTCACGGCCGCGGTCCGGGCAGCGGCAAGTTTCTTGGATGGTGCAGTTCCACGTTTATTCACAAATGAAGTGACTGTTCCACGCGCTTCATTTCTTTTCAACGTATTCGCCGTTCGCTTCAAGCGAATTTTCGCAGTCTTCGTCAAAGTCGCTGAACCAGCTTTAAACACAATGAGACTTGCCATCTCAGTTGGAGAAGCGGATGTTGGTGCGCCGGGTGTTGCCGCAGCATTTCCCGCGAGAGTGAAACCAAGTGCCAAGCTGTTTACCGCGCCACCCTGACGAACCACATTGATTTGCAATGTGTGTTCACCTGCAGGCAATGCTGGAACGGCAAAACTTGTGGTGAAGTCGTTGTCGTAGGTCACGATCGCCGAGGCAACCAAGGTGGGCTCAGAGAGTATGTAGACCCCGACGGTTGTGAGTCGTTGCAAGTTTTCACCTTGAAGTGAAATCACATTGCCCGGAGTCAGAGTTTGATTTGTGGAGTTTAATGCTCCCGCACCCGAAACACCCCAGTCTGAGCCGGCAATGGTGAACCCACTGGGTGTGAGATCTGCTGCGCGAAGTGCAACGGGGGTTCCATCTGCGTTCACCACACTGAATGCGCCGGGGGTGCTCACCTGGTTACTGAGAACAGGTGGTTCGGTGACCGTAATTTCGTCACTGACAGGTGCCGGGGGCTGACTCTGAACTGCTGGAAGAG
>FUWD012852480.1_pt1 | contig 21812 bp, 23 predicted proteins | sample 1063281 | NCBI WGS metagenome assembly FUWD01 (sample SAMEA79048168, study PRJEB19326) | metagenome | biome: marine | reverse complement strand
GGATTTTAAAACCGCTATGGTAGAAACGGCAGGGAGCGATAGTGTGCTTCTTCTGGTGCAAAGGGGGCAGAACGGATATTACGTAACGCTTGAACCCTGAGCGCCAGTCACCCGGACCACAAGAGGGAATTACGCAGGTCCATATCGGTGCTACGGAGGCGAACGCATAAGATACTTCCAGTACTTTTCATTGCCACTGCTCCTATACAGGGTTTCTGTTCAAACAGGCTCAGTATGTCTTCCCGGCAAAACTCCAGGCCCCTGGAGTTTGATATAGTACGGGCAGTCGCAGAACGGGGAGAATCGTCAAACAGGCAAAATTCCCCGAAAACCTCATGGTGCATAATCTTTGCCAAAGAGAATAGGATCATCTTTTTTGACCGGGTTGGCAACAATAATTTCTACCAGCCCTTCGAGTAGAACATAGAGACATTCTCCAGGACTGTTTTCCGCAAAAACAACTGCGTCCGCTTCAATGGTTCGCTCTTCACCCACCCATTGAATGGTTGAGAGGTCTTCATCATTGAGTCCGGCGAACATTTTGACCTTGGGTAATTCCTGCATGGCAAATTCCTTCCGCAAAAACGGTCAGTCGGTATATGATAGGTTGCCGTATGGATATGGTGTGGCAATTATATAACCCCCGGCGGGAACCGCCCACGAAATAAATATAATTATGTCTGAACGGGATAAAAGAAAAATGGAGCGCCTGCGCGAGGAAATCAGGCATCACGATACCCTGTATTATGTGCAGGATCAGCCTTCTATTCCCGACCGGGAATACGATTTGCTCATGCGGGAGTTGCAGGGCTTGGAGGAGAAGTTTCCAGGTTCGGTCACACCAGATTCCCCAACGCAGAGAGTGGGCGGCAAAGTGGCAGAAAAGTTCACCGCTATCGTTCACAAAACACCCATGCTCAGTCTTGACAATGCATTTAGCGTTGATGAGTTGAGAGAGTTTCACCAACGGGTGATTAAAGGACTGAAAAACGTTTCGCCGGAGGATATCGAATACTTTGTCGAACTCAAGTTTGACGGTTTGGCCGTGACTCTGACTTATGAGAATGGAGTTTTTGTTCAAGGAGCGACACGGGGAAATGGAAAGGAGGGCGAAGATATAACCGCAAATTTAAGAACTATAAAGTCCATTCCCTTAAACATTTCGCGAAAAAAAGAAAAATATGGAACCCTTGAGGTGCGAGGAGAAGTTTTTATGCCGCGCGAAAGTTTTCGTAAACTCAATAAAACGAGAGAGGCAGACGGTGAAACGCCCTTTGCCAACCCAAGAAACGCTGCCGCAGGATCTTTGCGTTTGCTGGATTCTTCCATAACAGCCGGGCGCAAGCTGGACATATTCGTCTATGGCGTGGGTTCCATGAAGCCGATGCCTTTCAAAACACATAGCGAAATGCAGACCGCATTAAAGGATATCGGATTCAAACTGAATAAAAATCGCTACGTTTGCGGAAACTTTGAAGAAGTCCTGCCCCATATCGAAAAATGGAGAATTGAAAAAGACACGCTGGATTATGATGTCGATGGACTGGTGATCAAAGTCAACTCACTGGACTACCAAAGGCGGTTGGGCGCGACATCTAAATTTCCCCGCTGGGCGATAGCCTATAAATACGAAGCGGAAAAAGCCGAGACCGAGGTGGAGGATATTATCTGTCAGGTTGGCCGTACAGGCGCGATCACACCTGTGGCGATTCTTATACCCGTATTTATTTCCGGTTCCACCGTCAGCCGCGCCACTCTGCATAACGAAGACGAGATCAAAAAAAAGGACATTCGCGTCGGCGACCGGGTGATCATCGAAAAAGCGGGCGAGATCATTCCAAGAGTGGTTGAAGTTATAAAGACTGCCAAAGCTAAACGCGGCGCCCCATTCAAAATGCCTGTTAAGTGTCCAGACTGTCAGGGCGTTTTATCTCGTCCTGAAGAAGAAGCGGTCCTGCGCTGCGTTAACTACGATTGTCCGGCGCAGTTCAAAGAGCGACTGTTTCACTTTGCGTCGCGAAACGCGATGGACATAGACCATTTTGGTCCCGCCGCCATTGAACAGTTGGTCGATAAAGGTTGGGTCAAAAATTATTCCGACCTGTATAAGCTGGATCCTCAAGACGTGGCCCGGTTGGAGCGTATGGCAGAGAAGTCAGCTCAGAACCTGATCGAATCGATAGAGAAAAGCAAGTCCGCAGGACTGGTCCGTTTGCTTCATGCCCTGGGCATTCGCCACGTGGGTCAAAGAGCGTCAATGATTCTGGCACGGCATTTTCATTCCATGTCGAAGCTTCAAAACGCACAGCAGGAAGACCTGGAATTTGTCATGGAAATAGGGGGGACCGTTGCCGAAAGTCTGACAGCATTTTTTCAGCAGACATCCAATCAGGAAGAGATAAAACGTTTGGCAGAATGCGGAGTAGAGATGACGATAAAAGGTGAGAACGTTGGAACGGCATTGTCGGGCAAACAGTTTGTGCTGACCGGATCGCTGGAGACCTTGACCCGTGACGAAGCCAAAGAAAAAATCGCGGCATTAGGCGGTCGCGTCACTTCTACCGTGTCGAAGAAAACAGACTACGTCGTGGTTGGAGCCGACCCCGGCTCCAAAGTTGAAAAAGCAAAAAAACTCGGCATAGAAACAGTCACCGAAAAAAAACTAAAACAAATGCTGGGAGAGTGAATAAACAGTAAAGGGTAAAAATCAAACACGGATGCCTGCCCAGAGCGAAGCATGGGGGACACAGATACGCTAGTGGTTTCAATGTCGGTTTTCGACCCAAAGAAGTTTTTATCCTGTAGTCCCTGCAGTGAGACCTACGAGTTCTTGTCAGGTTTTATTGTTTCTTCGCGTTTTGCCAGTGGCGTTCCATGTCTTCGAGGGAGGTTTCTTTGAGGGTCTTGCCTTGTTTTGCCACTTCCTTTTCTATGTGTTGAAAGCGTTTTATGAATTTGTTGTTGGTGGATCTTAGAGCCTCTTCGGCATCGATCTTTTTAAATTTGGCGATATTGACGAGGACGAAAAGGATGTCTCCCAGTTCGCTTTGAATATCGGTACCTTTCCCTTCCAGTACAGCTGATTTAAATTCGGAGATTTCTTCATCGAGTTTGTCGAATACATCACTTATTTCATCCCAGTCGAAACCTTCTTTCGCCGCCTTCTTTTGAAGTTTTTGTGCTCTGAGTAAACTTGGAAGCTGTTTCGGTACACTGTCGAGGATGGAGGGGTGGTTTGAGTGAGTTTTTTCTTCCTTCTTGATTTCTTCCCATCGCTCGATGACCTGGTCGGGTGTATTGATCTGTCCTTCTTTAAATACATGTGGGTGACGCCGCACCATCTTTTCTTTTAGGTTGTCAAGCACGTCCTTGATATCAAACTCATTGTTCTTGCTGGAAATCTTTGAGTGAAATAATATCTGATATAGCAGGTCACCCAGTTCGTCTTTGATTTGATCGGGATCGTTTGTGTCCAGCGCTTCCAGAACTTCATAAGTTTCTTCAACCAGATAGGGTTTCAGGGATTCCCGGGTTTGAACATTATCCCAGGGGCATCCATTTTCCCCCATAAGGGTATCTACAATTTCGATCAGTTTGCGGAAGGATTCGGTGGCGTCGCTCATGAGTGACAGGTCCTTTGGTGAATAGAATTATTTCTTTTTAGCTTCGTCTTCTTCTTTAAGTTGTTCGTAGAGCAGGAATTCTTTTTGCGCTTCTTCCTCCCGCCCTTGTTCCCGATGTATTTGCCCTATCAGTTTATGCGAACGCGCCATGGTTGGCATGTCCACTAAAGACTGCTTGAGATGTTTCATGGCTTCATCGTAGCGTTTTCGTCTCAAGTAGAGGTCGCCTAGGTTGGCAGACACCAGATGGAATGATTTGAAATAGATTAGCGCTTTTTTAAATTATGCTTCTGCTTTTTCATAATGGCCCAGTGTCATCTCCAGGTGACCAATATTGTTGAGCACCATTGGAAATGTCGGGTTGAGCGCCAGACTTTTTTCATAGGCTTCAAGTACTTTGTCATACTCCTTCAATTCGACATACACCATTCCCACATTGTTATGTGCGTAAAAATTTCCGGATTCCCTGCGTGCTATTTCAAGAAGGATTTTTAAGGCCTTTTCGTTTTCTCCTTCCAGACTGAGCTTGGCGGCTTTGAACATCAAGCGGAAACTTTCCGGTTCATTTGCCAGAGCCAGGTTTGGGGTTGTCAGGATCAAGGCGAGGCTCAGCACAGGCAGTACTATTTTTCTTGAAAAATTTATGAAGATATGGAGTTGAATCATTGTTGCTTCTCCATGGGGGTTATATGAATTCCAAGATAACAGAGTTTGCCAGGAATAGGCCTTTTTTTGAGAGACGCAGTTGGCCTTGTTCGATAGTGATCAATTCTTTTTCTATCAGAGAGGCAATGACATCTCCATATATCGATTTGATGGAAGTTTGAAACCGATCTTCAAATTTCATGATGCTGATGCCTTTTAGCATTCTTAACCCTAGCATGAGAGTTTCACCCATTGCCTGTCGAGGTCTAAGTGACTCGCTAAACTCAACCGCAGTATGTTTCTTGTTTATTTCACGGATGTAGCTTGTTGGCACATTAGTATTTTTGGAGCGGATTCCATTCATATAAAAAGATGCTCCTGCCCCCAGTCCCAGTGTGTTTGAGTTTTGCCAGTAGGTTATATTGTGCCTGCATTCTTTTCCCGGTCGCGCGAAGTTTGATATCTCATAGTGGTGGAATCCATTCTCTTTAAGGAAATCTATAGTTCGTTTGAATAATTCCAGCTGGTGGTCTTCATCGGGCATAACGAGTTTTCCGCTGGATTGGAGTTTTCCGAAAGAGGTTTCCTTTTCGATGGTCAGGTTGTAGGTGGACAGATGCTCAGGTTTTTTGACCAGAGCCTGGCGCAGGTTATTTCCCCACCCGTCAAGCGTCTGGTCTGGGATGGCAAACATGAGATCCAGGGAAAGATTGCTGAATCCGGATTCCCGGGCCCGGTCAACAGTGCAATGTATTTCTTCAACCCCGTGCGCCCGGTCGAGCAGTTTTAGTTCTTCCTCATCAAACGATTGCACTCCAATACTGATCCTATTGTATCCTGCCTGCCGAATTGATTTCAATTGATCTGAGCCTATTGTCGCCGGATTGGCTTCAAGTGTTATTTCAGCATCTTCTGCAATATTAAATTGTTTTTTGCATTCTTCAAGAATTCGCGCCAGTTGAGTAGCAGAGAGGGTCGTGGGTGTTCCACCGCCCAGAAAAATGCTGTTCACCGTTCCGGCAGAGGAAAACTTTTGTGAGTAATGAGTCATTTCCTTAATCAAGGCAGAAACGTAAGTTTCCATTTCATCGCGCTTGATGGGATGCGAATTAAAATCGCAGTAACCGCATTTGTGTACGCAGTAAGGTACATGAATGTAAAGTCCAAAGGATTGCTCGTTCATTTTCTCATTGTATCAGTATTGACAATTGTAAATTCATGAAATTAAATATTCGCCTAAGCTGAAGGCGTGAACTAAATATAAACATAACTTATTGAGTTTATTTTGCTAAGGTGAGCCAGAAGAGGGTAGGGTTGTTAAAACCGCATGCTTGAGTTACCATTGGTGTAAATCAAATATTTTTGCATAGCCGCAGTGATGAGATCATGACATGGGTAGCTGGTTAACTGGAAAATATACAGAGAGAAGTGGGTTTCTGGGGTTGATTCTCCGAGACAAGTTCGCTAAGGGTTTGCCTGGGCCGAAGAGAGGCTTGAGATTAACGGTGAGATTGCGAACCTGTGCCTGAGTTATCCTGAGTTCGCCGTGCTCTTTCTTGAATGGAGGCATTCACCCAGAGTTCGCAAGGAATGGTTTGAAGCCGCACACGATGCGGCGGTTTTCCTGAAAAATGTTGATTCCGAGTTGCGCATTACCGATTATCTTGCAGAAGCGGTATGGTCTGAGGGAAATTGGCATAGGGCGATGGAACTGTTCGAAGATGCTTTGGAACTGGCTGAAAAAGTAGGGCAGGGTGTGATGGTTGTCAAGCTTCTTGACAAGCTGGCTCGCTATCAGTCGGGGTTGGGAAATCCTAGGCAGGCGGTAGAATATCTTGAACAATCTCTGGAAAATAAGTCTGGTGATGTAAAAAACAGGGGACATGAGGAACGCGATCAAAAATGCAGAATCCGCAATGAAGATATATAAAAAATTCAATCACCCGAATAGCAGGGTTGTTGCATGGCAACTGCAGACTTGGAAGGGCTCTGTAGTCAGGACTAAATGAGAGAACTATTAATCGAATCCGTGTTGTGAGTGCGGCTGTAGACTTTTCTTAACTTAAGGCGATTATTTTTTGCTAAATTATCCGTTAAGTTCAGGAAAGGGTATAATGGCCCAGTCTTTAATTCATGCTGACAGGGCACGGTTTTTTATTTGAAGGATTGTGCATCCAAAGCTTTTAATCAAAATACTTAAGCACTTCTTGTTATCAGCAGACCTGGGGGGCTACTAAGCCGGACTTACCCGGAGTGATGCAAAAACAATGTGAAAGTCATAAAACATTAAATTACTCAGTCACTCAAATTGTCATTGAAAAAGGAAGAAAAGTTTAAATCAGGTTATGCCGCGATTGTCGGTAAGCCCAATGTGGGGAAATCTACGCTCCTTAATCGGCTTGTCATGAAGAAGATTGCGGCTATCTCGAACAAACCTCAGACGACCAGAAACAAAATTACAGGTGTGGTTCATTTTCCTGGAGGGCAGATCATCCTGCTGGATACTCCGGGAATCCATCAAGCTTCATCACAGCTCAATCGCCTTATGGTGAAGGCTTCTCTCAGTACCTATAATGATGTAGATATTATTTTGTTCGTCATCGATGCGAAGCAGGGATTTACCGAGAATGATATTTTTGTGATGGGTACGCTGGAAAATGTGAAGTCTCCGAAACTTCTTATTATTAATAAGCTGGACCTTGTGGCCAAACCCGACTTGCTGGGATTAATTGCCGAAGCTAACGCGAAATCAATTTTTGATGAAATTATTCCCGTGTCGGCTCTTCGCTCAGATGGCCTGGAAGATCTTGGGCATACGATTCTTGGTTACCTGCCGGAAGGCCCACAATATTTTCCTGAGGATATGATAACGGATTGCTCTGAGGAATTTCTGGTCGCGGAAATTGTAAGAGAAAAGATCATGCAACGAACGCGTATGGAAATTCCCTATGCTGTTGCGGTAGTGGTTGAAGGAATGAGCGAGGGGCATAGAAATGTCTGGGTGATTGATGCGCTGATCATTGTTGAAAAACAATCGCAGAAAAAAATTCTGATCGGCGCAAAAGGGGCTATGCTCAAAAAACTTGGGAAACCGGCACGAGAGGAAATTGAGAAGCGTTTTGGCTGTAAAGTGTATTTAAACCTTTTTGTGAAGGTGAAAAATAACTGGAGAGAAGATGGTCGAAGTCTCCGCGAACTTGGATATCTGCATGATTCAAATTAAAACGAATGAGGATATAGAGACGATGCGCGAGTCTGCCAGACTCGCGGCGAAAGTTCTTTTGATGATCGAGCCTTATATAAAACCAGGGGTCACGACCAATCGGTTGAATGACCTCTGCCATGACTATATTCTCTCTCATGGCGCGGTACCCTCTCCCCTGAACTATAAGGGGTTCCCCAAGAGCATCTGTTCTTCCATTAATGAGGAAATATGTCACGGCATCCCATCAGAACGAAAACTGCGTAATGGTGATGTGATCAACCTGGACATCACAACTTATCTGAATGGTTTTCACGGTGATACGAGTAAAACATTTTTTGTGGGCTCACCACGAAAAAAAATCAGCCGTCTGGTCGAAACCTGTCGGGAGTCTTTGCAGAAGGCTATTGAAGTGGTGCGTCCTGGGGCCAGTCTGGGTGATATAGGCGCAACCATTCAAAATCTTGCTGAGTCGAGGGGCTATTCCGTTGTTCGCGAGTTCTGTGGGCACGGGATCGGACGCAGCTTTCATGAAGACCCGCAAGTCCTTCATCTTGGGAATTTTGGAGAGGGCATTGAGTTGAAAAAGGGAATGGTTTTTACCATTGAGCCGATGATAAATGAAGGGGGAGCCGCTTTAAAAGTTTTATCCGATAAATGGACTGCGGTGACTCAGGACGGTTCGGTTTCCGCACAATTTGAGCACACTCTTGCTGTGGTTGAAGGTGGATGCGAGGTTTTAACTCGCCTGGAAGGCCAAACCAATTTTTAATACTTCTCCGTCCAGCCCTTTTCATTTTTAAGCGACAAAAATATCAATATCTTGCAGGCTTAAAATTAAAGAAATCCAAAATTGATAGGCCGTGCTATTTTTTAAATAAAATGATAATTCAATCTATAATGCTCATTTAAGAATCTGAAATTCAGGAGACCTTACTGCTATGGCAAAGAGTTGTTCGTTTGATATCGTGTCCGAGGTGGATATGGCCGAAGTGCAAAACGCGGTTAATCAGGCTGTGATGGAAATTCGTCAGCGCTACGATTTTAAGGGGAGCAAGAGCGAGATCAAGTTGGAACCGAAGGAGTGTCAACTGGTACTTATTTCTGATGATGAGTTTAAGTTGAAGGCGGTTGTTGATATTTTGCAAGGCAAATTAGTGCGTCGCAAGGTTTCTCTCAAGGCCCTTGACTATGGCACGGTTGAACAGGCTGGGGGGAATGCGGTTAGGCAGGTTGTTAAGCTCCAGCAGGGCATACCACAGGATAAAGGTAAAGAGATTGTGAAGTTTTTAAAGACTGTGGGCGTTAAAGTCCAGGGGCAGATTATGGACGATCAGGTGAGGGTGAGTGGGAAAAGCAGAGATGATTTGCAGACCACCATTGCCGCACTGAAGGAAAAAGACTTTGATATAGAGATGAGTTTTAGCAATTATCGATGAGCACCTGTTTGTTCCTGAACATCTTAGATGATTAATAGTTTTAAAGATTCCTTCATGAGTACCTAGCTTTGGGTTTGCATGGCTGTAGCGGGTGCTCAAGAGGTCACGAATAAAAAAATAGGTTAGCTTTATCTCGAGGTTGTCATACTTGAGTCACTTGAGTTAAAACTTCTTTGACACGAAAAATGCCGCGTCCATCTATGAGACTTTTCCATTTCAAACTCATCGCTTCCAGTTCAGGTTTTTCTCACTCAAGAGCTTTCTTGAATTTTTCAGCATCGTAGTCAGTGCCTAACCCCAAATTAACCACAGCCCCTGATTTTTCTACAAAGCGAGCTTTTGTTTACTGGTGTTCTACCTGATTAATGACCAGAGCGGGAGTTCCCACGGCAATAGCCTCATGAAACGTTACGCCCCCAGCACAGACTGCTGCATCGTGTTCCCATAAAAATTGGGCCGTGTTGGTTACCGGGCCGGGGAGGCTTAATGTTTTGAATTGAGATGCGAGGTTTTTTAGCTCAGGTGCGTTGATGGAGTTGTGTCAGATAAGAATGGTCAGCTTGAGTTGAGGTTTTTCTTTACTCCTTTTAACCAGAATATTGAACTCAGCCGGTATTGTGAGGTTGAGCAAAACGCCCATGGTTCCCAAAAGGGGGTATGAACCTGAGAAGCAAAAGGTCTCAACGAATTCCGCATTCGTCAGGAATGGGCGGGAACCGATCAATCAGTCTTTTGCTGGTGTGTATTTGAACTGGCAAATGGTTCCAAGTTTTGCGAACAGGTTGGTCAGCTTCAAATCGACATAATCCTTTCGCGCATCCCACTGAATCTTATCGAACTCGCAAGCGGTCTGGATATAATCGACTCTGCCAAAGCGGATAAAAAACTGGGCGAACCAGCACTTTTTCATTTTGAAGTTCCATTCTGTTGTATCGGCTATTTTTGTGCTGGGCATAAAATGTTCCCAGGTAAAATTATCATCAAAAGATTTTTGGCCCGCTTCAACAAATGCCTTGAACGGATTATCAGATTTTTTTTCTTCTGCGATGGCTTTATCCATGTCTGACTTCATCCACCCACGGAGGGCCTGGGTAATAAATTTCCGGGCACGATCGATTCGGATATTGTAATCATCAAGAACATTGTGAGATGCGTACATGAACAAACCTATGATGGTCAGTCTTTGCGCTGTGGGTTCCAGCTTTTCGCCATCTTCGTACTCCCATAGTTTGACAAATAGTTCGGAGATTTTTTCTTTATCAATAACAACCTCTTCTGTTTCCAGATGCTCCAGAATGGGGTCTAAATGTGCCGTGGCTTTTTTAGCGAAATCGGAGTCTGCGGCTGTTGCGCTTTCTTTATTTTCAGTCATGTTCAAGTTTTCCAAGTGGATAGGTTGCAAAAAACTTTGAATGGCGGGAGACCCTGTTTCCTGACCTTACAATAGCCAATCTTGAACGCAATTGATTCGGATTTTGGTTCGGAATATCTTGACTCCACATTCTTTCAATAGTTCACAGAAAATAGCATATTGTGGGGTATCTGTTCAAGATTATTGCGGATACCCAGAATCTGGCCTCCCAGACTGGTGGGACAAAGCAATCTCGTATATAATATGGGCCAATCTCAATCGCTCTACACTAATGAAACAGGATTTATTCGACATAGTAGTTATTGGGGCTGGAGTCATCGGTCACAGCATCGCTTTCAGGCTAAAACAAAGGAAACCAGAGTTTCGCTTGGCTGTTTTGGGCGATCCGATGAGTTCGCTCATGGCATCCCGCGCCGCCGCCGGTATGCTGGCCCCATTTTGCGAATGCGACAAAGCGGACCGCTTTTTCGGGTTTTGCAGGGAATCCCTTGAAAAATATCCGGGATTTATCGAGGAGCTATCCTCGGTGAGTGGTGTTTCCATCCATCTTTCCATGAAGGGTTCTCTCATGCCGTCTTCGTCTTTTGGCGGCGACTGGGAAGAGCAGATTCGTTTTTTTCGGGAAGAAAATATTCCTCATGAAATCTGGTCACCTGACAGGCGTCGAGAACAAGCTCCTGCTCTGGCCGACTCATGCGGTGAGGTCATCTGGGTAGGGGAAGGGCAGGTCAATAACCGGGAAATGCACGATGCTCTTGTTATGGCGTCTCAGAAACTAGGAGTGGAGATTCTGGAAAAGAATGTGACTGGATTCCTTCATGACTCTTCCACCGTTGAGGCGGCGGTTACAGATGCGGGAGAAGTTCGAGGACGTCAGTTTGTTCTTGCCTCTGGAAGCTGGTCTTCCCAGTTGGGGAATATTCTTGATGTGTCCCTGCCATTGAAGCCGATAAAGGGCCAGATGTGTCGCTTGAAACTGGAAGATGACCGGCTTGATTATACGGTCCATGGCCTGCTGACTTATATTGCGCCCTGGAAAGGCAAAGGCTTTGTGTTGGGTTCCACTATGGAAGACAGAGGATTTGACCCGGCGATAGAAGATGAGGCGATTCGTGACCTAATCCATCGAGCGGCGCAAGTGGTGCCTTGCCTGGAGGATGCTCCGTTGATTGAGAGTTGGGCCGGGTTTCGTCCGGCCGCTGAAGATTTGATGCCCGTGATGGGTAAGAGCTCTCGCTATGGAAATCTCTTTTACTCGACCGGACATTATCGAAATGGAATATTACAAACTCCGCATCAGGCGGATTATACAGCTGAGACAATTCTGGAAACTTTGGCCGATGAAATATCCGAATTTTCTCCACAGCGCTATAATCTATAGCCCACTCGCAACTACCATTCATGCACAATAATCCCGGCAAAGGTCAGGATCTGGATCGCGACTTCAGAAATATCTGGCATCCATGCACTCAGATGAAGGACCATGAATCGGTCCCGCCTCTGCATATTGAAAGGGGGGAGGGGATTTACCTCGTGGACAAGGATGGGAAGCGATATATGGATGTTATATCGTCCTGGTGGGTCAATTTATTCGGTCACAATCATCCGCGACTCAACAAGGCGTTGATCGATCAGGCGGGTCGAATGGCGCATGTGTTGTTTGCCGGGGTCACGCACACTCCTGCTATTGACCTGGCAGAATCGCTGGTCAAACTCACTCCACCCAACTTGACACGGGTATTTTTTTCAGACAACGGTTCAACTTCAGTTGAGGTGGCGCTCAAGATGAGCCTTCAATACTGGCGGCAGACCGGACAGGCGCAACGCACGCGGTTCATTCATCTTACCGATAGCTATCATGGCGAAACACTGGGCGCCCTGTCTGTGTGCGGAATAAATCTGTTCCGTGGAAAATTTGAGAACGTGCTCATGGAAAATATAGAGGTGGCAGGGCCGGATTGCTATCGATGTCCGTTGGGACTCAAGCGTGAGAGTTGCGAGGCTGAATGCTTCGAGCCCATGGAAAAAGCGCTTGAGGAAAACAGGGAAACGATTGCCGGAGTGATTGTCGAACCTCTGGTGCAGGGGGCGGCAGGGATGAAAATGTATCCTCCTGTTTATCTGGAAAAACTGGAAAAGGCCTGTGACAATTTTAAAACACATACAATTTATGATGAAGTGGCAGTTGCATTTGGAAGAACGGGATCACTTTTTGTCTGCGGGGAATATGAATTGAAACCCACCTTCCTATGTTTATCAAAGGGTATCACCTCAGGTTACCTGCCTCTTGCGGCAACTCTGGCAAGCGAGGAAATTTATCAGGCGTTTTATGATGAGCCAGCATCTATGAAGTTATTTATTCATAGCCATAGTTATTCGGCAAATCCGTTAGCCTGTGCCTGCGCTAACGAAACCCTGACATTGCTGACGGAAAATAAATTTTTGCCAGGCCTGAAACCAAAAATTGAATTGATAAAAGAAATGGGCAACAAAATACGTGAACTTAAATGGTGTGGTGAGTTCAGGCAAATAGGGATGATCGCCGCTATAGAACTGGTGCGCGATAAACAGAGTAAGGAGACGTTTTCTCAGGAGGAACGTGTGGGGTATAAAATTTATCTTGAGGGATTGAAAAGGGGAATTTTAATGCGTCCACTGGGGAATGTTGTTTATTTTATTCCGCCTCTGGTAATCACAGATAATGAAATCGAAACCATGATCAACACAGCCTGTGAAAGCATTCAGGCTGTGCTGGGTGAATAATCTTAAAAGAGAGGATCGTTTAATGTACGAAGTGACAGTCAAAACTGGATTTTCGGCCGCACATCAGCTCCGCTACTATGATGGTAAATATGAAAACCTGCACGGGCATAACTGGACGGCTATCGTGACTGTGGAAACAAAGAAACTGGATGAGATAGGCCTGGGGGTCGACTTTGTTGTTCTTAAGAAAAATGTTGAAGAGATTTTGACTCACCTGGATTATAAAAATATTAATGAGGTCCCGCCTTTTGATAAGCAGAATCCTTCTGCAGAAAATATTGCTAAATGGTTATTCGATGAGTTGGCTCGACAAATAAACGGTGATAATGCTCGACTGAAACGAGTCGAGATTAAAGAATTTGATCACTGTGGCGCGGCTTATTTTGAATAAAAACGCCTTAAATTGAGATAAATAAGCTAGTTCAGAATGCTGAGCAGATTTACCAGCGTTCCGGATTTATTCCACTGGGATAGTGAGAACAATTCCTCCCATCACATCGTTTAATTTAAAATCACTTTTTGGGCTCTTTGGGTGCGTGTTGTGGCAAGACACGCACGCGGCACTTACTGCGAAGTCTGGATAGAGAGCCTGAAAATATTTTTTTCCGCCAAGTTTTGAAACACCTATGAATGGTCTTACTGGATTGCGCACCACATTTTCCAATCCCTTGCGTTCAAACTCGTTGGCGGCTCCGTTGTGACTGTTAATGGGCCATAGACTGATCAGTTTGAAATCGAATCCCAGTTGCTTTTCTATGATCAGGTCCGAAGCATTCAAAAGAAACTGTGCCGGTAGCAGGAGGGCATTTTCCTCCCACCAGTGCTCAGAAGCAAAAGCGATATTCTTATTTTGCAGGCGGTTAACAATATACTTTAAATACACGGTTCGGTCAGATTCCAATACGGCATGGAGGTAGTCGGCGACCACTTCTGGTGCAATCAGTGGGTCCTCAGCATTTTTGCCACTGTCATCTATAGGAAAAGTGATTACGATTCCGCCCATGACATCCCCCAGTTTGAAATCCCTTTTCGGACTATTGGGGTGTTTGTTATGGCAGGACGCACAGGCCTTTGTCACTGCCAGATCGGGATAAACAGCGGTGAATACTTTCTTTCCTTTTAAAGAAATGATGGCGGTTTGGATCTTGCTAGGATCTTTCAACACCGTTTGTAGTGCCGATTCTTCGAATTTTGATTTAGGTTTGTTGTTCACGTTAATCGGCCACAGGCTGGTCAGCCGATAATCCATATCCAATCCTTTTTCTTTGATCATATGAGAGGAAAACGCAAGGAACTGAGCGGGCAGAGGCAGAGTATTTTCATTCTTCCAGTTTTCGGAAGCTTTCAATGAGATAGTGACTGCCAGTCTTTCTACAATTACTTCTGAGTAGATGGTTCTGTTGGCTTCAATAATAGAATGGATGGAATCTGCGGCTCGGGAGGCTGGAATACCTGAAATCTTTTCAGAAGGATTCGCCGGAACTGGCTCAGTAAAAAAGCAGGAAATCAAAATCAGCACTGTAAGAGGAAAAGCGATTAATGCTTTGCGCATAAGACTCTCCATGAGAAAACTCAGCTTCAACAGAATAGTCAGAAAACAGAAAGGCCATCCGAAGCGGATGACCGGTCCTCTGCTTTGACTAAAAGTCAAAAGTTTCCAGCGACTTGCCCTCCTGTCACACGCACGGTTGAAAATCTATCAAACCACGCTCTCCAAATCTGGGTCCGATAGCAGCTTTTGTCAATAGTTTCCTTGAAATTCATTTTTGGTTCATATTGTGGAAGGGCTGTGCCTTGTTTCTACAAAAGGGAGTCTCTATAATGACAACCAGCAATTATATCCGGGGATATTATCTGTGAATATCCCAAATCATATTTTTAAACTTTTACGTAATATTTGAATGATTGATCACCTGATCAAAGACCTTGCCCTCCTGCTACTTGTTTCTCTCCCTATAAATATAGTTTTTCATCGGATCAAGCTTCCATCCATCATGGGGTTTATCATAGCCGGCGTAATTATAGGTCCGCACGGTCTTCTGTTAATAGATGACCTGGCGTCCGTCGATCAACTTGCAGAGATTGGCGTGATCCTGCTTTTGTTTGTGATAGGTCTTGAGTTTTCCCTGAGTAACGTCTTGAAAAATGTTGTTCGCATTACCGGGGTGGGTGGTCTGCAGATTGGATTGACCGCTCTGGCGGTTTACATGATTGGGGTGGGTATCCAAATGCCGTTCAATGAGGCGGTTGTATTTGGATTGTTGACTGCTTTGAGTAGTACGGCGGTTGTTCTTAAAATGATTACGGACAGGGCTGAAATAGACACTCCACATGGACAGGCTTGTATCGGGGTTTTGCTGTTTCAGGATTTATTTGTTGTTCCATTGATGCTGATTATTCCCTTGCTTTCAGGGGCGGAAAGTTATTCAGCAATGGATTTTGTTGGCGCTATGTTCAAATCCATTGCGGCGGTGGGAGCAATTTTCTGGTTGTCTCGCATGCTGGTGCCAAAACTGCTGGAATTAATCGCCAGACTGGGAAGCAAAGAGCATCTCACTTTACTGGTTATCTTGATTGTTCTAGGCACGGGGTGGGCTTCTCACGAGGTGGGACTCACTGTAGCCATGGGAGCGTTTATTGCGGGACTTATTCTTTCTGAGTCGGAATACAATCATCAAATCATAGTAGAGTTTCTGCCGCTGAAGGATTATTTCGTCAGTATATTTTTTATATCGCTAGGCATGTTGCTCCATCTGGACATGTTTTTAAATTCTTTCTTCATGTATCTTGGTTGGGCCGTTGCACTAATTGGCGTGAAATTTTTAATGGCGTTTCTGGCATCGGCGTTACTCCGCAATTCGTTCCGTATTTCATTTGTTGTTGGCTTGCGTCTGGCACAGATCGGTGAGTTTTCCCTGATACTTGCCGCGTTGGCGTTAGAACAGAAGATATTTTCCGATGTTCAGTATCAGTCTTTTTTAATCGTTTCCATTATCAGCTTGTTGGCGGCTCCCGTGTTGATTCAGATATCCTCCCTTCTTTCGATTCGCCTTTTTGCCAAACTGGGGACAGAGTCTGCGCCTACAGAAGAATCCACTCAGCCTCTTTCTCAACACGTTATCGTTGCCGGGTACAGCCTTATTGGACGCACGCTTTCACGTGTTCTGAAAGAAGCTAACATTTCCTCCGTTATTCTAGAATTGGACGGCGAGGCTATCAAGCATGCATTGACAGAGAAAATGACCGCTATATACGGCGATGCAACGCACAGGGATATATTGATGCGTGCTGGAATCAGCAGGGCTAAGATGATTGTTTTTGCGTTGCCCGATAATATTGTCACGCAACAGGGAATCATGCTGGCTCGTCGACTTAATCCTGACATTTATATACTCGTTCGTACCCGCTTCGCTTCGCAAGTGGAAGAATTAAAAAATGCCGGTGCCGATCAGGTTATTCCAGAAGAGTTTGAAACGTCTATTGAAATCTTTTCTCGAGTACTCCGGGAATACCGGGTTCCTACAAATGTCATTGAACAGCAGGTAGAGCTGGCGCGACTGGAAGGTTACAGTATGTTTCGTGGCTTGTCGCTTTCCATTGAGAGTATGAAGAAATTTTCTACTTTCCTCACCGCAAGCCTTACTCAATCCTTTCAAGTCCTCAACGATTCGTGGTGCAATCAGCAAACCCTGGGCGATTTGCAATTGAGTAGAAAAACAGGGGGCAGGATCATAGCCGTTGTCAGGACTAACGATGTTCACGCAAACCCCGGGGATGACTTTGATTTAACTGCCGGCGACATAATCGTTTTATTTGGACGTCACGCACAACTGGACCAGTCCCTTAGGGTTTTGCAGTCTGGATATCAAAGTGAAGAGGAAAGGACACGGTTGAAGAAAGGAGTTGATGGTCAGCCTGGCAGGATATGAGTTCCTGTCTGGCCTTCAATAGCGGGAAGCAGATTATAGAGACCGGCGATGATGGATTCCTTCCCTCCTTTTTGTACGAAATCAATAGCGGCTTCAACCTTGGGTTTCATGCTTCCTTCGAGAAAGTGACCTTCTTCTAAATAAGTTTTCATTTCTGAAACGGTCGCTTTTTTGATTTCCTGTTGACCGGGTTTGTTGAAATTCAAATAAACGAAGTTAGCTTCAGTCAATACCACAAAATAATCCACTTCCACTTCCCTTGCCGGCAATGCGCTGGTTATGATTATTCAGAAAATAAGAATTTTAAATATGAAATTAGACGCAGGTGCAAATTGAATAAATTCCCAGTAGGGTGATTTATCCAAAATCGGGTTAAAATTGATGGATGAATGTAATTAATGATACGATTGCCCTGTATTAGCGATATTTTTTTCGTGAAAGGAGTTTTGAATGCCTTTGTGGCTGATAATCGGTATAGGTAGTTTTATCGGTGGTGTTTCAAGGTATCTGATCAGTGGATGGATTCAGGGCGGTGTGATCACTTTTCCTTTTGGAACCCTTGGAGTCAATTTTATTGGCAGTTTGATTTTGAGTTTGATCATGTACCTTTCAGAATATGCCGGGTTTTTTAGTGAAGAGGTCCGTATCTTCTGGGCCATTGGTCTTTTGGGGTCATTCACAACTATGTCCACATTTAGTTATGAATCGTTCAGACTACTGGAGCAGAATGAAAATTTACTATTCGGTTTGAATGTGGCAGGAACTTTGCTGTTAACATTGGCGGCTGTTTATATGGGGAAATTTATCGTTTTGAATTTCATAGTGGGGGCAAAATGAAAAAGGAATCTGAAGCGGTATTGTTGCGTATTTTTATTGGAGAAGATCATAAGTATGAGGGGAAACCGCTATATAAGTTTCTACTGGAATTATTTCGGCAAGAAGGTCTTGCAGGTGCGACCGTTTTAAGGGGGATTGCGGGTTTTGGAAAAACGAGTCACATTCACACGACCACGATACTTCGTTTGTCGACCGATTTGCCTATAGTCATTGAAGTGGTCGATAAACGAGAAAATATTGAAAGAATCAAGCCGCTTCTTGAAGGAGTTATACAAAAAGGTTTGATCACTGAAGAAACTATCAAGGTTATATGCTACGAAGGAGCATAAAAATAAAATCATGCTACCTTTTTATTCTTTCGGTGCAGAATTATTTAAAAAAATGATCCGGTTGGCGTGTTGAAGAATGTTTCAAGCGGGATCGTTTCCTGTTTGAGGAAGCCGCTATCAGGGAGGTCGCCTGTAGAGACCATTTCAACAACTGCGCATACAGAAGCCGCAGTTGTCCAGGAGATTGAATTCCATTTCTGACCAGCGACTTTTTTGGGATAGTAACTGCGTACAAATTCCTTGCGCAGGAGTTCATCTTTTTTCCAGCCTTCAACGGCGGCGTGAATATAAACCACATCGGCTTTGACCGGTGGTTTAGCATTGACCAGTATTTCACCTGATAATTCGCGCTTCTCTCTCATATAGAGTTCGTTAAAGAAAAAGCGCATTAACTTACAGTGTCCGGGATAGCGAATCGTCTTGTAATTTAACTTGGAAACTTTTCCGTCAAAAGTTTCGCACATAGTTCCCAAACCGCCGGAAGTGGTGAATGCTTCAAGCTGGACGCCGTCAATAACAATGGTTTCCAATCCTTCCATCGCCGGGACACGGGTGCACTGCCCGTCTTTTATCACTTCACAATCGTTAAGATATTCATTGACGACTCCCTCCGATGACCAGTTAAAGGCATAACCCAGGAGCCCGCGAGGATGTTTTGGCAAGGCTCCAACGCGTAACTCTATACTGCGTAACTTGTCTATTCCTCTAGTGAGGTCTGATCCCACAATATTGATGAAGCCAGGTGCGAGACCACATTGCGGTGCCATGATGCCTTTGGATGTTTTTGCAAGTTCACGCACTCCTTTAGTGGTGGGAACATCTTCTGTTAGATCGAAATAATGTATGCCTGCCGCATGAGCGGCCTTGGCTACCCTCAGGTTTAAGTGGTATGGAAGACAACTGACTACTGCATCGTGTTCCTTGATGGAACTATTGAGGGCTTCCGGATTGGAAATATCGCCTCTTATCAATTCAAACGCTACTTTCCTATTTGTTTCCCTGGCTAAACCCGTTACCGCATAGCCGTTTTCATGCAAAAGAGTCGCTACCAGCAATCCTACCTTTCCCAATCCAATAACGAAAACGGAGTGAATTTTGTTTTTCATCACAATCCCCAAGTGTTCTCCATCTTTCAATTATATCCAGTAAAGCCCAGTTAAACCACCCGTATATTGCATTAAATAATGGAAAGGTGATGGGCGAGTTGCATGGATTTTGACAATGAAATCTTGCTTTGGGTATGGTATTTTCTAGTTCTAATTCATTTCTGCTGATAAGTGATAATCCCATTTTCCGGCACCCCAAAAGCTGGAGATATATTAAGGTCTCAGCACAGGCAATAGTTTTTATGACAATTCAAAGAGACAAGTACTTAAAAGGAAACCGAATTTTTCCTGAACCGATTGTTGATGGTTTGAGTGTAAAGAATCTGATCGATAGATGCTTCAATGGTTACAACGCCGCTCGTATCCAGGAAATTTGCCATCTTGTTTCTGAAAAGATGTCCAGCCAGGATGTATATATTGGTGTCAGCCTGTCAGGCGCATTGACTCCCGCTGGTTTGGGATCGTCCTGCATCGTTCCTATGATCCGGTCCGGTATGATCGATTATATAGTGACTACGGGAGCCAATATATATCACGATTTGCATCACTCATTGGATCTTCATCTGACACAGGGAACTCCATTCGTTGATGATACGGAATTGTTTGAAAACGATATCATCCGCATTTACGATATTTTCATGGACTACAAAGTTCTGGCCGCTACAGATAACTGGCTGTTGCGGACTTTTTCGCGCCCGGAATTTCAAAAGCGGATGGGGACGCGTGAATTGCATTATATGCTTGGACAATTTGCCGATGAGATCGAACAGGAACGCGGAACGGTGGGGAAAAGTTTTATTGCCGAAGCGTACCGATACGAAGTGCCTGTGTATACATCCTCCCCCGGTGACAGTACCCTGGGGTTGGATATTGCCGCGCTCAATCTGGTGGGAAAAGATATTTGTATCGATTCGGCCATCGATGTGAATGAAACTGCGGCATTGGTTCTGGAAGCGAAACACACTGGTCAAAGCGCGGTCATTATTTGGGGGGGCGGCTCACCTAAAAACTTTATCTTGCAACCAGAGCCAGCTTTGCAGGAGGTCTTGGGTTTTGATATCAAGGGCCATGATTATTTTGTGCAAGTCACAGATGCAAGGCCCGATACGGGAGGGCTTTCAGGGGCGACGCCCAGTGAGGCTGTCAGTTGGGCGAAGGTTGATCCGGATACGGTGAGCCAATCCATCGTTTGCTATAGTGATACGACAATTGTTATGCCATTGTTGACGGCGTATCTTAAAAACTGCGGGATCCAAAGAGAACCAAAGCGATTGTATGGGAAGGTGCCGGAATTAATGGAAAAACTTCGCAAGGCTTTTATGGAGCAAAAGGATATCGTTTTAGGTAAGCGAAGTATTGAAGATACCGTTAATTTTTTAAAAGGGAGCAAGAGTCGGGACTGACGGCCGTTCAGATAGAGCTTCATAAAAATCAAGTAAATTTATACGAGGACGGGAGGGCAACATGAAACCCAGTAATTGTACATTGTTCAGCGGTGGTGCCAAAGGCGCAGAAGAAGAGTTTGGTGTTCAGGCCGAAAAAGCGGGAATAGAGGAAGTCAACTTTACATTTGAAGAACATGGGATCAAACGTAAACGAGGTCTGCATTTTTTAACGCATGAAGAATTGAAAAAGGGAGAGGTCAGCCTGACTTATTTATCCAGCATAATGAATCGTTCTTATGCTCATGGACCCAAATTGAAAAAAGTATTACAAAGTATCTGGCACCAAATCAACAATGCGGAAGAAGTGTTTATCGTTGGGAAAATACTGGATGATGGGACAGTTAAGGGAGGGACGGGGTGGGGAGCTGAGTTTGCTAAAATATGCAATAAGCCCCTTCACGTTTTTGATCAGGATCAAAAAGAGTGGTTCAAATGGAATCAGGATCGGTGGAAACAGCACACCCCAAAAATCCGTAAAAAGCGCTTTGCTGGTGGCGGAACCCGATTTTTAACTGCTGATGGGAAAAAAGCCATCGCCGATTTGTATAAAACTTCTTTCAAATAAAAAACGGCTTAATGAGGTTGTTCTGAAAAATGGATCTAGAAGAGCGCGAAGAACTCAAAAGAGAAATCCTGAATGAGATAGAGCTTCAGGAGAATCAGATTGAGAGCCTTAAAAAATCAGTTAAACCTGTAGCGCCAGATAATGCAATAGGTCGTCTCACCCGCATGGAAGCTATTGGTAGTAAAGCTGTCAGTGAAGCGTCACTAAATTCCTCCCGAATCAAACTGGCTAAACTTGGGATCGCATTGGAAAAAATTGATGATCCCGGGTTTGGTGTCTGTATAAGGTGTTCCAGCCCCATACCAAAAGGTCGCATTTTATTGTTGCCCGAAAGTGTAGTGTGTGTGCCTTGTGCTGAGGCAAAATAATTATCTCGCATTTGATGCCATGGAATCGTGCAGGTATGCGCGATCATTGTTGGAGCATTCCTTGTGCAGAATATTTTTCAGTTGTACTCGCGTTGAGAAAGGACTTTTTCTTCGTTCAGTATAAAGATTTAACAAAATCCGAGTATTATTGAATGAGCCTTTTCTTAAATAGTAATGAGTTGGAGAGCC
>FUWD013183872.1_pt1 | contig 21823 bp, 28 predicted proteins | sample 1063281 | NCBI WGS metagenome assembly FUWD01 (sample SAMEA79048168, study PRJEB19326) | metagenome | biome: marine | reverse complement strand
ATTAAATAATCATTTTTTTACTTGAATATTTTTTTTGTTGATTTTTAAAGCTGCTAACTGACCATAAAAAGTAGTATTATAATTAACTTGCAATCGTATACCAATTTTCAGCTTCAATTTTGTTATTTATTTTTTCAAAAGATTTTCCAATCCAAAATGCACCTCTTGATTTGCTAATAGGATAACTAACTGATTCATACATAGTTTTAAAATGAGACACAGCTTCATTAGGCTTATTTAAAAATGTCAAAGCTAACCACCCAGCATGCCATTCAGCATCAACTAGATCTTCCTTATCTGTAATTCCATGATTTATAAATAGCTCGTATGCTTCTTTATATTTCTTATCGTCAATATTTTTTCTTGCTATGATAAATTTTTCTTTCATCCACAGCTCTGGTTTAACTAAAAGATCAGGCTTAGCAGAAAATTTTTCAATTATTTCTAATGCAGAATCAAATCTTCCTCTTTTTCTTCTCCATTTCATCCTGTCAAATTGTAAGCCAACATCATCAATAAACTTTGCTGGAACCTTAGAAATTGCACTATCCACACCATAGGATCTAGTCATTAGAGAAAACCGTGCATGATATAATTCTTTATAATCTTTAGGTAAATATGGAATGGTTCTATTTAGCTCCCAATATTCTTGTTCCCAGGCCATAAAATTAGCTCTTTCAATAAAATCTTCAGAGCCAAGTATATTTTTAAACTTACTTGAAATGTATTTAAGATCATTTTGATCTAACGATGCATTTTTAAAACCCTGTTTAATCAAAGGAGTTCCTTTTGTTATGTCTCCTTTAATTAAATAAGCCTCTCCTAATTTTAAGGTACCAAACCCACTTGTAGGAGATGTTTTTGCAAAAAAATTAATGACATCATTTGGTGAGACATTTTTATAATCTATTCTATGTTCTGCTAAATATCTTAACCTGTTAATTCTTGGCCAATCTTTATTATTTTCAATGAATTCAACGTAATCATAAAAACTTGCACTATTAGAAGGCTCTTTTAAATAAATCCATTTAGCAGTTTTTAGTAATAATTTATCTGATGACCGTTTGGCCGTATCAAAAGCTGATTTCCAAGATCTATTTTTTATATAGGAAAAAGTTTTTTTGGCAATTTCAAAATCTTTTTCGTTAAGAACAGAAGAGAATTGCTTGTCATTGCTTTTGTTTAATAGCAGTGGTTTTAAAGGAGGAATAATTTCTTCTACGACTTCAGACTTTTCATTGTTGGATATTTTATCTACATTTTGAATAGGTTTTGAATCCTTATACTTTAACTCCTCGATAGCAGTATTTTTTTCTATTTTTTTTTGTTCTTCGTTAACATTAGTTGATATTTGTTTTGCATCATTGACTATTTTTTTTCTTTTATATTTTTTTTTCAATAATTTTCTCATTATTTTCTAAAGTTTGGAATTGCAATGGTTTTTCCCTTGGAGAAATTAATTTTGAATAACTAATATCAGTACTTATTATTAACAAAATTGTGACCAGTACTATTTTATGAACTTGTTTCATTAATAAGCTTATTAATTTTTTTTTTTATGTTATATTTAAACTTAATTACACAATTAGTTATTATGTTTAAAGGATCTATTACAGCTATGGTTACCCCATTTAAAGATGGAGAATTGGATATATTTAGCTTTGAAAAATTCATCGAATTTCAAATTTCTAATGGAACATCTGGACTTGTCCCATGTGGTACGACTGGAGAATCTCCTACTTTAGATTTTTCTGAACATAAAAAAATTATAGATATAACAGTAAGCATTTCTAAGGGTAGAGTTCCCGTAATTGCCGGCACAGGTTCTAATTCAACTAAAGAAGCCATAGAATTAACGCGCTATGCAGAAAAGGCTAAAGTGGATGCTGCATTAGTTGTTACACCTTATTATAATAAACCTACGCAGGAAGGTTTGTACCAACATTATAAAGCCATAAATGATAGCTGCGGAATACCTATCATTATTTACAACATACCTGGAAGATGCGTTATCGATATGAGCGTAGAAACAATGAGCAGACTATTTGAATTAAAAAACATTATAGGAGTAAAAGATGCCACGGGAGATTTGAATAGAGTTGATGAGCAATTAAAAGCTATGGGAAAAGATTTTCTAATGCTTACCGGTAATGACGAAAACGCATACGAATTTAATAAAAGAGGGGGCTCAGGCTGCATTTCTGTTTCATCTAATGTCGCACCCAAACTATGCTCTGATTTTCAAAATTTGTCCTTAAGTGGAAAAGATAATGAAGCATTAAATCTTTTCAATAAATTGATTGATTTACACAATGTAATGTTTGTAGAAAGCAATCCTGTTCCAGCAAAATATGCGTTGCATATGCTTAAACTAATGACTGAAGAAGTTAGGTTACCACTTGTTACGGCAGCTGAAAATTCAAAATTAAAAATTAGAAAAGTTTTAGAGCAGTTATCTATTATTTAAATGAATACAAAGAATAAATCTGTAGACAACATTGTTTGTCAAAACAGGAAAGCAAGCTTTAACTATTTTTTTGAAGAAATTGTAGAGTCCGGTTTAGAATTGCTTGGACCAGAAGTTAAATCATTAAGATCAGGCAAGGCAAATATTGCGGAGTCTTATGCTGTAGATCAAGAAGGAGAAATTTTTTTATTTAATTCATATATTCCTTTATATTCACAATCTAGTTACAATAACCACGATCCAAGAAGATTAAGGAAACTTTTATTAAAAAAAAAGAAATTAATAAGTTTATTGGAAAAGTAAATAGAGATGGCTACAGTATAATTCCTTTAAAAATTTATTTTAACAAAAAAGGCATTGCAAAAAGTGCAAATTGCTTTGGCTAAAGGAAAAAAAATTACGATAAAAGGGATACCAAAAAAATAGAGATTGGGATCGTGAAAAGTCAAGAATTTTTAGAAAAACAAGTTAATACGTAAAATGATTTATCTGGCTTTTGGTTCAAATCTAAAATCAAGATTTGGTAACTCGGTATTAACTATACAAAAATCTTATTCTGAGTTAGAAAAACATGGAATTGAAATTGTAAAAAAATCATCATTTTACAAAAGTAAAGCATATCCAAACCCTAAGGATCCAGAGTTTATAAATTCTGTTGCATTGGTAAAAACGAAAGCAAACCCAAGAAAATTGTTGAACATCATTCTAGCTGTGGAAAAAAAATTTGGTCGTAAACGTATGATAAAAAATGACCCTAGAACTTTAGATATTGATATTATTGATTACTCATCAAGATGCATCAATACATCTTACCAAAATATGGAATTAAATTTGCCCCATCCAAATATTGAAAGTAGACTATTTGTTTTGGGTCCATTATATGAAATAAATTCGAAATGGAAAAATCCTAGTTCAGGAAAACAAATAGATAAATTAATAGCCAAAATAGGAAATTTTGGAGACAATAAGATTACTAAGCTCTGATTATTTGATATAGTTTAGTCATGCTAAATCAGGAACAATTAATTAGCAAAATCAAAGGTTATAATGATTTTGTTGACGTTGAAAAACTTAAGGAAGCTTATAGTTTTGCTGAAAAAGTCCATGCGCAACAAAAAAGAGATTCTGGAGATCCTTATATAAGCCATCCGATAGCTGTAGCTAGTATTTTAGCAGAACTAAAATTAGATGGACCAACAATAACCACAGCATTACTCCATGATACCCTTGAAGATACAATCGCTACCTATGGTGATGTTAAAAAAAAATTTGGAAGCGAAATTGCAGATTTGGTTGAAGGTGTTACAAAATTATCCCGATTGGAGAATACAAGTAAGGAATTTACTATAGCAGAAAATTTTAGAAAATTAATTTTAGCTACATCAAAAGATATTAGAGTTTTACTCGTTAAATTAGCGGATCGTCTTCATAATATGAGGACTATCGATGCTGTCACTTTAAAGGAAAGAAAAGATAGAATTGCTAAAGAGACAATGGAAATTTACGCTCCATTAGCAGAGCGAATGGGCATGCACAATATCAGAGATGAACTTGAAGACTTGTCCTTTAAAGTTTTAAATTTTGATGCCAGAAAATTAATTCTAGATCGACTAGAGAGTATAAATCCAAATATCCAAAAACTTTTTTCTAAAATATCTGAGGAACTTCAAAAAGCACTTATGGATAATAATATAAATGCTACTATTACCGGGAGAGAAAAATCATGTTTTTCTATATGGAAAAAAATTAATTCTAAAAGAATTTCATTAGAGCAAATTACAGATATTATAGGTTTTAGGATTATTTTAGAAGATGTAAATGATTGCTACAAAGTTCTTGGAATTTGTCATCAAAAATGGAAAATGGTCCCTGGTAGATTTAAAGATTATATTTCAACACCAAAATCAAATAATTACGCTTCTCTTCATACAACTCTTATTGGTCCTTTTAAACAAAGAATTGAAGTACAAATACGAACTAGAAAGATGCATGACTTTGCGGAGCGAGGAATAGCATCTCACTGGAGTTATAAAGATAATGAAAAATCAAGCGCTGATATACAAACTTACAATTGGCTGCAAGATTTAGTTGAGCTGCTAGAAAGTGGTGAAAACCCAGAGCATTATTTTGAGTATACAAAAATGCAACTTTTTCAAGACCAGGTTTTTTGTTTTACACCCAAAGGTGCAGTAATAAGACTTCCCTCTAATGCCTCGGCAATTGACTTTGCTTACTCTGTCCATTCAGATGTTGGTGATGCTTGTATCGGAGTAAAAATTAATGGAAAAAATTCTCCTTTGCAAACCCAATTAGCTAATGGCGATCAAGTTGAGATCATTACTTCTACAAAAAAATCACCTTCATTACACTGGCTTGCTTTTGCCAAAACTGGAAAAGCTCGGGCCGCAATCAGAAAGTATTGGCACGATAAAATGCCAGCAAACAAGGAAACCAAGGTTCATAAATCTAGTATTTGGGTTCTATTAAGTCACAAGGCTGGAACATTAGGAGAAATTTGCAGTTTAATCGGTGCAAATAAGTGCAATATTTTTAATGTAGAGCTTGTAGATAAAAAAGAAGATTTTTTAAGTTTTATTTTTGATGTTGAGATTAGTAATTTGAAAGATTTTACAAACTTAATTTCTGAATTAAAAGCAAGATCGTTAAATTTCAAAATAATACGTAACAGAAAAATGAACAAAGATGTTAACTGAAACTGAAACAACAAAATTGCTAAAAGAAACTGGCGCATTATTAGAAGGGCATTTTATTTTATCCTCTGGATTAAGAAGTGAAAAATATGTTCAGTGTGCTAAGTTGTTAATGTTCCCAGATAAAGCAGAGATTGTATGCAAATCTCTAGCTGATAAAATAAAAGTTTCCAAATTAGAATTTGATGCAATAGTCTCCCCAGCTATTGGAGGGATTCTAGCTGGCTATGAAGTCTCAAGACATCTTAATGTACCAAGTATTTTTGTTGAAAGAGTTAATGGTATTTTTGCTTTAAGAAGAGGGTTTAGTTTAAATCAAATAAAAAAAATATTAATTGTTGAAGATGTTATTACAACTGGAAAATCTAGTTTAGAGTGCGCAAACCTTATTGAAAGTCTAGGCAGTATAGTATCTGGATTTGCATGTATCATTGATCGCTCTTCTGGCAAATCATTAATAAAAAGTAAAATAATCTCACAAATCTCTTTTGATATACCAACCTATGCACCAGAAAATTTACCTGAAAAACTTAGAAATATTAAAGCGATTAAGCCAGGAAGTAGAGAGGTATTTTAGTAATGATCAAACGAAAGTTAGGAATTAATATTGATCATGTGGCAACTCTTAGAAATATTAGAGGTAACAATTTTCCCTCTGTTTCAAAAGCAGCTCTTGTTGCTTTAAGTTCAGGTGCAGATTCTATAACTGTTCATTTAAGAGAAGACCAAAGACACATAAAACCAAGTGACGTTTTATTATTAAAAAAAATATTAAATAAACCTCTGAATCTTGAAATGGCATTAACAAAAAAAATGATTTCTTTTGCCACAAAAGTTAAGCCAGAGTTTGTTTGCCTTGTACCAGAAAAAAGAAAAGAATTAACGACAGAAGGTGGTTTAAATTTATTTTACAATCTTTCATTACTTAAAAAATCTATATTAAAACTTAAGTCAACCAATATAGCTGTTTCATTATTTATAGATCCCGAAATAAGAATGGTTAAACAAGCTATAAAATTAAAAGCAGATAATATAGAAATTCATACGGGATCTTATTGTAATTTTTTAAATAATAAAAATAAAATTAAGTCTAGATTAGAATTTAATAAAATTAAATCAGCAGCAAAATTTGCTTCTAAAAATAATCTCGGTGTACATTGTGGTCATGGTTTAGATTATATAAGCACAAAAAACATAAGAGCTATTAAAGAGATATCTGAGTACAATATTGGTCATTTTGTGATTTCCCAATCAGTTTTTGATGGTTTAAGCAATGTTATAAAAAAATTATCAAAAATTATTAAAAACTAACATGAAAATTATCGGTATAGGAACTGATATTGTTAACATTAAAAGAGTAGAAAAAATTCTTAAGCAAAATAAATCTATGTTTTTAAAAAAATTTTTACGAATAAAGAAATTTCATTAATTCGACATTTTAATTCAAATATATCATCAAAAATAGCCATGCGATTTGCTGCTAAAGAAGCATTCGCGAAATCAATAGGAACAGGTATAGGAGAAGAGCTTTCTTTTTTAGATTTTGAAGTACTAAATAAAAAGTCAGGGAAACCTTATATTCAATCAAATATGCAAAAATTAAAAAAAATGAAATTTAATTTAAGCATGTCAGATGACTATCCTTGGGCTATAGCTTTTGTTATTGCAAGTAAATAAGCCATGCTCAAAGAAAAAATTATTGATAATTTAAAAACAATTATTGTTGCACTGTTCTTAGCAGTAATAATTAGATCTATTTTGCTTCAACCATTTTATATTCCATCATCATCTATGGAAAAAACACTTTTAGTTGGTGATAGACTTTTTGTTACAAAATTTTCTTATGGATATAGTAGACATTCATTTCCATTTAGTATTAAAATTATACCTAATAGAATTTTTTTCTCCCAACCTAAAAGAGGTGATGTTATTGTTTTCAAGACACCATCTGATAACAGAACAGACTATATAAAAAGACTAATAGGAATTCCTGGAGATACAATTCAATTTAAAGATAGTGATCTTTATTTAAATAATAAAAAGTTAAAAAAAGACTTTATCAAAAAAACTGAAGTTTTTTGCGGCGATAGATTGTTGGAAGTGAACGAATTTGCTGAACATCTAAGCGAAAATAAAACATATAATATTTTTTATGCAACTCAAAATTCGATGAAAAATACTGACGTTTATACAATTCCAAATGACCACTATTTTTTTCTTGGTGATAATAGAGATTGCTCAAAAGATAGCAGGTTTTTAACCAGTGTTGGTTATGTGCATAAGGATAATTTAGTAGGTAAGGCGCAATTTTTATTTTTTTCAAATGATACAAAAATAGCAAATATATTTACTTTCTGGAAATGGCACGAGTCTATAAGATTTAATAGAATTTTTAAAAAACTTATTTAATGAATAAGAATATTTTACTTAAAGTTGAAAAAATATTAGGTATAAAATTTAAAAATATCAACCTTCTAGAAAAAGCCTTAACTCACAAAAGTATCTCAAAATTATCAGAAACTAATAATGAAAGACTAGAATTTATAGGAGATCGTGTTTTAGGTCTTGTAATAGCAACAGAACTTTCCAGATTATATCCATTAGATGAAGAGGGTGTTTTGGATAAAAAATTAGCTTCTCTAGTCAATAAAAAAGTTTGTACCCAGATTGTTGAAAATTTAAATCTAGGAAAATATATATTATTAAGTGGTTCTCAAAAAAAAATAAAATTGGCCATGGGAAAATTTTCGGTGATCTATGCGAAAGCCTTATTGGGGCATTTTACTTAGATCATGGTTTTGAGGAAGTTAGTAAGTTTGTTTTAAGATTATGGAAAGATAACTTTAAAAGATCAATTAATATTGAAATTGATGGGAAAACAAAACTTCAAGAATTTTCTCTAAAAAAATATAAAGAGTTACCAGTTTATAAAAGCCTTTCTCATCAAGGCCCTTCACACAAGCCTATATTTAAAGTTTCGGTCAAAATACCTAATAGTAAAACTTTCTTTGGCGAAGGTGCCTCAAAACAAAAAGCAGAACAATCTGCAGCTCAAAAGTTATTAACATCTTTAAATTTGATATGATCAAAAAATGTGGATACGTAGCTATTTCTGGACCTACAAATTCTGGAAAATCTACTTTGTTAAATGCAATTTTTGATAAAAAAATTTCTATCGTTTCTCACAAAGTGCAAACAACACTTAAATCACTGGATGCAGTAAAAAACTACAATGATACTCAAATTGTGTTTATCGATACTCCAGGATTTTATCAAAAAAAAATGATGCAAATTATTTTAAGGATGTTTTAGCAAGCATAGATCGTTCAGATTTATTGTTAGTTATATTAGACGTGACTTCAAAATTTTATTATCTAGATCAAATTGAAAAAATTATTAATAAATACAAAAAAAATAAATTTTTAATTATTAATAAAATTGATTTAGTAGATAATGATTATATTTTAAAAAAAATTTCAGAAATCAAATTTATCGAATCATTTGATGCTATTTTTTATTTATCAGCGTTAAAGAAGAAAAATATAAAAAAACTTCTAGATAAAATATCAGATTTACTTCCGGTTCAAGAATGGATTTATAAAAAAAATAACTCGACAAATATATCAAAAGAGATTTTTTTAGCTGAAATAACAAGAGAGGGTATTCTTAAATATTTAAATCAAGAAATACCATATCAAATTTCAATAGTTACAGATAAACTTGTAAAGTCACAAAATTATACCATTCATCAAAAAATTATTGCCTCAACACTTAGTCATAAAAAAATTATTCTTGGTAAAGATGGTAGATCCATAAAAGCAATTGGTACGTACGCTAGAAATGAAATGGAAAAAGTTTTAAAATGTAAGTGCAATCTCTTTCTAAAAGTTGTATTAAAAAAAAATTAATGATTTGGCAAGATTCTGGTTATTTGTTAAAAATTAATAATTATTCCGAAAACTCATCTGTTGCTACTTTTATTACTAGTGCACACGGCCTTCATAATGGAATTGTATATGGAGCATCTTCTAAGAAAAAAAAAATTATTTACAAATAGGAAACAAATTTACTCTTAATTGGAAATCTAAATCTGAAGATGATTTAGGCTATTATAATCTAGAACTTAAAGATGCGATAACAGCGAAATTTTTTGATAAACCAGATATATTAAATTTAATACAATCTTTATCAGAACTTTGTTGTAAATTACTAGCCGAAAGGCATGACTATAATGATCTATATTATCATTCGGAACATTTTTTGCAAAATATAGACGGTAATAATTCTTTAAAACTTTATATCGAGTGGGAACAGGAATTGTTAAAAAGTATTGGTTTTGAAATCAATCCAGATAATAAAAACTTTAATTTTTATAAAAATAATTTATCAGAATGGATTTTTGAAATAGATAATAAAAAATTTTTTTACCCTCATTTTTTAATTGACAGTTCTTTTAATTATGGCAATAGGGACTTATACAAGGGATTGGTCCTTAATAAATTTGTTTTGAAGAAATTCGTTTTTGAGCCGAATAAAATAAGATTTCCAGAAGTAAGAGAAAGAATTGAAAAAAAAGCGAATGAAACAAAATAATATTACTGAAGATCAACTTAAAAATCAGTTTGCTAAAAAATATTTAGCATACGCTTTATCTACAATTACCCAAAGAGCCTTACCTGATGTAAGAGATGGCTTAAAACCAGTACATCGAAGACTAATTTACGCAATGTACTTATTAGATTTAAGTCCAAAATCTACTTTTAAAAAATCAGCAAGAGTGGTTGGTGACGTGATCGGTAAATTTCATCCTCATGGCGACCAATCCGTATATGATGCCCTTGTAAGATTGGCGCAAGATTTTGCAACTAAATATCCTCTAATTAATGGGCAAGGAAACTTCGGTAATATTGACGGCGATAACGCAGCAGCTATGAGATATACTGAAACTAAACTTACCGAGGTCTCAGAATTTTTACTTAAAGACATAGATTCTGACACAGTTGATTTTAGAAAAACTTATGATGGTGAATTAAGTGAACCGACCGTTCTTCCCTCAGCCTTTCCTAATTTATTAGCAAACGGGTCATCCGGAATTGCCGTTGGGATGGCAACTAATATCCCTCCTCATAATTTAGAAGAAATATGTTTAGGTCTCAAATATTTAAATAATCACAAAGATTGTTCAATTAAAGATTTGTTAAAAATAATAAAAGGACCAGATTTCCCAACAGGAGGAATACTTAATTATGATAAAAATGAGATTTTTAAAGCTTATTCAACTGGAAGAGGATTCTTTGAGTTGAGAGCTAAATATAAAATTGAAGATCTTGGAAAAGGTCAGTATCAAATTTCTATTACTCAAATTCCTTTCCAAGTAAATAAATCAAAATTAATTGAAAAAATTGCAGATTTAATAATAAATAAAACAAATAAATTAATAGATAACGTTATCGATGAGTCAGACGAGAATATTAGAGTTGTAATACGACCAAAAAATAGAAATGTGGATCCAATTATCTTAATGAATAGTCTTTATCAACAAACTGAACTCCAAGTAAAATTTTTTCTAAATATGAATGTTTTAAACCACAGACTAGAACCAAAAGTAATGTCTCTTAAAGAGGTACTATCTAATTTTTTAAAACATAGATATGTAATTCTGGATCGAAAATCTAGATACGCTTTAAACAAAATAAACCTTAGGTTGGAAATTTTAAAAGGATTTTTGATTGTATTTAAACATCTTAATAACATTATTAAAATTATACGAAATTCTAACAACCCTAAAAGTGAATTAATGAAAAAATATCGTTTTAGCGAAAATCAAGTAAATGCCATTTTAGATATGAAACTACGAAGTTTAAGAAAAATAGAACAGAAGGAAATTGAAGATGAGAACAATAAACTTGCAAGTAATAAGAAATTTTTGACCAAGCTACTAGCTTCAAAAGCTTTACAAAAAAAAGAAATTGATAGGGAAATTGATGAAGTAATTTTTGCGTTCGGTGAGAAGTCAAGTTACGGACCCAGAAAAACTTTAATTGAAAAATTTAACCAAATAGACCCCGATGAACTTATTGAAGAATTAAAATCTAATGATCCAATATCTGTGATTATTTCAAATAATGGATTTTTAAAAGCTAGAATCGGCCACTCTCAATATAAAAGTAGTCAGGATTTTGCGGAGCATGAGCAAATTATTGCAAATGGAAAAAAATCAGACAAATTTATATTTCTTTCATCATTTGGAAAATCTTACACTATTAATGGTGACTCTTTTGTTTTTGGATCTTCAAAAGGTAGACCTTTCTCATCTTATTTTACTTTAACTGATAACGAACAGATTATCGACGTTTTTTTATTAGAAGAAAACAAAAAAATATTATTATGTTCATTAAGCGGTTTTGGTTTTTTTATAAATTCTAATAATTTAATTTCAAATAAGAAAAGCGGCAAAAAAGTTTTTAAGCTTAAAAAAAATGATTTTTTACATTCAGCTACTAAATTTGAAGATTTGTATGATCATTTATTTTTACTAATAAACAATAAGGAAGATACAAAAGGTATGATTCTTGACATTAAAGAAATCCCAGAACAGGAGAAGGGTAGTGGTATCACATTATTTAAGTCAAAAGGATATTCTCTATTAGCATCTAGTCCTATTAATAAAAAAATGGAAGTTTTTGATAATTACTCAAATAAAATTATGAGCAAACTAGATTTTAATAAATATATTCTACCAAGAGCGAAGGCTGGAAAAGCTTTAAAACTAGATCCTAATTTCAATAGTCTATACAGAGGCTTTGATAATAACTACAAATTACTAATATGAATGAAAGTAAAAGAAGAAGCATTCTAAAAGCTGTGAGTTGGAGAATTTTTGCTTCCATTGATACTTTTTTAATAGCATGGCTAATTAGCGGAAGTGTAAGTACTAGTTCTTGGATAGCCGGCATCGAAGCTTTTACTAAAGTTTTTTTATATTATTTCCATGAAAGATTGTGGAATAAAGTTTCATGGGCAAAAAAAAATTAATTTTATGAACTCAATTCAACTAAGAAAATGCCTATCTTTATTTGCAACTGGAATAACTTCGATTGTTACCAAAAATAAATCAAAATTTATTGGAATTACTGTAAATTCATTTTCCTCAGTTTCGTTAAACCCTCCACTTGTGATGTGGTGTATTGATAAAAAATCCTCTTCCATTCAAGATTTTGTAAAAAATAAAAATAAATACATGATAATTTTTTTGTCACGTAAACAAAAAAAAATATCAAATCAACTTGCTAGTTCAAATAATAGGTTTGATAAGAAATTTTATAAAGAAATAATTTCTAACTCTTTAGGTTATCTAGATTGTGCTATGTACAAAAAAATTTCTGCAGGGGATCATTATATAATTTTGCACAAGGTGATTAAATGCAAAATTCTTTCACCAAAACTGCCATTAATTTATTATAATAGAAAATATAACTCTTAATTATCTAATTTTCTTGCCAACTCCATTGCAAAATAAGTAATAACTGAGTTTGCTCCAGCACGTTTAAATGAAATCATCATTTCATTAATAGCATCTTCAGGGAGTATGTTATTTTTAATTGCATTTTTTATCATAGAGTATTCACCGGAAACATTGTAGGCAACAATTGGTATGTTAAATTCTTGTTTAGCTTTTGAGATAATATCTAAGTAGGTGAGCGCGGGTTTTACTATTACCATATCTGCTCCCTCATTTATATCCATACCAATTTCTCTCAAAGCCTCTTTAGAGTTTTTGAAATCCATTTGATAATTTTTTTTATCACTTTTTAATTTAGATTGACTACCAACAGCATTTCTAAACGGTCCATAAAAATTAGAAGCATATTTAGCAGCATAGGATAATAATTGTATATTTTTATAATTATTTTTTTCTAATGATTTTCTAATTTCACCAATTCTACCGTCCATCATATCTGATGGAGCTAAAATATCACAACCAGCTTCTGCTTGGTTTAATGATTGCTCGATTAAAATCTTTATCGTTTCATCATTATCAACAATATTTTTTTTCACTATTCCATCATGACCATGTGATGTGTAAGGATCCAATGCAACATCACATATAACACCTATGCTATTTCCAAAACTTTTTTTATTTCTCTTACAGCATTGCAGATTAAATTATTTTTATTTAATGCCTCACTACCAATTTCGTTTTTTTATTGTTATTAATTTCAGGAAATAATGCTACTGCTGGAATTTTGTATCTTATAGCTTCTTTTATTATTTTTTTTAATGTGTCGATGCTATATTTGTATACATCAGGCATAGACTTTATTTCCTCTATTACATTCTTTCCTTCTTTTATAAATAATGGCAAAATAAGATCAGATGTTGTGATGTTATTTTCCTGAATTAGTCTTCTTGACCAATCGTACATTCTGGTTCTTCTTAGTCGTGTATTTGGAAACATTATTGTCTATTTTAAATTTTAAGTGATCTTTTAAATTTAAACCAACTCATAATACATACCAGATGTTGTAGTTTAAATATGTTTCTTATATATATGTGGAAATTAATGATAAAAAAACCAAATTTTCTTACAAAATCTGTTGTAATTGGATCGGATCATGCTGGATACAAATTAAAAGAAATAATCAAGAAAGCTTTGAAATATAAAAAGTTAAAAGTTTCAGATGTTGGAACTAAGAGTGAAACTATTTCAGTTGATTATCCAATTTATGCAAAGAAATTATCAAAAAAAGTTAATTCAAAAAATTTTGGAATTTTAGTTTGTGGATCTGGTATAGGTATGTCTATAGCATCCAATAGATTTAAAAACATCAGATCTGCCTTAATTGGGACGGTCAAAGCCTCTAAACTATCTAGACAGCATAATAATGCAAATGTTATTTGTTTAGGTTCTCGACTAATAAACAAAAAAATAGCCCTTCAATGTGTGATGAATTTTTTAACTACTGAGTTTGAAGGCGGTAGACATTCTAGAAGAGTTAAGTTACTAAATTAGCTATGTCTGTACAAAATTTTTTTTAAATACTTTTTTTAATCAATCTCTTCAAGATAGTGACCCAGAAGTAAACGGTTCCCTCATCAAAGAATTGGAAAGACAAAAAACACATCTTGAACTTATTGCTTCTGAGAACATCGTTTCCAAGGCTGTTCTAGATGCTCAAGGTTCTGTTTTGACAAATAAATATGCAGAAGGTTATCCAGGCAAAAGATACTACGGAGGTTGTGAATTTGTCGACGTTGCAGAAAATTTAGCATTAGAACGAGTAAAGGAATTATACAATGTAAAATTTGCTAATGTTCAGCCACACTCGGGAGCTCAAGCAAATGGAGCTGTGTTTTTGGCATTATTAAATCCTGGGGACACAATTTTGGGTATGGGAATAGATCAGGGAGGACACTTGACCCATGGAGCGCCACCAGCACAATCTGGAAAGTGGTTTAATGCAATTGCCTATGGCGTGGACAAGACTACTGGTCTAATTGATTATAATGCTGTTATGGATTTAGCAAAAAAAATAATCCAAAATTAATTATTGCTGGAGGTAGTGCTTATTCCAGAATTATTGATTTCAAAAAATTTAGAGATATTGCTGACCAGGTAGGGGCAAAGCTCTTAGTCGATATGGCGCATTTTTCAGGCCTTGTTGCAGGAAAAGTTTATCCCAATCCTTGTGATTATGCTGACGTTGTAACTTCAACAACGCATAAAGTTTTAAGAGGTCCTAGGGGAGGAATAATACTTACTAATGATGAAGAGCTTTCTAAAAAATTTAATTCGGCTGTATTTCCAGGTTTGCAAGGAGGACCATTAATGCACGTGATTGCAGCAAAGGCTGTTTGTTTTAAAGAAGCACTTTCTGATGATTTTAAAATGTATGCAAAAAATGTTGTATCTAATGCAAAAATTTTATCTGAAACATTAAAAAATCACGGACATGAAATTTTTTCAGGTGGAACAGATACGCATCTTGTATTATTGGATCTTCGTCCTCACGGTCTGACTGGTAAAGAAGCAGAAATTTCTCTTGGAAAGGCCAATCTAACATGCAACAAAAATGGAATACCTTACGATGAACAAAAGCCCTGGATCACTTCAGGAATAAGATTGGGAACGCCTGCTTGTACCACAAGAGGACTTGGCTTAGCAGAATTTAAGTTAGTTGCTGATTATATCAATGAAGTTCTTATTGGTCTTAAAAACAACAAAGATAACAATAGTGAAGTTGAGAAAAAGGTCCAAATAAAAGTAAAAGAACTCTGTGCTAAATTTCCTATTTATTAAGATTTATGATCTGTCCATTTTGTAAAGAAAAGGATACTTCAGTTATTGATTCTAGAGCTACAGAAGACGGTACTGCTATTAGAAGACGGAGGCTAAGTAGTTGTTGTAATCAAAGATTTACTACTTTTGAAAGAGTTCAGTTTAGAGAAATTACTGTTGTAAAAAAGAATGGAAGAAAATCACCATTCGACAGAGATAAATTAACAAGATCTGTGATGATCTCATTAAGAAAGAGACCTGTAGATGCGGATACTATTGAAAAGTTCATTTCTAAAATTTATAGAAATCTTGAAGATCTTGGTCAAAACGAAGTCATGTCTACAACTATTGGAAAATTTGTAATGGATGGTTTGAAAGAAATTGATCCCGTAGCTTATGTACGATTTGCTTCTGTATATACAAATTTTAAAGAAGTTAAAGATTTCGAAGAATTTGTGGACAAAATAGATGTCCCGAAAATTAAATAATTTTTACAAAAAATATTTTTCCGAGTTGGCTTTTAGCTTAGCAAAATTAAATAAATTTACTACAGGCCCAAATCCATCTGTTGGCTGCGTTGTTACAAATTTAACTAATGATATTATATCTGTTGGTACAACGTCTATAAACGGCAGACCTCACGCTGAACATAACGCATTATCAAGATTAACAAGCAATACTAAAAAAAGAATCTTTGTAACAATGGAACCATGTTCACATTTTGGTAAAACACCACCATGCACCGGAATAATTAAAAAAAAAACGTTAAGGAAGTTTATTATTCATACATTGATACTAATCCCATAGTCAATGGTAATGGAGTTAATCAATTAAAAGAAAAAAAAATTTTAGTATCAAGAATAAACTCGAGTGATAAAAATTTTTATAAAGAGTATGATTACTCCGTCAAAAGTAAAGTTCCATACGTAACATCAAAACTTGCTCTTACTAAAAACTTCTCTACTATTTTAAGTGGAAAAAAGTATTTTACAAATAATCAGTCTTTAAAATTTGCTCATTTATTGAGATATATAAACGATTCTATTCTAGTGGGAAAAAATACATTTCTAAAAGATATTCCTAAATTAGATTGTAGATTGTCAGGACTAGGTAAATTCTCACCAAAAATCTTTGTTATAAATCCCGATCTTTCAATAAGAGCAGAGCATTATAATTTGTACAAAAAAAAAATTACAATATTTCATGCTAGTAATAATTTAAGTAAAATAAAAAAATATAAAAATTATTTTCACTTAATTAAATTAAAAAAATTAGAAAATTTAATTGATGTATCTTCGATTTTAAAAACAATTTACTCACACGGCTGCAGAAGGCTCTTAATTGAAGGGGGTTTAAAAACTTTGGAATGTTTTAAAAAAAATAATTATATCAATAAATATCATTTTATTTTCTCAAATTTAACCTCTATAAACACAAAATTATCAGCTAAACAGCTAATTTCCTCTTTACCTGTTAATCGGTTATCAAGATACAAGCAAAGTATAAATTTATTAAATGATAAGCTATTTTCTATCTAAATAATGTTTACAGGAATTATAAAAAATACAGGAAAAGTTGTTAGTATATCAAAACAAAATAAAGGATTTGTTTTAGAAATTTTTTCTAATCTTCCTCATTCAAAAAAAGATATTGGAACTTCAATAGCTGTAAACGGTGTTTGTTTAACCTTGACGAAGTTTTTAAAAAAAAAATTATTTTTTTTTATCTCATATAAGACCTTTGAAATTACAAATTTTAAAATAATCAAAAAAAATTCAATAGTTAATATTGAAAAATCTCTTAAATATGGAGATGAAATAGCCGGTCATTTTGTTCAAGGTCACGTTGATTGCGTTGGTAAGGTTTTATCAGTTTCTAAATTATCTAAAACATGGACTATTAATATCCTAGTAAATAGTAAATTTTCAAACCTACTTATTGATAAAGGATCTATTTGTATTAATGGAGTTTCCTTGACAATTGTTAAAGCTGTAAAAAATAAATTTACATTAGTAATTATTCCTCACACTTTAAAAATGACGAATATTATTAATCTAAACAAGAATGATATAGTTAATATCGAATTCGACATTGTAATAAAGTATTTAAGTAAAATAAGTAACAAATGACAAAATTTAGATTTTCAAAAATCGAGACTATTATTGCTGATGCTAGAAAAGGAAAAATTTTTATTTTAGTTGATGATGAGAATAGAGAGAATGAAGGAGATTTGGTCTTTTTAGCAAATAAAACAACACCAGAAAAAATAAATTTTATGGCAAGAAACGGCAGGGGCCTAATTTGTCTTGCTCTGGACAAATTAAAAGCAGATCAACTAGGCTTGCAATTAATGCCTAGCTCAAATCAATCAAGATTAAAGACTGCATTTACTATAAGTATTGAAGCAAGAAAAGGCGTTACGACTGGGATATCTGCTTACGATAGATGTAAAACTATTTTAACTGCGATTAAAAAAAATTCTTCAAAAAAAGACATTGCTACACCTGGCCATATATTTCCACTTGTTGCCAGAGAGGGTGGTTGTCTTGTCAGAGCTGGTCATACGGAGGCGTCGGTTGATATTGCAAAACTATCTAACATGGGAAGTTCAGCGGTCATTTGTGAAATAATGAATGATGACGGCTCCATGGCAAAAAGAGATCAGCTAATTAAATATGCAAAAAAACATAATCTTAAAATTGCAAAAATTGAGGATCTTATTGCCTATAGGTTAAGAAAAGAAACTCAAATTTATTTAAAAGAAAAAAGAATTTTTAATTTTAATAAATCCCAATATCTTCTCAAAACCTTTATAAATAAATTAGATGGCGTTCAACATCTGGCTATTATAAAGGGTTCTATATCAGAAAAAAATATACCTAAAGTCAGAGTTTTATCTTCAAATTCAATAGATATATTTTTAAACAAGAGTATTAATTTTAAAGTTAAAAAAACTTTAAATTATTTCAAAAAAACAAAAAATTGTGTTCTGTTAATAATTAGAGAAGGAAACCTTTCAGAAATACCTAATACCTTCTCATCTAAAAATATAAAAAAAAATACTATTAAAGGAACTCCCTTGAGATATTATGGAGTTGGAGCTCAAATTTTGATTAACCTTAAAATTAAAAAAATGATTTTAGTTTCTAGTGAACAAAAGCGTCTAGTTGCTTTAGATGGATTTGGAATTAAAATTATCAAGCAAGAAATTCTGAAATGAAAAAAATTGGTCTTATTGTTGTATCTGATTATTATCAAGAAATATCAGAAAATTTATTAAAAAATTGTATTGCAACTTTAAAAAATAATGGCCTTGAGGCAGATATCAAAACTGTCAAAGGATCTCTGGAAATTCCAACTTTAATTGCTCATCAAATTAATAAAAAAAATATAAATTTTTTATTGCTTTAGGTTGCATTATTAAGGGTAAAACACCACATTTTGAATTTATATCTTCTGCAATCGTTAATTCTTTACTAAATCTTTCTGTAACTTTCAAAATTCCAGTTGCAAATGGAATAATTAACTCATTAAATTACAAACAGGCAGTAGAAAGAAGTTCAAAATTTAAAAATAAAAATAAAGGTATTGAAGCTGCTGAAGCAATTATTTCCTTATTGAAATATATTTAAATGAAAGGAAGTTCGAGATTAGTCGTGGTTCAAAAAATTTATGAAAGAATTAGTGATTCTCAACATCAAATAACTTTTCCTAAGAGTTCATATATAAGAATTATAAAAAAAGTTTTTAATGGTTTTTTTGATAAAGAAAAAGAACTCGATGAAATTCTATCCAAGAATTTATCTGAAAAAATAAGTTTTAAAAATTTGGATATGATTCTTAAAATAATCTTAAAATCTGCTATTTTTGAAATTAAATACTTACCTAAAGTTCCCTTCAAAGTTGTTATTGATGAATATCTGGCTGTTACTGAAATGTATTACGATTCAGGTCAAAAAGCCTTGGTAAATGGAGTATTAGACTCTGTTTACAAAAGTAAAATGTAATTTTTAGATAAAATATCTATTTTAATTCTAGTTTAAGTGCTTAAATTTTTGTTGATTTAGCTTGTCATCTTTGGCATGTATGCTTTTTTTTGAAATCAACAAAATATAAAGGAACAATTTATGTTAAGTCCAAGTTTAGTGCTAAATCTTGTTATTGGTTGCGGTGTCATTTCAGTTCTTTACGGTTTTATAGCTAGTAAGCAAATTTTAAGCGCAAGCCCAGGAAATGCAAAAATGCAAGAAATTGCTGCTGCAATTCAAATTGGTGCAAAAGCATATTTGGACAGACAATACAAAACTATAGCAATTGTTGGTTTTGTTGTTTTAATTTTAATTTATTTTTTATTTAGCACCTGGGTAAGTCTTGGTTACTTAATTGGTGCAACTTTGTCAGGTATTGCTGGTTATGTTGGAATGTTGATTTCGGTTCAGGCAAACGTACGTACTGCCGAAGCTTCTAGAAAAGGGTTGGCACAAGGACTTAATATTGCATTCAAATCGGGAGCAGTTACTGGAATGCTAGTCGCAGGTTTGGCTCTTCTGGCTATTGCTGTTTATTATTTTTTCTATTAAAGTTTAAAATTGAGGAGAGAGAAATTGTAAATGCTCTCGTTGCTTTAGGTTTTGGTGCTTCTTTAATTTCTATTTTTGCTAGATTGGGTGGAGGAATTTTTACAAAAGGTGCTGACGTTGGTGCAGATCTTGTTGGAAAAGTTGAAGCAGGAATCCCTGAGGATGATCCTAGAAATCCAGCAGTTATTGCAGATAACGTAGGGGATAACGTTGGTGATTGTGCTGGTATGGCAGCAGACTTATTTGAAACTTATGCAGTGACTATTGTTGCTACAATGGTTTTATCTTCTATATTTTTTCAAAATGATATGGGTATGATGATTTATCCGTTAAGTATTGGTGGTGCTTGCTTACTAACATCAATTATTGGAACTTTTTTTGTTAAATTAGGAAAAAGCAAAAATATCATGGGCGCTCTTTATAAAGGTTTTCTAGTATCTGCAATTTTGTCTTTAATAGCGCTTTATCCCGTTACTGATTACGTTATAGGTCTGACTAAAGTTTATTCATTAAAGGGATTGCAATTTACAGGAATGAGCTTGTACCTTTGCGGTGTTATAGGATTAGTTATTACTGGTCTACTTATTTGGATAACAGAATATTATACTGGAACAAATTATAGACCTGTTCAATCAGTTGCAAAAGCTTCAACTACTGGACATGGAACAAACGTAATTCAAGGTCTTGCGGTTTCTATGGAAGCTACAGCAATTCCAGCTCTAATTATTGTTGTTGGGATTGTTTCTACTAATTTAATCGCTGGTCTTTACGGTATTGCTATTGCTGTAACAACCATGTTGGCACTAACTGGAATGGTTGTTGCTTTAGATGCTTATGGTCCAGTTACTGACAATGCTGGTGGTATTGCAGAAATGTCAAAATTACCTCAAAGTGTTAGAAAAACTACTGATGCGCTTGATGCTGTAGGAAATACTACTAAAGCAGTTACAAAAGGTTATGCAATCGGTTCTGCGGGTTTAGGAGCTTTAGTTTTATTTGCAGCATATACTGAAGATATTAAGCATTTTTCAGCTCAAGCTGGTTCTTCACTACAAGGTGTTGTTGTTACTTTTGATCTTTCAAATCCATATGTTGTTGTCGGTCTTTTGATTGGTGGATTGTTGCCATACCTATTTGCATCAATGGGCATGCAGGCAGTAGGTAGAGCCGGTGGAGAAGTTGTAAATGAAGTAAGAAGACAATTTAAAAAAATGCCTGGAATTATGAAAGGTACGCAAAAACCTGATTATAGACAATGTGTAGATATTTTGACAAAGGCTGCAATCAAGGAAATGATTATTCCTTCTATGCTACCGGTCTTATCACCAATTGTATTGTATTATGTAATTTTATCTTTTGCAGGTCAAGTTGCTGCACTTTCAGCACTAGGAGCGATGTTGCTTGGTGTTATTGTTACAGGATTGTTCTTGGCAATCTCAATGACTGCAGGTGGAGGAGCGTGGGATAACGCAAAAAAATATATTGAAGATGGTCATTTTGGTGGAAAAGGTTCAGAAGCTCACAAAGCAGCTGTTACCGGTGATACTGTAGGAGACCCTTACAAAGATACTGCAGGTCCTGCTGTAAATCCAATGATTAAAATTACAAATATAGTTGCATTATTACTATTGGCAATTATTGCTGGATAATTTTTATATATAAAAGTTTTTTTATTCTTCGAGAGATTTGACTTTATTTTCAAATCTCTTTCGGATGCTTCCTAAAAACTTTTTACTAAATCTTTCGTCAATAGCTAGACCTTGTGTTTGGTTATTATCAAATTTTA
>FUWD012878857.1_pt1 | contig 21846 bp, 33 predicted proteins | sample 1063281 | NCBI WGS metagenome assembly FUWD01 (sample SAMEA79048168, study PRJEB19326) | metagenome | biome: marine | reverse complement strand
ATTATGCCATTCGTGAGAATCCACCAAAGATTGCAAATAGTGCAAAGAACATTGATATTGGTAAGATACTAATTACCGTCCATGCAATGGATTTTGCTCTAGTACATGCCTCGTTACCATCAGCGTTAGTTGCTGCTGGAGGGCAATCAATAGCGGCCTCTACTTCACTGTATATCAGGATACCGATGATGAGGCCTACGGCTACACCAATGAATCCCATGATATAGGAAATATCGATCATGTAAAATGTGTCAATTAACTCTTATATAAAAGAACATAAATGTAAAAGGAGTTTATATACTAAATACTATAAAACAGTTAGAATCCAAACGTTTTACCTGTTATGATATAGAATATAGTCAAGAATATCATAAGACCAAATATGATATGAATGCCTGCTTTCATATAGGTCATTACCTCTGAATCAACAGCAGTACCAAAGTTAGGATTAGCAACTGAATTTATTGGAGGATCAAGGTATTGTTCTGTGTCACATGATAATGTTATACTTTCAAGTACGTTTGTCACATAACCACCAAGTACGATGTTCTTCATGGTTTCGCCTGCTTGATACAATGAATCGGCTGCATCCGCTAAAGGATCAAGTCCACCAGTAAAATTGCCTGCAATGCTACTATAGTCAGTTATAGGAGTACCGTCCTGATTGAATGATACAGGTATATATGTTACAATACCATTAGAATCAACCTGTCTCTCAAGTAGTCCCTGCATCGTGAAATCCTTCCTACAGTCGGCAGTTGCTGCTAATCCTGAATCCGGTATTGATAACGGAGTATCTGGTATATGTGCTATTCCAAGTCCAAAGTTAAGACAAATAAAGAATAACACGATATGCATATAGAAAACCATATCAGTATCTTCCTCCTATGTATCCTGACAAAAAGCCGAAACTGGTCAAGGCACCTACTGCTATAAGAATCCATCCTACCCATGTACTGTTCTCGTTAAATGTCGTCGGATCCGAGTCTCCGATCAAATAGAATATTTCGGTGGTTGTCGCACCACCAGTGACGGTACTCGTTGATTCAAAGCCTACGTCATATCCTGCGATTAACACTGTTCCAAGTCCGAAAAAGATGAATACAGCCATCAGTTTAAATTGAATAGGAAAACGTGGAATAATGAACAAAACTCCTACACCTATCAATAAAAGGAACAGTCCACCATCAAACATGTCTAGACTACCATTCCCCTATATATGAACTTTACTTTGTATTTCATCCTTCTGGCCTCACATATGTGGAATCATAGTCTGGGAACTCATTATACGGTTCTTCAGTGGATTCGTCAACAACCGTTGCCGGGACGTCTCCAGGGCTTACATAGTCTTCCGGTGACTCTGTTTCGTTTTTATGCTCTTTATCTGAAATTTGTCGTGGAGTAAGCCTTGGGCGACCTGGACCCCTTGGTTTCATCACTTCGCCAAATGCATCAACATTTTTGGCCAACTGCGTACCTTTGGACATACGGGTCCTTCTGGGTGACTCGTCCCTCAATTCGTTCAATATCTGCTGCCATGGTGCTTTTACGTCTTTTGACACCTTTTCAAAGAAATTCCAATATGACTTGTGTGCATGCTCTAATGGGTCAACTGGGCCAATATTGTGGGTTTTGCACCAGAATGCCAAAGTCGTCATGAGTGCCGTCTGGTTCTTATATTTCTTCAACATGGACTTGACCTGCTTTACGGTCTTAACTTCCAATTTAGGGGGGGCTCCGGGCCTACATATTTCACACGACTGTCTTGGGTAAAGAAAGAAATGGAGGTCCGTAATCTCTGAAACAAGCCCTATTCTGAAAGGTTCGTTGATATTGTACTTTGCGGACTTTCCGGTGTAATAGTCCAAGGGAACGTAAAAAGAGCCATTTAGAGCCATCTGACGATACTTCTTACCAAACTGTCTTACGACTGGCATTTTATCCTGGAAGAGATCTTTGAGATTACCCAATTCCTCAGTGGTTACGGAGGTAAGGAACGTAAAGTGCTGATTTCTAAAAAATTTCTTCGTAGCACGACTATAGTGAATATTGAATATAATGATAACCTTGGATTTTACCTTGTGTCTGATGGTGGTAAGGGCATTTGCCAGCGTTGCCATTTGGGATTTGGTTGCATCCTCCATTGTGTATGATGCGTCATCAAATACCATTACGTGTGGAACCCCGACTTGTAACTTGTCAATATGCTTGTCCAATTCCACCAACTGGTGACCGTTGAACCACTTGAACACATAGTTCTCACCATACTCATGTATCTTGTGCAGGATGGTATTTGTGAGTGTGGTCTTGCCCGATCCGGACATTCCTATCAGGACACATCCGGTGAAGCCATGGGCCTTGTTGTGGTTAAGCATCCTTTTGACGATATTGCCCCAATACCACCTTTGAGGCACTGCAAACCTTTTATCCTCCCATTTGAACGTGGTGATCTTTGAGCCATCAAAGCTGCCTCCGCCACTAGTCTGGGCAACCCCCTCATCAGTGATAATATCCATGTCAAACTTCTCCCAGTCATTTGGCTTGACAACCTCTGATTCGTCAGAACCCATGTCGGGCATGTTGTGCTCTGGCTGTATCTCCTCATAGGGTAATGGAGGTAAAGCCTCTATATCATCTTCAACCATTACTACATACTAATCCTTGCTAAATTTGTATGTATCCATTTGGAGATAGACTCTTCCACCATATAGCATGAATCAGTAACCCATCTCCACTTGGCTGCTTTGTTGGTTAGATCTGCTCTGATGTCGCCAGCGATTGGTATAGGCGGTAAAGTGGGACGATGGACCAATGGGAGCATTGCTACCATGGCGCGTAAAAATACTATGGCAGCATCAAAATCTCCAGACTGGATTGCATACACGCAACCAGCTCGATACTGTGTAAAGGCCGATGCCATAATTTCTATTAATGCCAATACTCTTCAAACGCATATTCCTAGTATATAAAGTTAATATTTGACTTTTTCCGTTTGTAATAGAGTAAAGGACTAAATATCCTCTTTTCCCGTCCCTTTATAATTAAACTATCTAAATAAATAATTATTATTATTACTACAAGTATCAATAAAAATTTTTTGAACCTTTCAGTATAATCTATAACTAATACTTAACTTATTGATAGGTTAAGCATAGTATTACTAAACCACTACTATATCGTGACTGTATACCCCCCTTATAGAGGTGGAGGGCAGCAAAAAAATACAAAAAAACGTAAAGTCCACGGATCGTTATAGCCTATTTTAGAAGATTTTGCAAAACTCCTGAATCATTTTAATAGTTCGGGAAGTCCATAATACACGTCCTAACAGTGACGACAGTGTCCGTGCTTCGTGCCTGCGTTTACACTACTGTTCTAACCAAAAAATTTTGAAAAACTCTCGACCCCCTTTAAGGGGTCCCAAAATAGATAAAAAAAAATAGCATAAAGTAAGATCTATGTATCAGAAGAATTTGACTGTAGACTTTGCTTTCTTTACTTTAGGTTTTGCTTTGGCTTTCTTAACCTTCGGTTTGGCAACCTTTGGTTTAGCCTTTGTCTTTACGACTTTGGACTTTGCTAATTTTTTAGGTTTCTTTTTGACAACCTTTTTCTTTTTAGACTTAGCCTTTGGTTTGACTTTTGTAACCATATGAAGTTTAGAAATACAGTACTATATAAAGTTAACGTTTTACTTCCTTCATCAAACTGTTCTCTGACATTGCATTTGCTGTCCAATGTTCGCTGCACATTATGTATGGGCAGGAGACAAGTGTATTGCACGTGCCATCCAACTTTTGACACTTCCTGTACATGCCTGTTATGTTTGTGCCTGCCGGTGCTATTTCCACATCCATCATGTCAGTCATCTGCCTCTGCTGGCTTTGTCCTGTATTCACGGTACTTTTTAAACCAATCCCTCAATGCCTCTGGTGAGTTAAAGTAGGTCATGTGGCGACCCCTCGTTTCTGTGCAACTGCCCAATGGAGTAAGGAAGACAATGAAAGACAATTCCTTTTACACCAGTTGTAATCTTCTTCAGCGAGTGAAATACTCATTCTTTTAGATGTCATATTATATCAATTATATAACTTGTATAAATAGAAGACTATTCTATTCATCATTAGACTGCTCATCAATGATCATTAGAGCAAGTGTGGAACGTATGTGTTTAATCTTTCTTATTTTTTCAGTGATGATTGATCTCATAACCAATAATTCAGTTGCCTGTACCTTTGTGACTATGTCATAGGCACCAAATACGCCACTGACCAGACTGATACCATCAATGTCTCTCAGTGTATCCAATACCTCCTCTTCCTTGCCCAATGCCACATTAATTAAAACAAATGCTTCAGGCATCTAGTTCTCCTCCACCACGACTACTGTTCCGTTAATGATTTCAATGTTAGGTAATGTTTGGATTGTTTCCATTTCTGGTGCTGGAACAATGGCAACTGCTTGAGGAATTTCTGGAACGTTAATTACTTCTGGAACAATAACTGAACTGGTCACACTTGGTACTGGTGTTGGCTCTACAATCGGTTCTGGTTGTACCGGAACTACGACTTCACTGGATCTTACCACTGGAACTGGTTCTGGAATAGGAACCATAATCTCATCTGATATGACCTCTGATTCATATATTGGTACGACTATTTTATCCTCGACTACTACCTCTTTATGTTCGTATTTGTGTTCATATGCTGGATATAATGTTGGATAAAGTTTACTTGCTAATTCATATGCCTTCCACTCTGCATGTTTCTTTTTCATGTCTTTAAGCTCTTGTGAAGACATTTCTGAGTGACCTTTTAGGTGTTGTTCCTCTTGATCCCAGTGAGTGTTAGCCATTCCGTTTGCCTCTCTTTTAGGCTCTGCTGTGGTTTCTACTACTGTGATCTCAGGCACGATTGATTCTAATATTGCTGTGATATCCGTGACTGAGGATGGTGTGATCTCTGTGACATCCTCTGTGATCTCTTCAACCACGACTGGAACAGGTGCTTCTACCCATGTGGAGACTGCTACGAGTTCTCTTATAGTGTAATCTGGGTTTGCAAACGGTCCGTGATCAAATGCTGAATCTCTGACTTGTATATATTGATATTCATAAGTTATCTCTTCTATCATGCCAGATCGTTCAACTTCTAGCATAATAGAAGGATTGAATATGGATGGTGTCTGGCCTTTAGCGATCGAGTTTAGATAAGCAGTGTGTTCCCTTGCTACTGAACTAACCTCATTGAAATAATCTGTATAAACCTCTTCGCCAGTTTCTGGATCCGTATGGAACCAGAAAGGAACTTGCTTCAGTTCTAATGAAGCATCGGCTGGAAGTAAATAGGGTACCGAGACTAAGACTGATACCGCAAGTAGTCCAAAATACATCCACTTCATAAAGTATTACAAAAAATACTGCTATATAAAGTTAAAATTTGTTTGTGTAAAAAAAAAGGTTTCTTTATTAACTGTTTATTTTTGTGAAACAGTTGTCCAGAAAGTTTGTGTTTGTAACAGCATTGGTTGTACTACGTCTTTCCAATTTTGGTAGCAAGAATCGCAATACTCAATGTATAACTTTACGTTGTCCATGAGTGGTAGTGAAAACCAACAGTATATAAAGTTTTATTCAAGTCCAATCGTTATAAACCCATAATGTTTTCTTTAGCAGCGTGTGCTCCTGTTCGATGTCCATCGTCTCACTCATGTTCATTTCACGTTTGTCTGTTTTTTCGACGTCGAGTGCCAACGCATTGTGGATGGACTCATGTATGATTGTTGAGATTATGTCTGCCATTGATTCGTGCGTGTGAAGCGTAATCCAGACCTGTTTTGTCTCATAGTAACATACACCCTTCTCAGTACTGTCATTGTAATTTATCAATCGAAAGTCTTGTTGCCAAGGGTTTGTTCGGAGGTGATATTTCTTTCCCATTTTTTTAAACCTTAAAGGACAGTGTCTTGGCTGACTCTAATTTCGTCCTAGGATTCCCATTAGATAAGAACCAGACTTCTGCCTTATTATATATACAATTTACCTAATATATATAGATAACTACCTGAGCAATTCTAACTCTTGCTCGTAGGTCAAACCTTTTTCCGTGCAATCGCACCAGTCGCCATTACCATCCATACAGTAACCCACATTCTCAACACAACCATGCATTCCCATACCGTGGTCACATTTTTTACAAACTTCAAAACTCATTTCATTCTCTTTTGATGACAATGGAAACAAATCACCTTTTCATACTTGTATTTTAATTTACACTTGCAGTCCTTACACATCTTCCTGCACGCAGTCTTTTTTTAACTATCATTGCTTTCTACATCTGCACTCCCACTTATAACATTTTCTTTTTTATAGAAATGATCATGCTCTGTATTGTTACAGCAGTCCTTGCAGCAATGTCCTTGTTGTGTCATCATCCAGTCCTTCGCATACCATGTATATAAGCTAGAGCATGCGGTGCAGCACAGAATACAGGCATGTCTCCAGTCACGCTGGGTGGGGCACAGAAATAACATATTCCCTTTTCCATTATGTTGTTTGTCGAGATTCGGGCATAATATTTGGTCAACGTGTCAGGTTTTTCCCACCCCATTGTGGCTACAAGATTTACATCAAACGAGGTTCTGTTAATCCATTGAACCGCTGCCGAATGTCTTATGGAGTATATTGGCTTGTTCTGCCAGAGCCATCCTTCCATACCTTTTGGATACTTTTGGCCTGCATTGATCTTTCCTATGCTGTAATACGCATCCTTTAACACCTTTGAATAGTCAGTTATGAACTCCCTGAATGGAACGTCAATAATCCTTTTTCCTATGTACTTTTGAAGACAGGCAAGTGCCTTTGGATCCAATACGAGTTTGTTGTAGTGCTTGTGTTGTTTTGACTCAAAAACTGACGTCTGACCGAACGTCAACGACTTGTTATCGACATCCACATTCTTTAAGTCCAGTGTCGGTATCCAAGAATGCAACGTTGCCGGTCTTGGAAAGATCTCATGATGTATCCTGAACAAATCTTCGTAGTTTTCCCCCAGTTTGTCGCCCACATAGCCTGCCACCTGTTGTACCTGATTAGGCGTCAAACTGACCGTAGCGTAATCACCCTGTGAGTCGCTACCCCCTCCTATCAGAGGATCTTTGTTGGGTATGTTGATGCCCGAAAATTGTAAGAAGGAACGAAGTGTCTTTCTGTATCTCTCATTGGTCAATGTCTGGTTGTCCTTGTGGTAAAGATCGTCAAAATCCATGAAAGCCTCCTTTGCAGAATTTAGATCCACCGTAATCTCGTCCGGTGTCTTGTTGGCTGCATTGCATATTCTAAACAAGTGTGACAGTGCAGGATTTTTTCTATTAAGCTTACATTGTTTTGCATACCTTTCAATTGAAGGTATCTGTATGAAGTTATTGTAAGTATTGACAGGTTCCTTTGAATCCAATTTCATGGGTATAAATATGGTTTTTCCGGGTTCGTTCGGAATGATGGTTTGTGGATAGTATTCGTCAAGTCTCTTTTTCCAATCATAGAACGACGTTCTGCTGATTCCTATGTCTGCACATATCTCTGGCACTGACCTCTTTAACGGCTCTGACAGTTCGGTATACAGCCTTCGTAGTTTGTTAACCTTTTCCTTGTGCTTCAATGATTTTTTGTGAAATCGCTTATATATAAAATTAGAATAAGACCACTGGCCTTTCGGCACAGGGAATGAAACTGGTTGAGATGTGTTTACAACCCAACGCGCACGAACGTGTCTCTGACTCTCTCAAGGTAAAATACGTATGTAACTGGATCTATTTAAAATTAGAATAAGATGGTCAAGAGATTAGTCGTATCGTGTGTGGTTGTCAGTACTGTTTCTCCGCAACGACCATCTTATGTTTTTTTGTAACAACAAGTGCTATTTAAAATTATCGTTTATGTGCTGAACGAACTTCCGCATGAACAGGATTTTTTAACGTTGGGGTTGGTTATCTTGAATCCTGAACCAGCCAGACTCTCAACGTAGTCGACATTCGCGCCTTCCAGATGGTTGATGCTATAGGAGTCAACAATCAACTTTATACCGTTTTGTTCTATTACCAAGTCATCATCTTCAGGTTCCTTCTCAAGTCCCATTCCGTAAGACAGACCAGAACATCCACCACCTTGAACATACATTCTTAAGTATTTACCTCCGTCCTTGTCATCTTTTATGAACTCGTTAATCTTTTCTGATGCCTTTGTGGTTACAGTTACCTGACTCATATCAACCTAACTTCCCCGTAAGAAACAGTTTCCAAAAATTCCATGTCATTGCCAGTTTAATTTCACGAATCATCTTTTAAGGTCCCACCAATGGAAACTTTAGAACCGACCCTATTGTTATGAATTGTGATATTATTACAATGACCATTCCTGCTCCAATGAAACCCAGTCCAAGTAATAATTTTAAATCCATATCAAACCAACTCCCTGATCTCTTCTGGTACCTCGTCTATTATATGGTACTTGACGGCACAAGGCACACAGTCTGATATTGCCCCTGTTTCCTGAGACGGTATACGAGTCATGCAGGTCTCTCTCGCATGAGAAGCATGAGATGTCCCTGGTATAGTTAAAAAATATCTTGCGATGATTGGTAATACGAAGTCTGAAATTATTACTCATTTTGTAGATAGGGACTCCTTCATCTGTTTTTTTAGTTTTTAAAAACTTCGGGGTCAATGACGTCAGTTAGTTGAGGTAGCTGACCATCGATGTGTTCTGCACCGTCTGATTGAGAACCACCATGTTTGTTTCTATCTTCTGACATGCTGGGTGTTATATATAGCTAGTATATAAAGTTGATGTTTTATTATCCTGAGAGGTTTTTATATCCATCCAATGTGGCATTTGATGATGCAGACATGCCAAATGCACCCCATCCAGGTCCTTCATTATTTTTGTTAGCATTCTTTCTATTGTCAACTGTATATGACCATGGATTTGCTGTTCCAAAACCACCGATTGCTACCTGATAATTGGTAGCTTTTTCATGTATTCTTTTTCTAATTTTTCTTTTGTTTTTCAGTTAAGTTGGAATTTTCAATTTTATCCAATATGTGATCAAGACTTCCCTGATTAAGATTTTTATTTGTTGCTGCTGTATGCCATGTTTTCTGTATATAATTTTCAAACTGACCTTGTGACTGTCTGTTCAATGCTGCCTGATGTTGTACTGCATCAGTATTTTTACCTATGTTATAATAAGCATTTCTTGACTCACCAGTAGTATAATCATTTATCTTGAACAGTTGTTCTCCTGGTCTTCCTGATGCTGGTTTTAATGGTTTTCCTGTAATTGGATCAAAATTACCTCCTGACAGTCCTGGTAAATTGACTCTCTGCATTTCCATTATGTCTAACATACTACCAAGATTTGGATTTACCTTTAGATTAAGATATGATTTCTGACCTCCGTCAGTTGTCCAGATTTGTTTTTTTGTACCTGGGTCGATCGACACTGATGAGTCATAAACCGCATTGGGATCTGATTTCCAGTGAGTGCCTGAGGTAAGTTTATTATTAAAACCTGTATGTGTTGAATTTGCTGCAGAATGATCATAATTATCTCCTGAGGATGCATTATTGGGACCATGATCTCCTCGTGCACTTATTGTTTGATAATGTCCTGCTGGTGTAGAATTATTTGATGAAGGTAATTCAGATATACCTGTATCCATTGGTCCTCGCATTATGTCTTCATTTAAACTTGGTGGAAGAGAGCCTACATAACCTGTAGAATTTGAAGCATATATATCAAGGCTTGGTGCCAATGTTGAACTGTCACCAGTATTTATTTGTGGTCCTACAAGATCAACTGGTGGTGGATTTACAGCACCCGGACTTGCTGCCAGAATTTTATCTTTAATATTTTGATTTAACTTCCAATTGTCAGAACCTAACGTCATGATTTATTAATAACTTAGTTCTATTTAAAATTTACTTCCAGAATGCCTTTCCAATGGTGTCAAATAAAACGCCTGAACCCTTGCCTACCGTACCCTTGGCTGCTCCGAATATTTCACTCATAAAGTCAGACATTCCCATGATTATGAAGAGGTTACGTTATATTTAAAATTTTATTGCATATGTGGCGGTTTAGGCATACATCCACAAAAGAAACAGCATTCACCTTCGTCATATAATGAACCACCTTCTTCCATTCCGTGACACATACAAGAACAACCTGATTTTATACCAAATATCTCAGGCATCTAGGTGCTCCAAAAAGCTTGTCCCAGTTCTCTGTAATAACCGTCACCTGGTTCTTTATGTACGTGGTTTTTTCCTTTGCCGTGTTTGCATCCACAATTACCCATAAATATAATAAAAAGGTACTTGTATATAAAATTATTATTTGATAGTAAAAATATTAGTTGGTTCTAAGTTTTACGAATCATGCTTGGTAAATCAGAAAAGAATGAACCTAATCCTTCTCCTGCATCTTTCGTTGCTGCTGGCATATCTTTAACAGAATCCAGTACTTGTGTCATAAAATCTCCTAATCCCATAACTATAACCATATCACCATGTATATAAACTTATTTTTTCACGCTTAAACCGTGCTTGTGTGTTAGAGCGACCCATTTGTTACACTTTTTACAGAATTTTACTTTCTTTTCTCCTCCTTCCTTTGCGGTTGCACCAAACAGCATGTTCATGGACATGCCGATCACGCCCAGACCTACGCCCAGACCTATTAAGCCACCGACTCCTCCCATTCCGTCTCCGGTCATACCTTAACCACCTTTGTGCCTCTGTTTGTTAATTTTACCTTTGGTTCTGGTTTGTCTGACGGTTCCGGTGTGTCTTGTAACTTTCTTGAACCTGTACCTTTGTTTGTTGAGACTGTTATGTTGCCTGCCAAACGTTTACGTTCCTTCTGCAATGCTTTAAACTCGAGACCCGAAAATTTTAAATCCTCCACGTCTACATCAATGGTACCTGTGCCTCTTCCTGTTCTAACTTTAACTTTTACCATAGAACTGATAGTGCTTGGTTGTATTTAAAATTTTAAATTTTAAATATAAGTACTCATAATGAAGAGTTGATGCCTTCGATGACTAAAGTAAAGGGTGGATACAAGGTGTTCAACAAAGAGACAGGCAATACAGTATTTGTAAAACAAAAGTCAAAGGCAGAGGGAATGGTTAAGAAGGGTTACAAGGGTTATCTTAAAAAGAAATATAGAAAATCAGTAAAAGACAATGTGGAAGAAAACATTATTAAAAATGGTGGGTCTGATTACGGTGGACAATTATTTAGACCAGAAAATTGGTTGAACTGACATGTGGAGACCTTATGTCGTTGCAAACAAACACGGAAAACGTCAGGCCATGCGTGGTACAAAACTACACAGTTCCAAAAAGGAAGCAATAAGTTCAATGAAAAAAAATAATGACAGTTGGATGAAATTAAATTATGATGATCAATTTATAAATGATGCAGGCTTTGAATACGGTGCGATCGATGTGGGAAATAAAAAATACAAGTACAAACAGGGAAAGGAAGGCAACAAGAAAGTACTAAAATTTCACGACTCAACACCGAAAGGCTAAAATTTTTTACCTTCCTTCAGAATTGAATCTCCCGTATACCAGTCGTGCTGGTTAAGCCGGTGGTCTCTCATATGTGTCTCGTCCCTGAGTATCGTTCCGCAGAGCTTACACTGGATCATATTTTTTAAATCTCCACCATCTTATCTTGAATAATATAAAATCAAAAAGTGGAACTATCCCAGTCTGAAAAATCATTTCTCGGAGATCGTTACCTTTAGTTCGTCTTCCTGTGGCGGATGTGCCTCTGGCTTTTCCTGCATGCAGATGTCCTTGTAGTCGCAGTAGATGGCCTTCTTTTTGTTTGCGCCATTGCATAGCCAGCACGGATTTGCCTCTGCATCACCGGATTGCAACTGCTCTAGAATGTATCTCATCTTTGCACTGGTCTCCTCGATCGGTGCAAGATCGAATGCTACTGGTGTCGGAGCCATGTTGTCTGACTTGTCAAGGTAGAGTAGACATCCATATTTCGCATCAATCCCAAGTGTCGCTTTCAACAAGACACGGTAGATGTCCAGTTGCAATCTGTAACTCGGATCAGAGTCTGCATTTTTTGCATTTCGGAAGAACTTTTTATACGTCTTTTTATCGGCTATGCACCACTCACCGTTTCCCAACGGAATGAGATCGTCCAGTGTTCCGGTGATTACGTTTGAAAGTTCGTCCAACGGTCGCTGTGCGACTTCCTGTGCCGTCATGCCAAGTTCGGTCTGGATGTTGTAGCACATCTGAACTTCGTTTAGTTTTGCCAAAGGCAACGCGTTATGTATTACGTGACCCAGCCAGAATATACTTGCCTTGCTTGGGTCGAACTTTGTCGGATGTGTCTTTGAGTACTGTGTCTTTCTTAGACATTCAGAAACAAAGTCACTCACGTGCCATGTGTTCAGTCGTTTGTGGTTCGACCCCCACAGGTAACTCTTTTGGGCTTCTTCCATAATATTGAGAACGTTGTTTTGTATTGACTCTAAATTGTCCATAACGTAGTACCGAAACTACTGATATATAAAGTTAAGCATTCTATTTTGTCGTGACATAGTCAACCGTGGTGTCACGTAGACTTTCCACAATTCCTGCTATCCATTTCAGGTACTTCCATTGTGCGGACTCCTCTTTCGGAATTACCGTCGGTTCCTTCTTAACCACCTCCTTGAACTCTGACAGGTCGGTCGTGCACTTGTTCAGAACGTGTAGTATCGCAGCCTCTATCACGTGGAGGTCAGGACCTACGGTGACGGAGTCACACTTCTCGCTTACGTGTATGTTCTTCCATGTCGTTCGTTCCAGCGTCGAGGAGTCATACGAGTCTGACTTGTCACGTACTCCGCTGCGCTCTATCACGGTAAAGTCCTTTGCTTGGACTGTTATCTCCACGCCACGCTTGAACAGACTTGGATCGGCATCAACGGTAACAACCCTCCATTCAGGAACCTGTTCGTAGTATACCCAGTGATTCTTTAGCGGTGCAGGAAGTCGTTTGATGTCATATCCGACCTCGACAAACTCACCGGATATGTTTCTCAACGTGTTGTCAAACAGCGGAACCATCTCTCTGTATGTGGGACACACGTTCGGCAGTTCGTACTGTATGAGAGTCAAGCACGTCTTTGAAAGGTTTACGCTTATGAATTGAAATTCTCTAAAAACCAAGTTTAACTTTATCCTTGCCTCAGTCAGATCATCCAGTATCTGATCAAGTTCCTCATCCAGTAATATCACTCGCTGTTCCTGCTCCCTGTGCTGCGTGTAGCCCAGGTTGTATGCGTCCATTGCGCTGTCCCATGTCTTTTCGGCACTTGCAAACTGTCTCAACTGCACCTTGTAGTCCGTGTATGCAAGATCCTGCAATCTGACATCCTCGGCTGTTCTGACTCTCATGTCCTGCGCGTGTCGGTATGCGGTCTCTGCAACGTCAAGGTCTTCCTCCGCATCCTCGAATATGCTCTCTGCCGTTCTCTTGTCGTTCTTCAGTGCAATTTCCTCCATCGACCACTGCTGCAAGTCCATTTCGACATCCCTCATCTCGATCTGTAACGTGTCCAAGTCAAGTCTCAACTGCTCTATGTACTTGGTAAGTTCCTCCTTTCCCTCTGGCAGCTCGTCCTCTACAAATTCCAGACCAAAGTCATTAAGAACATGGTTGTCATACTTTTCATGTTCCGCATATCCACTCAGGTAGTCATGCGTGGCGTGTGCCATTGGAAACAGAATGAAGTTTCCGATGCTGAAATCCTTCAGTATGTCGTCCCATTCCTCGTCAGTAAGGTCAACGCTGAAGTCATCCGTACTGCCTGGAGGCAAGAAGTCCTGCTCTTCCTCGGTGTACTTGTCACCCAGTACAGGGAGATCCACGAAAGGATCAAACTCCGCATACTCTGAGATTGTTCCACCGTCAGCATATTCCCTGGTCCACTTAAAATCATAAATACAATACATATCCTCAAAGTCAATCGCCTCACACTCTGCAAACGAATATCTTTCCGGTTCCACATAGTTTGGATCCTCGAACAGGGGTGACGCCACAAACAGCAGCGCGATAACTCCCATCACTCCGAGTAGGTATGCCGATGTCTTTGAAAGTTTAATCGCATTCCATAGTATGATGGATCCGTCCTTGTCTCGTCTCTTCCAGGCCTTTGGTTTCTTTGGCAGGAGTTTTTTCTCTTCCTTTATCTCCTTCTCTCTTATCTTTTCCTTTTCCCTGTGGTTCTGCCTGGCTGCAGCCTTGCGTCTTTCCTTTCGTTCCACTCGACGCTCTGCCTTTGACTGAGAATTTCTGTTACCACCACCCATAATACTCAGTGATTGAAAATAAGACTATATAAAGTTAAAGTTTAGTATAAAAAAACTGAACCTATCTGAGGTTCATGTTGTCGAGGACAAAATTATATTCAGTTAAGAACTTTTTATCAGAATCAACCTTATCAACCAATCCTTTCTCTCCCCAGTTATCCACGGCATCATATTGGTGCTCCAGATATTTGTTTCCCAGACCAAGCCATTTTATATTCTCTGGCATAAATTCAGTCTGTGCTTGTAAAATTTGTGACATAAAGTTCTAGATAATACAAGTTCTTAATAAACTTTTCTCTTAAAGTTAAAACAATTTAAGTTTATATATTTGTGTTTCGTCTGGTTTGTTGTGTATCATTTTGTCAAGTATCAACTGCAAGAAATAATCAGTCTGAAATCTGACAAACACTTTTACTTTGCATTGCTGCTCTCGCTAAAGTTCATCCTGATGACGGCAACCATTACAACATACCTGTACATAACAATGATGACCGACGTAAGCTGGGCCCGCAACCTTGGAGAGTCGTCAACATTCATCTGGGCAGGATCTGCCGTGGCACTGTTCATACTCGTTGGCAAGTACGTTATAAAGTTTCATATGAAAATATTTGATATAATCGACGAACAGTTCAGAAAGTTCATTGACTGGTATTCCATTCGTTACTGGAAGAAGCACAAGAAGGACTCCCCGATACTTACCGGAATAAGCAAGGTCAGTACGAAACTGTTTGGCTGGTATTACAAGATGCCAGTACGAAGGAGAAAGATACTTTTGTTTACAATGATATTCTGTTACGGGTCATACTTTATTCTCATCAACTTTGTAGACGACCTTACTCTTTGGATCGACCACGTCTTTCCCGAGGAGTGATTTTTTTGAAGGCTTGTAGTTTCGCATGTATGTCTTCATATATACCTTGATCTTGTCCTTGTTATCAACATAATATTTTTGTTGTTTTTCAAGAAGACGTTCCTTGTTCTTGAGATAGTATGCCTTCATATACTTGGAGTGTGACTCCTTGACCTCCGGTCTGGAATAGTAGTCCTTGTTATAGTCTCTGGTTTTGTTCGTAGTCATATCACTTTGCCCTGTCATCGTCAAAGTCACGTTTCAATTGCTTCATGGTGAGGTAGTACTCCCTGAGTTTTGGATCGTCTGACTCGTCAACTATTGATTTAAGTTCGTCAAAGTCTATATCATCAATCTCACCCTTCATATCGATATCAAGCGTTGCAAGTGCCTTGTCACTTGAGGTTGATGGGTTTGCTGATGACTCGTGAAATGCCTTGACCATAATTTGAAACACGTCTTTTTTATGATTGTCAATACCGTTTGCTATCTCCCTCCAATCCTGGTCGGTGACACTTGGGTATTTTGTTTCACGGATATACTGTAAAATATTCATTCTCGTATCCCTTGATACCTTTTTCATCTCATTTGAAACTACCATAATAACGGAGGCAACAATAAAGTTCTCTCTGTCGGTAAATCCTTTTGTCATAGCATATATCAAAAAAAGGTTATATATAAAATTAAAATTTATCATTCTATGTTTAGTATATAAACTCAGAAATTTATGTGTTTTAGGCACGATTTGTAACTCACTATGTATAAAACTTTTTTAGTTTAGGAGATATCAAAGATATATGAGTAAGGTAAACCAGTAAAGTTTATTTGTAGTTGGGTTACAAAGTGTGCCTGAAACGCGATTATTTCTAAGTTTATATACTAAAAATGGAGTTATTTATGACTGGAGTGGAAATATAGGTCTATGCCAAATCTTTCGGAAACTCAAAATGTGAGGCGATCCACTGCACCACCGGAACGGTTACCGCGTTGCCACAGCACTTGTACCTTTGCGTGTCCGAGATACCTTCAGTCCAACCAGTTCTATGATATATCTGGAAGTTCAATGAATTTTCGTTCTGCATTTCTTTTTGAATGTATCCAATTATGGCATGGATTGCAGACAAGTATGAGGTTACTTGGTTGTAATCTGTATTGTTTAAACTCGAATGGTTTTTATGATGCACTTCGAAAGTTTTTTGAGTACGGTTGAATCTGTCTTTGCATCTTGTACATGTTGCATTATCTCTTTTCCAGACAAATTTACGCACATCTTTCCATTCTTTTGAAGTGTCAAACATTGATCGTTCTGACGTGATTCCTCCTTTCCATTGTGTGTTATTTTCTCCAGTATTGTATTTATACCCACAATCTGGGGAACAGAAATTACGTTTTCCAAATGCTGGAGAGACAAATTTTGGTCTTCCACATTGTTTACAGATGATAATGACTTTTTGTTTTGAACGATACTATTTTGTTGTCCACGCAAAATATATGCACAGTCAACTGAGCATGTTTGTTTATTTGTTGATCTTCTGAAGGAAAATGTTTTTCCACATATTTTACATTCTCTAGTAATTTGTCGTTTTCTACATTCCCAACAACATTTGGCAATTTGTGATTTTTGTTTACCACATCCACATGCTTTCTTTGATGCTCTAAAGACCATGTATTATTATGAATGTTAAGGTTTATAAAGTTTTCTATTTCAGGGAATCCTTGCAATCGTTCACACTCTACTGGAGTAAGTTTTCGTATCTTGACACCGTCAGTAATCAGACTTTCTTTGGTCTGGCCAGTCGTCACACAGTTGGCAAGATCGTCATCTCTTTTTACAAGTTCCTTGCCTCTTCGGGGTGACCAGTCGACACCGTCAGTTGCCATTGATTCCTTTCTGATTGCCTTTGCCTCGTCAGTCCTTCTCTCAGTCAAGGCAACGTAATTGGCTGTTGATTGTCCCCTGCAACCGTCGCCAGTGTTCAATGTATTACATTCTCCAAGTTTGATTCTTGTTTCCCTGAAACCGTCCCTGCCAGAACTTGACCAAGCCATTATCATTGTTCTTGCACCGTGGAAGTCATGTCCTTTGTAATAGCTTGCATCAAGACAGGTTGCCCTTTCGACTTCTCTTAATTCACCCCTGTCATTTACGACAGGTATGTTGTTGTCAGGCTTTGATGTTATTTGTTTTTAGTAGTTTTTTCGTCGATTCGTCCGAGAGGTAGAACTTGTCTGGCACGTTTTCCTCTAAGATGGCAGACAAGGAAGACACGCTCCCTGTTTTGTGGGACAAAATGTTTGCTGTTAAACAGTTGCCATTCGACTGAATACCCCACTTCATCCAAGCTACTGAGGATTGTTCTGAAGGTTTCCCCTTTGTCGTGAGACAATAGACCTTTGACATTTTCGAGGAATAATATCGATGGCTGTTTTTCTTTAGCAATTCTAGCAATTTCAAAAAAGAGACTGCCTCTTGTATCGCTGAATCCTCTTCTTTTCCCTGCAATAGAAAACGATTGACAGGGGAATCCAGCACAAAGCACATCAAATGATGGGAGTGCGACAGCCGACACCTGTGTGGCATCAGTGTGTATTGGGACTCCTGGAAATTGTTTAGCGTAGATTTGTCTTGCGTACTTGTCGATTTCACATGCTCCGACGATTTCGTGTCCGAGATTTCGCATGGCGAGGTCAAAGCCACCAATTCCTGAGAACATACTGAATACTTTCATATAACAACAACTGTCCTGTGTAATACTGGTATATAAAGTTTTAACTTTACTATATTTATATTATATTGAATCCTTAAGATTAATAGTAAAGTATATATATTAGGTATTACTACGATACAATATGAATACCACAAGTATTAGCCACGACAATGTCCAAGCAGTTCTTGGAGTCAACACGACGTATGATACAATGCTCTCAATTGAGGCACTCATCCTAGCAAATCCTATGATGGGAGAACTACGAAGTATTGGAAAACTAAACAAGACATCTCTAATGAAGATGGCTTTGATGGAATTTCTTAAGTCTCCTGTGAGCAGCAGAAGACTGAAAAAACTGTTTGTGGCATCAAACGATGACGACAAGTTCCGTGCGGTCATACAAGGAGGTCAACTAGAATGACATCCAAGGTAGTTGTAACAAACAACTTTATCAAATGCCCACACTGTGCCCACCGCATACGACTGATTCAGCACAAAAGTGTCGGAGCAGTATATGCAAGATCATGGACAAGTATCAATGTACAAGGATTGATTTTCTTAAGAATATGGAGAGACTCCAAAATTGGCGATAGTTATGTCACCAAAAGAAAATTACATAAAGCATTGTTGCCTCAAATCAAGACAGCAAAACTATCTGGCTACATCAACCCGATCAACTTCGCTGGCAGGGTATCAGAAATGGTATCAGCAGGCACTGACCACAAACAAGCGTTAATAGAAAAAATCTCAAGCGTCACATCAAACGATGGAGACATAATCAAGGGACCTTTCTATAAACTCAAACTGGGCAGAATTAACAAAGTCCTAAAGAAGGGAGGCATTTTAACTTGACCGATTCAAAAGCCGAAAAGGATTCACTTTGGAAAGATCTCAAAGTTCAGTGGTCATATCTCAAACGAGATAGTGGCGCTGACGAAGTCAAGAAAGGATCAGCCAAAGAGCGAATCAACGAGATTCAAGAGAAGTTGAAACTAGACAAAACTGACTGGAACACACCACGTTCCGGACCACCAGGCGCACATCTAACCAACGCAGGTGCAGCAGCAAGTCCAAGCAACAACGCTCTTGTCGAAAAGATTCTTGGAACAATACTCGACATGAAAAGAACCATGAACGAGGACTTTGTTTCATTGAATCAAAAAATCAATAACCTAGAAGAGAAGGTATCTTCATGTGCATGCAACTGTGCACCACCAATGGAGACCCCTAATGACTAGGAACTTTTTTCTAAACAAATTTATATATAATGAACACGGAGGCATGGTATGACAGATAAACAAACCATAGACATGTACCTCAAACAGGGCATCAACATAGTTCCGATCGCCAAGGGTGACGGCAAGGCCTTGAAGATGTCAGGATGGGACAGGTACTGCAATGAGAAATACATCGAGACAATTCCTACAGACCAAGACTTTGCGGTCATGATGGGAAAGGCTTCCGACAACCTGGTATGCCTTGACTTTGATCACTGCGACTCGTTGGAAGTTCTGAACGATGTAATTCCGGACTGTCTTAACAAAAGTCTCGTGGTTCGTTCAGGAAACGGATATCATATCTACCTACGTACGACAGACATTGCCACAAAGGATGACGGCAAGCCAATCGCTACGATATATCTACACAAGGAAATCAACGGTGTAAAATACAATCTTGAACTGAAGGCCCATGGCAGTTATGTCATCGGAGCAAGTTCTGACCACTATGACAAGGATGATCAGGGCAAGTATCACAAAACGGACAAAACGTACAGAGTCATATCCAACACTACAGACGTACACAAACTGGAATCAACACACTTGCAATTATTCTCTAAATTAAAAGACAAGGAATGGCTTACCGCATCAGAGGTAAAGATCGGTGCTGACGGCACTTTCGTAGAGAAGGAATCCGTCATGGAGATCACCATGAGAAAGTGGGGTTCCGGTGAGAGATACAACAACGGATGGAGGGTCGCACTTACAAGATTCATGGCAGACTGGGACTATGACAAGGTACTGGAAGAGGCAAAGGAACTAAACCAACGATGCTGTGATCCGCCTCATTCAAACGCAGAGGTTGCCAGATGGGTCAACAACGCAATTCCAATCGCAGCAAAAAACAAGACCGACAAGGACTCGCAATACTTTAAGAAAAACACAGTGAGTAAAAACTCAAAGGGAGAGAAGGAGGACGAGATCGGTGAAGTCGCAGACGCACTGCTAGAAAAATATCACTTTAAAACATACAAGGATACCGACGAACTATTAGTCTGGGACGGCAAGGTGTACAATGCACAACTGGCAGAATCAATTGTCAGAGAGACATGTGAGACTGACATAGAGGAGTGTACTGCTCATCAGTGTGCGGAAGTTATAGCAAAAATCAAAAGACGAAGTTATGTCATGAGAGAATTGTTCAACTATTATCCATGCGAGGAATGCAAGGGTGAAGGAACAGACAAGGATGATAACATGTGTGAGTTATGCAAGGGTAAAGGCAAGTTTAACATCATTACTTTAGAGAACGGAATATTAAACATTGACACGATGAATTTCATGGAACACAATCACAGAAACCTCTCGACATTCCACATCCCAGTCACATGGGATGACACGCCACTGGCTCACACGGACACAGGCTTTGCAACGTTGGAAAAGTTACTGGGTGACACAAAGTTCTGGAAATACATTACCGAGTGCTTTACAATTAACAAGATATTCGATTCCGAGTCGCAAAAGAACGTGTACACCGCACTGGAATCAATGGCTTTCATTCTGTTAAAAAACAATGCCATTACCAAATCAGTCATGTATATTGGCGGTGGCTCAAACGGCAAGTCATTGCTCCTGGAATACATCGACTCGATGTTTGGCAAAAAGAACGTGACACACATTCCAATTCAGGAAATCTCGGAGGGAGGTTTTGTTCTAAGCAGACTCGATGGCAAACTGGCAAACATCTTTGCGGATATCGAGAGTACAGAAATGAGAAAGTCAGGCAAACTGAAACAGATCATTGGTGGGGAGGGTATCGAGGTACAGCGAAAGTACCAGGATCCTTACACCATGTACTCTCGTGCCAAGTTCATATTCTCGGCCAACAGATTTCCAAAGACATACGACCAGACAGACGGCTTCTTCAGAAGATTCATAGTGCTGCAATGGAATCGTAAGTTCCATGATGATGAAAAAGACATGCATCTACTGGAAAGACTTGTTGCCGACAAACGTGAAATGGCTCAAGTGTTCAAGGTTCTCGTGAAGTTGGCAAAGGAGATCGATTCAAAGGGAGACTTTACATTTACCAAGCCAATTAATGAAGTGCGTGAGACATGGAACGAGTTGGCAGATCCGATACTAATGTTCATACAAAAGAAACTTACAGACGCAGGTGGAAACATATGCACAAAGAAAGAAGTGTACGAGGCATACATCAGATTTGCACAGCAGCACGAAATGGTTCCGCTAAGAATCGGAGCATTTGGTACCGAGTTTAGAAACTACTATGAGGAAGTTACCGTCAGGGACAAGGACACATCAAGTGTCAGCAAGTACTGGTGCGACTTTAAGATAAAACCAGACCCACGACAAGATGGCGCAATGGACAAACACCTAGGGTAAACTTTATATAGACAGTGATTACTTAGTTTTATATGTGGGCGCTATCATCCTGTGTCATGTGTGGCAGACCTATAGACCTTGGTTCCAGAACAAAACGCAGAAAGTACTGTGAGACCTGTAAAAAGGTAAGACAAAAACTTGGCGTTCAGGCCTTTGTAAAAAGACAAAAATTGTTAAGCATATAATTCTACCAAAAATTACCCTTGTCGGAGCAGTCCAGATGTGCTCCGCAGTTGGGACATATCATGTGACACGCTGTGAACTTGTTCATTTC